>Ga0310125_10001992_pt1 | contig 10560 bp, 10 predicted proteins | sample CB11b_Tmax_Bot8__FD_203508 | JGI IMG/M metagenome (GOLD analysis project Ga0310125, IMG submission 203508) | Marine microbial communities from Western Arctic Ocean, Canada - CB11b_Tmax_Bot8 | ecosystem: Environmental > Aquatic > Marine > Oceanic | place: Canada: Western Arctic Ocean | collected... | reverse complement strand
AAGTGCCCGGTCGCATTCGGTCTCGCTCTTGTGGAGAACGGTCGCGAGGAGACCGCGCACATCGAGGCCATCACCGCGGCCGACCTCTACACACGCGAGCCGCGCGTGCTGAACCTGGCCCGAGAATGGCAGACCCTTCTGCCGTTTGAAAACCTGGATCTCCTCATCATCGATTTTATCGGCAAGAACATCAGCGGAACTGGCATGGACGCCAACGTCGTGGGCCGCCGTATGCAGACGGGTGAACCCGAGTTGACCACTCCGGAGATCAAACGCATCTACGTCCGCGATCTCACCGACGAATCCGGCGGCAATGCCACCGGCATCGGCCTAGCCGACTTTACCAGCACGAGGCTCGTCGAGAAGTTTGATCGCCCGTCCACGTACGCCAACCTGATTACCGGCGGCGGCCCGCAAAAAGGCCGGCTCCCCATGTATTTGGATTCCGACCGGGAAGTTCTAGCCGCCGCGCTCAACACCATCGGGGTGGTCCCACCCGACCAGGCCCGCATCGTCCGCATCTTCAACACACTGCATCTCGAAAAACTTGAAGTATCCGAACCCCTCGCACAGGAATCAGAAGTCCGGGACGAACTCTCCGTCCTGGCCCTGCCCTCGGCGATGGCATTCGACGCGCAAGGGAATTTCACGCCGTGGGGGAATTGAAATGGACCCTAAATCAGTGTCCCCCCTCACCCCTCACCCCAACCCTCTCCCCCCGTACACGGAACGGGTGGCGAGGGCTAGGGTGAGGGGGACAACCCACGGTGTGCGTTCGCAAGAAGCGAATTCAGAGTTATACGCATCCCTGTAACGTTCTTGATTAGAGGAAGAAAATCGCAGCGTGAAGCATCGAGAGTGGGATCGAATCTATGACAACAAAAACCCGTATGACCGGCGCGGAGGCGGCGGTAGCCTCCCTGGAGGCGCAAGGACTTACCACGGTATTCGGGGTGCCCGGGGGACACAGCGTCCCCCTCTATGACGCACTCCGGGGCCGGCCGAACATCCGCCATATCGTGGGACGCCACGAGCAGGGGCTTGCCTACATGGCCGACGGGTTTTACCGCGCCTCCGGAGAAATCGCCGCGGTGACGACCACCAGCGGACCCGGCGTGGCCGGGCTGGCAAGTCCCCTGGGGGGCGCCACTACGGATACGTCTGCGGTGCTGGTGGTTTCGTCCACCGTCCGGTCCGACCTCATAGGCAGAAACCGCGGCGGCCTCCACGATCTTAATGATGCCATCGAGATGATGCGCGCGGTGTGCGGCCCGGTGGCTTCCTGCCGCACGGTGGAGGAGATTCCCGGGAAAATTCGCGGCCTCCTTCGTGACCTGCGGTGCGGCCGTCCGTGCGCGGCATTCTGCGAAATCCCCCAGGATGTGCTCAAGGCTGAGGCCGAAGTGGAAATTCCACAGCGGGCAGAACGCGAGCGCAAAGCCCCGCCCGCGGATGCGGTCGGGAAGGCCGTCCGCCTCTTGGCCGGTGCCCAACGCCCCGTCATCTGGGCCGGCACGGGCGCGCTCATCAGCGAGGCCGGGGACGAGGTCGATGCGCTCGCCCGCAAAATCGGCGCCATCGTCGTCACCACCAAACTGGCCCAGGGACTGCTTCCCCCGGACCATCCCCACTGTGTTCGCCGTGACGGCGTGACGGCGTGACGCTCAACGCGGTCAATGCACTGCTCGGTGATGCCGATGTCGTGCTGGCCGCTGGAACCATGTTCAAGCAGGAAGACACCGCAGGCTGGCGGTTGACGCCGGGTGAAAAACGAATTCACATCGACATCGACCCGCAGGAGTTGGGACGATCCTATCCTGCCGACGTCGGCATGGAGGCCGACGCGAAGGCGGCCTTGCAGGACATCCTTGCCGAACTGCCTGACCGGCCGCCCGCCGATTCGTCCTGGATGGAGCGGGCCCGGACCGCGGAACAGGAATTTCTCGATACGTGGCGTAAGAAAGGTCCCGTAGAGATGCGCGCGGTCGAAATCTTACGCGCATCAACGCCACCCGATGCGCTGTTCTATTTCGACCGCTGCAACCTGGGCTACTGGGCGTGGATCGACTTTCTCGTTGCCGGTCCGCGCACCTTTCACTTTCCCATGGGGTACGGAGGCATTGGCCCCGCCCTTCCCCAGGCGATCGGGGGAAAGATCGCCTGTCCGGACAAACCGGTCGTCAGTGTAATCGGAGACGGCGGATTTCAATTCACGGGGATGGAACTCGCGGTAGCCGTGCAGGAGAAGAGTCCCATCACCGTCATCGTCTGCAACAACCAGAGGTACGGGGCCATCGCCGCCGACATGCAGACCAACTTCGGCCACGCCGACCTGGGCTGCGACATCGGCGGGCCGGACCTGCAGAAATTCGCCGCCGCCTACGGCATGCCCGAAGTACGCGTCGACGATCTCGACCACTTCGGCGCCGCGCTGAAAAAGGGTATTGAGTCGAATACACTCAACCTGATCGAACTGACCGTCGAGTTGATGAATCCCCCGTGGTCGTGATACAGGTCGTCGATACAAACAGTTCAAATTCGCCCCAACACCAACGTCTGTCATCGCGAGCTGACAACCCAAGCTGAACCCAAGACCCTGTCTGCGAAGCGATCCACTGGCCGAAAGCTCTGAACCAAGTCCGTTGGGCTGGCGGGCAATGACATGTTTATGAGTTTGCCCAATAGAAGATGGTTTCAGACTTTCTCGGGCGCCTCATGCTTCCACACAAACGTTACGTCATCTCCAAGAACCTCTCCACATCCACTACCGGCACCGGCTCCGTCCCCACCATCCTGTTCACGCTCTCCGTTTCCTTAAACCCACTCCCGGTGACCAGGCAGACAAGGGTGGCGTCCGGATCGATCTCGCCACGTTTTACTGCCCCCAGCACGCCGGCCAAAGCGACCGCCCCGGCCGGTTCGCAAAAGATTCCTTCCTCCCGCGCCAGCATCGACTGCACGGCGTAGACGGCATCGTCGTTGACCGTGTGTCCCGTGCCCCCGGACCCCTGCGAACCACCGGGATCAACGCGTCCGCATCCATCACATTGGGCACCTGGAGGCCGCTGATGGTTGTCGTGCTTTTCCCTCCGCCGCCATGAGCGAAACCGCCACCGCGGCGAACCGGTCCTTGTAGGAACCCGTCGGGTTTCCCGACTCCAGTTTAAACAGGAGATTCTTCAAGCCGAGCCGCCGCCCGATCGCGCGGGAGCGGATCAACGGCGTTTCGCCGGCGCCCAGGTTTAACCGGTACCGTTCGGGCACTTCGGGAAGCCAGTGCGCCCAGCGCCAGATGCTCATGGAAACTCGCCCGGGAACATCCTCGACTGGATGGCGCCCGGATGGAGTTGACGCTGGATGCCGCCGTCGGCCACGATGGTTGTGGCCGTGATGTAGGAAGCTTCGTCACTGGACACCCAGGCAATGACTCGCGCCATTTCTTCCGGCTGCCCCCAGCGCCGGAGCGGCGTAAAGTCTTCCAGCGTTGCCCGGATCATGTCGGTCAGGTTCTCTCCTTCGTCCGACTCATAGTCGCCCGACATCTCCGTGACAATCGCACCCGGGTTCACCGCGACGACGCGGATTCCTTTCGGGCCATATAACGCGGCCAGGTCATATGTGAGCGTATCCAGTGCCCCCTTTGCCGCCATGTAGGCGGGGCCAAAGCCGCTGCACCGTTCGGACATGACACTCGAAATATTGACGATCACACCTTTGCCCTGTTTCTCCATCTGAACCGCGGACCACTTGGCTAGAAACGCCGGGGCGGTCAGGCTGATGCGAAGAGTCTTCTCCCACGACTCCAGGGAAATGGTGCGCATGGTGACGATGTCACGCCAGGCGGCGTTGTTGACCAGGACATCCAACCGGCCGAAGTGATCCACCGTCGCGTGTACGGCGGATTCCGCGAAGGCGAGGTCGGCCAGGTCCCCGCACTGGATCAGCGCGTCGCCTCCCTCTTCCCGGACGCGGCCCGCCGTCTTTTCCAGATCGCCCCGGGACCGGGCCAGCAACGTCAGGTCATATCCTCTCCGGGCAAACTCCACCGCCGTCGCCGCCCCGATCCCCCGGGAAGCGCCGGTCAAAAATACAACGGGTCGTTCATTCACGATACTCTCCCTAGTTGATGGTCAATTCTCTTGAGGCGATTCATTTGCCACCGGCTCCGGGTTTTCATGGGAACAAGCAGCTCCCTTTAACCGGGCCGCAAATGTATCCAATCGAAAACCCGTAGGCAATCCGGCCAAGCCGTTTAAAATAGCGACAGGTCTGAAAGGCACTGACGTAAGGCCAATTCATGATCGATTCATTCTCGTTAACGGGGGGGGACCCCCGACGCCAAAATATTCGTTAAAGCTTTCGCACCCACATAGATGCACCTCTGGAGTCGGCGGTCTCCGCCGTTATTGAGAATGAGGGGGTCATAGATGGACCGCATCAAAAAGATCGCTTAAGTCAGTGCCATTTAGGACAGGTCTATTATTTGGTAGACTGATGTTAAAACATCAGAGATCTTGACATCAGACGAGTCGGGAGTAGCCTTTGCGAAGCGCATGCGAACCACGATAGATATAGACGACGAAGTGTTGCTGGCGGCCAAGAGTCTGGCCCGGACTCGCGGTCAATCGCTGGGCAAAGTGGTCTCTCAGCTCTTGCGCAAGGCCCTGCAGCGCAAGACCTACGAGCAAGAACGGAATGGAGTGCCGCTGCTGCGCATCCGGGACGGAGCGGGACCCGTAACACCCGAGCAGATCAACGAATTACGGGATCAGGAAACCCTGACATGACGGGCTACCTCTTGGACGTAAACGTCCTCATTGCGCTCATGGATCCGCTTCACATTCATCATGAAGCCGCCCATGCCTGGTATGCATCCCTGGAAGGGACGGGGTGGGCAACCTGTGCCACGACGGAGAATTCAGTCGTTCGTATTCTGTCCAATCCCGCCTACCCGACGGCCGATCTGTCGCCACGGGAGGCCATCTCTCATGTAGACCGCTTTCTTTCTCAGGCACCTGCACATGCACACTGGCCGACCACCGTCAGCCTGCGCGATGAACGTTTCTTCAATCGCGCATTCATCCAGGGACACCCGCAAATTACCGATATCTTTCTCGCCGGCGTAGCCCATAACATGAAAGGCCGATTGAGCACCTTCGATCGATCCATTCCCTACCAGGCGGTTCGCGGTGCGAACGCGGATCTGATATGTATTATCCCGGCATAGAGCCCAATACGGCCGAACACCGGTTGCCGGCATTCACGAAATTGCTCGCACCTTGAACTCGTTCGCCTGTTCCTCCTCATAAGGCTATGGAGAAGACGGACCCCCAGTCCAAGCTGTATGACGTCGCCATCATCGGAGGTGGCGTGGTGGGGTGTGCCATCGCGCGGAAACTTTCGCATTTTGACCTTCACGTCTGCCTGATCGAGGCCCAATCCGATGTCGGTATGGGGACCTCCAAGGCGAACACGGCGATCTTCCACACCGGCTTCGATGCCGTGCCCGGTTCGCTCGAGGCTACGCTTCTGCGCCGCAGTGCCCCGCTGCTTCAAGAATACTGTGGTGCCACCGGCATTGCGTACCAAATCAATGGGGCCCTGATGGTGGCGTGGAACGCGGAGCAACTGGCGCGCCTGCCGAAAATTGAACAGGACGCGCGGCGCAACGGGGTCACCCGGGTGGAACCACAGTCGGCGGATCAGGTCTACCGGCTGGAGTCCCACCTCGGGCCGGGGGCAATGGGCGGCCTCCTGATCCACGAAGAAGGGATCCTCTGCCCCTACAGCGTGGTCCTGGCCTACGCCTACGAGGCAAGACGCAACGGGGTTCACTTTATCTTCAATGCACGGGTGCATGCGATCGACGCGCACGCCGAAGGGCACGAGGTCTCTACCACCGGCCCGCAAGTCCGGACCCGGTGGCTCGTCAACGCGGCCGGACTCTATAGCGACGACGTAGACCGGTGCCTGGACCACAACCGCTTTCACGTCACCCCGCGCAAAGGAGAATTGCTGATCTACGACAAGTTTGCCTCGTCGTTACTCCATCATACGATCCTTCCCATCCCTACCGAAAAGACCAAGGGCGTGCTGGTGTGCCCCACGGTGTACGGGAACGTCCTCCTGGGACCCACGGCGGAAGACATTGAAGATAAGACAGACACCTCCACATCAGCGGACGGTCTGGCCGGGTTGCAGGTAAAAGGAAAATTCATTCTGCCGGAATTAGTGAACGAAGAAGTGACTGCCACCTACGCCGGACTCCGGGCTGCCACCGAGCACAAAGACTACCAGATCCATTTCGATGCGGCGGGACGGTATGCGTGCGTCGGCGGCATTCGATCCACCGGCCTGTCCGCCTCCATGGGGATATCCGAATACGTCGTGGAGGAGATGCAATCCGCCGGACTGGCCTGCGCGGAGAAGGCGAAGCGCGAATCCGTCCTCGTCCCCCCGTTGGGCGAGCACCAGGTTCGCCCCTGCCGGGACGAAAAGCGAATCGGAGAGAACCCCGCCTACGGCCGCATCGTATGCCATTGCGAGAGAGTGACCCTTGGAGAAGTCCAGGAGGCACTCCGCGCGGACCCCGCTCCCGCAAACCTGGACGGCCTGCGGCGGCGCACCCGCTGCCTGCAAGGACGGTGCCAGGGCTTTTATTGCCAGTCGCAGATCAAGGAACTGCTTTGGGAGCATCAGTCGTGAAGAGCCCGTTTTCCTGCGATGTACTGGTTGTGGGCGGTGGCCCGGCCGGGTTGGCCGCGGCCACCGGGCTCCGGGAGGAGGGGATCGACAACGTGGTGTTGATTGACCGGGAAAAGAAAGCGGGCGGAATTCCACGACAATGTTTCCATACCGGGTTCGGCCTGTTTGACTTCAAGAAGGTCCTGTCCGGCCCGAAGTATGCCGAGACGCACTTACGGCGTGCCCGGAAAGCCGGTGTCGTGATTCGCACCGAGTGCACGGCAATGGACTGGTGGAACAGAGACGCATGGCACGGGGTCCGTGTTACAAGCCCGCTTGGACTCCAGGAGTTCGAAGCGCGGGCGGTTCTGTTGGCCACCGGTTGCCGGGAACGGCCGCGCACCGCGCGCGTCATACCGGGCACTCGTCCCGATGGCATTTACACGACCAACGCCCTTCAGCAATGGGTTCATCTCCATCACCACAAGCCAGGCGACACGGCCGTAGTCGTCGGCGCGGAGCACGTAAGTTACTCCGCAGTGATGACCCTGCAGGAAGCCGGTACCCGGGTGGCGGCCATGGTCACCGAGCACTCGAAAGGGCAGACCTATGGCCCGGCTCACTGGTGGATCGCCGCCAGGAAGCGGGTTCCCCTGTACACCCGGGCCTCTGTGGCAAACATCATGGGCACAGTACGCGTGACCGGAGTGGAGATCCAGACCCCGTCGGGTACGTGCACCATTGACTGCGACACCGTCGTCTTCACCGGGGATTGGATCCCGGATCATGAGTTTTGCCGTACCGGTTCGGTTCCGTTGAACCCATTCACGAAAGGCCCGGACGTCGACCCGGCGTTGCGAACCCTGGCGCCCGGCGTGTTCGCTGCAGGCAACCTCCTGCGCGGCGCAGAGACCGCGGACACGGCATCGCTCGAGGGGCGCCACGCCGCCCGATCCATTGCCGACTATCTCTCCGGTCAGCCCGATTGGCCCGGGGAGACCCAATCGGTGCAGTTCGATGTTCGGAGCCCGATTCAGTGGGTATCCCCGACAAGGATCGCCCTCGACGGAACGCCACCCCCCCGTAATCGATTCACGTTTCGCGTGGATCGCGTATGCGAACCGGGCCGCGTGACCATCACGCAGGATGGGCGTACACTTTGCGAGAAACCGTTTCGATGCCTGGTGCCAAACCGGTGGTACTCGATTCGCGCCGGAATCTGGGTCGACCGGGCGCGGGGTGGCACCCCGTTGACGATGACCCTCGTGGAGAAGTAGAGAGTCGGCACAACAGAATGATTATCGGCATCGACCAGGGTACGACCGGGACGCTTGGGATCCTCATGGATTATGACGGGGCGATCCGTAAGTCCGTCTACTTGACCCACACCCAGTTCCATCCGCAAGCCGGCTGGGTAGAGCATGACCCCATGGAAATCTGGAGAAACATGGAGCGCATTGCGCGGGAGCTCGCCTCCAACGCTTCCGGGCTCGGCGGCCGGATCGAAGGCCTCGGCCTGGCCAACCAGGGGGAAACTGTCCTGGCCTGGAACCGCACCACTTCCGAACCGATCGGTCGCGCCATCGTGTGGCAGGACACCCGCACCCAGGCATGGATCGATGAGATCTCAGCTGATGAAACCTTGAAAGAGTACGTATCGAAAACCACCGGCCTCCATCTCGACTCCTATTTTTCCGCGGGAAAGATGCGCTGGATCTTGAATCACGTACCCGGCGCGCGTGAACTGTCAGACAGGGGAGAACTCTGTTTCGGCACGCTGGACGCGTGGATGATCTGGAAATTCACCGGGGGCAGAGAATTTTTGACCGATGCGTCGACTGCGGCACGCACGCAGCTCATGCGTCTCTCCACGCTGGAGTATGATCCCAGGCTGCTCGAGCTCTTCGCGGTGAACGCCACCGCTCTGCCACGAATCGTACCTTGCGACACACGGATCGAAATCAGCAACCTGGGTCCCGGGCTCGCCGGCGTCCCCATCTCGGCCAGCCTGGTCGACCAGCCCGCCGCGGTATTCGGGCATGCCTGCCTGGAGCCGGGCCAGTCCAAGGCGACCTATGGAACAGGGTGCTTCGTCTACTTGAACGCCGGAGCCCGTCCGCCCCCCGTGGTGGCCGGCCTTCTCTCCACCCTGGCGTGGTCGCGCAAGGAAGGACGAGTCTACGCACTCGATGGTGGCGTCATCGCCGTCGCCTCCATCATCACCTGGCTTAAAGATCAAATCGGCATCCTCGACGGCGCTAAACAGATCGATGATCTCCTCGCGGCGCATACCCCGAAAGGCGAGGTGATCTGCGTAACCGCGCACGCCGGCCTGGGCAGCCCGGTCTGGGATCGCAACGCCCGCGCCGCCTGGCTCGGCATGGATCTCTCTACCCGCCGGAACGACCTCATCTATTCCGTGCTGGAAGGCATTGCTTTCCGCGTTAGCCAGGTCATCGAAGCCATGGACGCGGCATCGGAAAGCGCCATCTCCGCCCTGCGCGCCGATGGGGGCCTGTCCCAATGCCGTACCCTCATGCAACTCCAGGCCAACCTGCTGGGACGCCCCGTGGAAGGGGTTGCCGATGCCGAAGCCACCGCCCTGGGCGTAGCCGCCTTCGCCGCCCGAAGCCTGGGGATCTGGGCAAGCGACGAAGAAGTCGCCCGAAACGTGCGCGTTCAAGAGACGTTTGACCCGCAATGGGACGACGGCCGGAGACGGGAGCGGCTGGAGCGGTTGCAGGCGGTCCAGCAAGTCATTCGGGCAGACACCCGCCCGACCGGATAGGACAGGGGCTGTGCATCCATCCAGGCGGAGTGATCCGCGTTCGGCTTCGGTTTCGGCGGCTTACGCACGCCGCTACCGGCGCGCTCACACGCACGCCGCTACTTGCTGTCGCCCCGTCGGGGCTGCTTAAACCGCATCGGCGACTGCTTTCATGTTTGACTCCAGAAACTCCTGCACGTCCACGATCTGTCTCGTGTGGGCCGACTCGATGGCCGCGTAGAGTAACGTCGCGCACTGGATGTTGTCCTCCAGGCTGCAGGGCGGGGGCTCGCCACCATCAAGCCAATCGAGGAACATCTGGACGATCCACCGGTCGAGCCAGAACTCCTGCTCGTCCAGCGGGAGTTCCACCTCTTTTCGCTCGCCTTCCAGATCGGACATGGAGAGAAGCTTGCGATGATCCAGTACCAGCGTGCCCCCCTCACACTCGGCCCGGAAATATTCGTCGCACCAGTTGTTGAGGAACGTGGCATTGGTCATCGCGCCCTCGTACACCGCCTTCACGCCATTCACCATCTCCAATAAGACCAGCGCCTGGGCATCCCCGCTGAATTCACTCCACTCCGGGTTCCAGGTCACCGCGTGCACGGTCCGGGCGTCCGAACCGGTCAGGGACCGAATGATGTCGAAATGATGCACCGTCCCTTCGGTCAACAGCGGGTCCGGTTTCCGGTAGCGATGACCGGGCCCCCACGACCCCACCTTGCGGCAAGCCCAGGTATTCCGCCCCACCAGGTAATCGAGCCGGCCGTAGTCTCCGGACCGGATGCGCCGCTGCAGGGTCTGCTTGTCCTGGTCAAACCGGTGACTCATGATCACTGCCATCTTCTTCCCCGCCTGCTTCACCTTCCGGTAGGTGCGGCAACAGGCCTCCATGGTATGCGCGATCGGCTTTTCACACAGGATATCCATGTCGTACTTCAGCGCCGTGTCCACCGCTTCCTCGTGGAACTGGGTCGGCGAAGAGACAATCGCGAAATCCGCCTCGTGTTGCGCGAAGGCTGTCTCCAGGTCGAGATAGCAGCATTCCTCCGGAAGACCGGTGGCCTCGCGGGCGTAGGGAAATGCACCGGGATCCGAGTCCACCA
>Ga0310125_10001988_pt1 | contig 10568 bp, 9 predicted proteins | sample CB11b_Tmax_Bot8__FD_203508 | JGI IMG/M metagenome (GOLD analysis project Ga0310125, IMG submission 203508) | Marine microbial communities from Western Arctic Ocean, Canada - CB11b_Tmax_Bot8 | ecosystem: Environmental > Aquatic > Marine > Oceanic | place: Canada: Western Arctic Ocean | collected... | reverse complement strand
ATCGCAGGGCACCTCTAGCGGTGTGCATTGGGCTGAGCCATCATCATGAGAAGGGAGCCAGCCACGTGACCTCAACGCGTCGACAATATGAGGGATGAGGCTCGACGGGATGGCACGCTTGCCACCGAAGCGACCGGGCTCGGGAATCAACTTCTCCTCGAACAACCGGCGGACCCGCCACTCATCCGTGTCAAGGATTTCGGCAGTCTCTCGCGTGGTATAGTGCTTTGGCATTCGATGTTCCCGTGTAAGATTTCTTACAGCGGGAGCATGATACGCACGTCAGAGGTGGTTCGATCAAGGTGGATAGAAGGGTGGATAGGGGGTGGTTAGGTGGATACTTTTCAGTTTCCTTGCAGTTTTTTTCTCTCTTTCCGAACCTTGCGGGTTGCCTCCCTCACAACGTCGCGTCCAGGGCGACCGGGCGACAACGGATTGTCTGGGTGCTTCTCGTTGTATTTTTTCCGCGCATCTGCCATCCAACGCTTAACTCCGCTGTTTTGAGCTTCGGTGGCATAGCCTTCAATCTCGATATCCCGATCAAGACAGGGCCGAGCTTTGCCGGTAGTATGACTGCTACCCTGATCTACCAGAGCGGTGTCGCCCCCAGGGGGATTTGCGCATGCAGATCCTTGTTCAATTGCTCGGCTAATAATCGTCGCCCGCGACACGCCCTCGTGCTCTGCTTGAAGCCGTATTTTCAACCAGAGCCATTCAAACTGAGTGAGCCCCCGAACTTCTATGCCAGAAACCCTCGCATCAAGCCGAAGAACCCCATCAGGCAGCAACGAATCGAGCAAAGCTTTCACTGACGGTGCAAGGGCTTCCAGTTGCAAACGCAACCTGTCGTCCAGGCCAACGATTTGTCTTCGGTGCTCGACCAGAGCTTCGGGGGGGGGGGTGTTGGCGACAACCTTTTTCAGCTTCTTGACAACCCGCTCTCGCTCTTTCGGGTCTTCAATGTCGTTAAGCAGACTCAACCTTAGATTTGGATCACCAGGCGTGCGTTTTGCCATCGCGCCAAGCCCCCCGTTGGCTGTCCCTGAAAAGTGAAAACGCGGCAAGCCGGCATAGGGACTGTCCGGCGATTCGGGGAGCTCACCCTAGCCGCGATTGTGTCAGATTCTACTCGCCGAGCAGCCATTTGCGAACCGTCGAAACAACGGCCTGCAGCCGCTCGTCGCTGATGCGTTCGCGGTAGACGCCCGCCATACTCGAATCCACGTGGCCCATGATGGCGTTGACGGCCACTTGGTCCTTGCTCTCGCCTCCAACGGTTTCGAACACGTGGCGAAGGGCGTAGAAGCCGAGCCCGCGACGGCCGTTGATGCTCAGTCGTTTGAGCAACGGCGACAACCGGTTGGCAATCGCGTTCATGGTGATGTACTTGCCCGTACGGTTGCTCAGCTTGGTGCGAACCCAGCGGTTCCCGTGCGCCGTCAGAAAGCACAAGTTCGCGTCGTCGTGGTCCACGGGTTTCGGTCGCAGGTCCAACGCTTCGCGGATCGCTACGACCGTCTCCGGCCACAGCGGGATGCGACGCGCGATGCCGGTCTTCGGTCGGGGAAAGTTAACCCATCCGTTCGCCAAGTCGATGGCTGATGCCGGCAAGCTGGCAACGTCCGTGTTGCCGAAACCGCAGTTTGCGCCGAGAAGAACCATCGCTTTCATCACCGGGTCGGCGGCATTGAGAATCCGGCGAATCTCGTCCGCTTCGAACAGACGTTGCCCAGCCTCGTTGCGAGCCTGTCGCAGCTCCTTCGCGCTCGGCTTATCGAAGCCCTGACCGTAGTGCACTCCCTGGTCAATCAATCGCTGGTCGTGCGCATACTTCAGGACGATGCGGCAGCGGTTTATCTCGTTCTTCAACGTTACCGTGCCGTACCGCTTCGCGAGCCGTTTGCGGAACGCTTCGAAGTCGCCGGGCCGCAGGTCGTCAACGCGACGGTCTTTGCCGAATGCTTCGATGATAAGAGCGCACGTCCGGTGATAATCGGCGAAGGACTGCGGGTCTAACCCACCCGATTCCATCTTATTCTTCTTGCTGGTCAAGAACGAGTTGACCAGATACTTGACCGTGCAGCCGTCGCCGTCGTTCTCGCCAGTCGGCGGTGTCCGGCCTTCCAGGATGAAAGGCCACTCCCGGTTGAATCGCTCCAGGGCGGCCTTCCAGTCGCCCAGCTTTCCGAAGTAATACTGCTTGCCGCGATGCTTCTTGCACCAGCGGCCGGACGGGTGGGCCGTTAGCGGAAACATCGGGTAAGGCTTGGGGGATTTCTTGAGACGGGACGATTTGGTAGACTTGCTCGTCACGACATCACTTCTTCTCTCAAAGGCTAGGTGGTGTCCGACACCCGTGAGGCCACATACCTTGCGGGTGTCACTTTTGGACGCACGTCAGTCTAGCGGGTGTCAGTTTGGGTGTCAACCAACAATTTATCGAAGAGGAACTCGGTCGCGTTGGAATACCTCTTGGACTCAGAAACCCCTGGAATTAAAAGGTGACATTCGTGTCCGAGGTGATCCGCCTTTTTCTTCAGCTTCAGTCCGTACACGGGATGATGAATTCCATGTGCGGCGTTCTCTGACGGCAGCTTCATGTTGTTCCGATACGTCATGAACAGCGGGGGGTCTTTTTGGTCGAGGTGATTGTATGGTGAGAACTCGGCGTAGAGTGCCCGGTGTTTCTCATAGTTTTTGAGCGCGCCTTCGATGCTCTGCTCGCCAACGGCCATACAAATCATACGGTGCTTCAGCACATTTGGTCCCAGCCAGCCCTCAATCACTTTCGGGTCGATCGACGTCTGGCCTCCCCCGACTGCTGCTGCAGCGACTCGTGTCGACTCCCGCAGTACGGGATCATCGGATTTCCGATCCGCCAGATCGTCGTGCAGCAGAATCCACATCGAAGTGCAGGCGCCGGCGCTGCTGCCCGTCAGAACGATGCGTTTCTTGTTGATGCTCCACTCTTCGGCTTTTGATCGGATGAACTGTATGGCCCGTGCCGCGTCGTGAACCGGAGCCGGCAGCGGAGCCTCGTCAGTCAAGCGATAATTGATGGCGGCGTATGAGATGCCCTTCGCAAGAAAGGGGCGAATACTCGCCGCACTCTGCTTCTTGTCCCCGCCGGTCCAGCCGCCACCGTGGATGTAGACCAGCAAAGGCCTCGGACCGTTTCCTTCTGCCTGCCAGAAATCCAACACGTTCATGGCGTGCGGTCCGTAAGACACATTGGCGTGGGTTGGAGCCAGCTCCTTCGCATCATCTGCGAAAAGACTTGTGGCAGCCGACAATACGATCAGAAACGCGAGGGAAGATTTCATGTGCTTCTCCATGTTCGCGGAAAATGAGTGAAATGACTTCTTACGATCGTAACGGTGTCGCCACCACTTCCGCAAGCGCCGTACGCAGCGCGTCTTCGACCGGAATTGCCTGCGCGGAGCCTTCGTTCAGCCGCTCACGGGCGTTGGGGAAAGGATCGTGATATCCTGCACGTGGTTGACTCTGATGGTAACCCGAAGCGTAAACGAGGGGCTTAACTTCTGTCCTCGCTGACGCTTCAGGTTACGATGTGCTGACGCTTCGGGTTACGATATCATGTGTCATTATTGACCGCGTGCAGTATCGCTTCGCCGGCTCCGGGCCATAAAATGAGCTATGCGACCCCTGACCCCTGACCCCTGACCCCTGACCATGCCCGACAACCACATCCGAGTCCGCGGGGCGCGCGTTCACAATTTGCGCAACGTTGACGTCGACATTCCTCGCGATTCGCTGGTCGTGATGAGTGGGGTCAGCGGCAGCGGGAAGAGCTCGCTCGCATTCGACACGCTGTTTGCAGAGGGGCAGAGGCGTTATCTCGAAAGTCTGTCGACTTACACGCGGCAATACCTCGATCAGCTGCAACGACCCGACGCGGACCTGATCGACGGGTTGCCTCCCACGATCAGCATCGATCAGCGGTCCGGCTCGGTTCAAGTCCGCAGCACGCTGGCCACGACGACCGAAATCTACGACTACCTGCGGTTGCTTTATGCACGCGCCGGACAGGCTCATTGCCCCCGTTGCCGTCAACCGGTCTCCTGCCAAAGTTCACAGGCAATTGTGGAACAAATCTTGGCACTGGAAGCACGCCGCAAGGTGATGATCCTCGCGCCTCTGGTCCGCGGACGAAAAGGCACACACCGGCAAGTGTTCGAGAAGATTTGCAAAGACGGATTCGTTCGCGCCCGGGTCGATGGTGAAGTTGTTGATGCGAGTGATTCCCCGGAGCTTGCCAAAAATAAGAGGCACGACGTCGAGGTCCTTGTCGACCGCATTCTCGTGAAGGAGGGGATTCGCCCTCGGTTGCAAGAATCGATCGATCTGGCGCTCAAACAGGGTCAGGGAACGTGCCTGCTCAGCGATTACGACGGGGACCGATGGCACGATCGGCTTTACAGCGAGAAATTCGCCTGCCCCAACTGCAGCATCAGTTTCCCCGAACTCGAGCCGCGTACGTTCAGCTTCAGCAGCCCGTACGGCGCCTGCCCGGAGTGTGACGGTCTTGGTGTTCAGTTTTCCTCGGTGGCTGACGAAGACGCGATTCGAGAACTCGAAAGTCAGGTCGTCTGCGAAGCTTGTCAAGGCGGCCGCCTTAACCCGTTCGCCCGCGCCGTGACATTAGCCGGCAGGTCGATTCACGAACTGACCGCAATGTGCGTTTCCGCTGCGGCTGCGTTCTTCGAAGGTCTGATGAAGTCTGTCGGGTCCGATGCCGACGACTCCGTCTTCATGCCGGAAGGACGGCTAGTGGCCGCGAAGACGGTCCCCGACGTTGCCGCCCGATTACGGTTCCTCGTGGACGTGGGACTGGGTTATCTGAACCTCGATCGGCCCACGCGAACGCTCTCGGGGGGTGAATTTCAGCGTGCCCGACTGGCCGCCTGTTTGGGCTCGGGGTTGATCGGCGTGTGTTACATCCTCGACGAGCCGACGATCGGGCTGCATCCTCGCGATACCGGCCGCTTGATCGAAATCCTGGTCGAGCTACGCGACCTGGGAAACAGCATTGTGGTGGTCGAACACGACCCGGACATGATTCTCCGGGCCGACTATCTGATCGATCTCGGTCCGGGCGCAGGGAGAGAAGGAGGACGGATCGTCGCGGCAGGGACTCCAGCCGAAGTCGCACGGCAACCCAATTCGCTCACCGGCAACTATCTCAACAACCCGGCGGCCCTGTGCCGACCGAGCAAACGGCGACACATTGATTGGAAACGGTCTCTGACGCTGAAGGGCACTCGGACACATAATTTGAAGAATGTCACCGCGCGCGTGCCGTTGGAGGTCTTTACGTGTGTGACGGGCGTTAGCGGTTCCGGCAAGAGTTCGCTGATTACGCACACCCTGACTCCCGCCGTTCGACGTGCTCTCACAAAGTCCGTATCTCAAACCGGTCTCTTCCGCCCGTTCGAGGTTGACGCGTTGGACGGCGTCGCACTGATCGATCGAATTGTGGAAATCGATCAGTCACCCATTGGCCGCACCGGCCGGTCGAACCCGGCAACCTATTCAGGCATTTGGGATGAAGTCCGCAAGACGTTCGCTCGCACCCGTGCCGCGCGGCTGCGTGGCTATCCTGCCCGGCGGTTCAGTTTCAACGCCCCCGGCGGCCGATGCGAAGCCTGCAAAGGACAAGGAACCCAGCGGATTGAAATGCATTTTATGCCTGAGATGCACGTCACCTGTCCCGACTGTCAAGGCTCGCGTTTTAATCGACAGACGTTGGCGATCCGTTTCGCAGGCAAAAACGTGGCCGACGTACTGCGGCTGCGCATTGATGAAGCCCTTGAATTCTTTGGAAATTTCCCCAAACTGCAAGCGATCCTCGACACGTTCAACGACGTAGGGCTCGGCTATCTTTCTTTGGGCCAGTCGTCGTTAACTCTTTCGGGTGGCGAAGCACAGCGGGTCAAGCTGGCCACAGAACTAAGCCGTTGCAGCGACGAGAAGACGTTGTTCGTGCTCGATGAGCCGACCACCGGTTTACACCCCGCCGACATCGAAAAATTAACGACGTTGCTCGGTCGGCTCATCGACCGGAGGCACAGCGTGCTGGTGGTCGAACATCAAATCGACGTCATCGCTTCGTCCGACTGGCTGATCGACCTTGGCCCCGAAGGGGGTGACGCGGGTGGAAGAATCGTTGCGCAAGGCCGTCCTGAAGACGTGGCAAACGCCGAGCAGAGCCACACAGGCCGCGCGCTGCGAGACTACTTCCAACAAACGCGGGAATCTTCTTTCCGTGGGTAATCTATGCCACGAGATTGTGGGTGCGCGACAGGCTTTTCTTCCGGGAGGGCAAGGCTCCCCAAAGCTTCACACACCCTGCTCAAGAAGCCTGATTGCTCGTGAGGCCGTCACTCGGCGATTACTCAGCTGTGCCGTCCGATTCCTCGGCGGCCTCTTCCCACGTCATGAGGTGTTCTTGAACCTCTTCGAGGGCGACGGTTTCGTCGTTTCCCTCGACAGCTTCGACACCGTAGCCCGATTCCACAAGCTTTGCTTCGTGCTCGGAACCTTTCTCCAGCTGCCCGCTATCGTTGATGGCGCGCCACCATTGCAGGTGCGGCCATCCTTGACGGACGGCGCGGAGAGTTGTGAGAACCGCGCGGCCGTTGGAGCCCGCGCTGAAGCCTGCGCGTCTAGCTACGTTGGTATAGGTTGCCAATTTGTCGGCCCGTTTGAGTTCCCAAAGGATCTCGGCCACTTCTTCTGCTCTGCTCGACACCATGTCAGCTTCCTTCGTATTAACCAACCGCGAAACAGCTTCATCTGGCGGCAGCATTTCGTGCCGGACTTGTGTTTTGGAATCAGCAATCATCGATTACTATTAGACACATCCAGGTTACCGGATCGTTGGCTTTGTCTCAAGCCCACTGTTTCCAGGAGACCGGTCCAACCAGAGAGTTGTAGTGCCACAACCTGAGACAGCCAAATGTGTTCGGACGTAAAATACAGCGATTCACATTTTGAACGCGAGCGGCGCATCGCTGCTGTTCGCGTTCAAAAGTTGGTCTGATCTCTATCTTTTCAACGGAATGATTGCCCGACCGGGAGCACATCGCCATGGATGAAGTGTATCAAGCCCACGGCATCGAGTTTCGTTATCCGAGCGATTGGAATCTTGGCGAAGAGCAGAGTGAGAACGAGATTTCGATTAGCGTTGCGAGCCCGGAAACATCTTTCTGGTCGCTGGCGCTGTTCTTCGACGGCCCACGGCCGGAAGACTTGATCGAATCGGCGTTGGACGCCTTTCGCGGAGAATATGACGAGTTCGACATTTATCCGACCGAAGCGGAATGGTGCCGTCAAACCAGTGTCGCCTGCGAGTTTGAATTTGTCTGTTTCGAGCTGCTCAACAGCGCGTTCCTGTGGGCATTCCGAACTGAGAAATTCAGCGCATTAGTCCTCTATCAGGGGACCGACCACGAGCTGGTTGAAACCAAGGAGATTCTCCAGGAGATTTCGGCCAGTTTGCAGTGGGAGGGTGGCGAGTCCCTCTCCACTTGATTTCCGGCCGGTGTGATTGACAAAATATTTTGCGGTCAGGGCGTGTTTCTGCCTATAATCAAATTGTATCGGATGTTCGGATGATGAAAGGAGTCACACGTATGGCTACAAATCACCTGATGCATCAAGTGGACAGTATTGGCGAGGTTGCTGGAAACGTTTGGAAGTTCCTCAGCCAAATCGGTCCGGTCACACTCAGCAAGCTGTCCCGGGAAATCGACGGCCCCCGGGATTTGGTGATGCAGGGGGTGGGCTGGCTGGCGCGCGAAGGAAAAGTGACTTTTCAGGAGGGATTACGGAGTAAATTGATTAGGCTGTCATAAATCAACTTCAGCGGGCAGGGTGACTGCCGGCTGGGCTGAACGGTTTTTTGTAGAACGGCGACGGAAGGGCGCGAGTTGATGAATTCCACAACCGACATCGACGTTCTCGTGAGAGACGCGAAACGCCTCGTACGACAGCGAGACCTGCCCGCAGCGATTGATCTTTTCAAGAAAGCTCTCGAACAGGACAAACGCCGAGTTGACGTCCACGAGGGGCTGGCGACGGCGTATTTCCTGTTGGACGATTACGCGTTGGCGGTTGAACACTTCAGGCAGATGATCTTGCTCGACCCGCGGCCGGCGACACCGCTCATCAATTTAGGGGCCGTCTACAATCGAATGGGAGAGTACGGCAAGGCGATTAAAGAGTTGAGGCGTGGCATCCAGAAGGACAGGTCTCGCAGCCAGGCGTTCTACAATCTGGGGCTGGCCCATCGAGGTCTCAAACAGTTAAGCATGGCTGCATCGGCATACCGTGAAGCGGTTCGCCTGGATCCGCAGATGGCCGAAGCCCACCAAAACTTGGCCAACGTTTTTTCCGACATGGAGAACTATCAGCAGGCCATTATCCACTACAAGCAGGCCCTCGAGGTCAGACCCGATTTCGAACGCGCACAACACGGGCTCGCCAAGGCCAAGGAATCCGTCAAGCGGGCGAAGCAGGCAATCAGCCCGTTCGGTCGGCTGGTTGACCAGAACGCCCCTCGCGCCAAGGCGACGACTGTCGTGGAACGCGAGATGACCGAATCCGAGCGATTCAAAGATCGACAGAACGTGTACAATCTCACGGTCGACGTCGAGGCCATCGCCGTCGAGTTACTCAAACAGATCAGAATTGATCTGGAACCAAAACTCCTGGCACTCGATCGAGCCGTCGCCCAGGGAACCGAAACGCCCACGACGATCTTCAAAGCGCATGCCGATTATCAGGCGGCCGTGGAACGCTGTATCACGCTGCGTCAGTCCCTGAAACACAAACTGCTTGAACTACAGGCCCACGAGGAGCTGATCAACACCCCCGACCTGTAAGTTCCGGGTTAGGGCCCGCGAAAAAAAGTTGAACAAATCCGAATTTCGAATGAAGGCACGTGTGAGTTCGCAAATCTGTTCAACTGATTTCTGCGCGAATCATTTTTTCAAAGCCGGGGCACTTCGAGTGTTTGATGGCAATAGCACGACTCGCGGATTGTGCCGTTGGGACTGATTTCGAACGTCACGGCACCGCGATCACTCGTCGATCGAATGCATGTTCCCTCTCCGTAGATCGGCTGCAAATCGGCTGCCCGTCGTCTCGAGCCTCCGCTCACGACCACCCACTCAGGCTGGGCCCACTGAGCCAGGGGAGGGGAATTGGACTTCGGGCTGCCATGATGCGGCGAGAGCAGAATCTCCACGTCGCAGGGCGACTGCTGAAGCAACCGGCGCAAGCCAACGCCTTCCAGGTCGCCGGTCAACAGGATTCGGCGCCCGGCGTATTCGATCAGCAACACGATACTGTTCGCGTTATCGTGCGAGGACCAATCTTCGACGTCCGGATACAGCACTTCGACCGTGACCGACTCGTCGATCTTCAACCGGTCGCCCGACTGGACGATCCGGATGGGAACCTTCGTGTCTCTCGCTGCTTGACAGAGTTTCACAACCCCCCGCTGCTTGAAATCGAGAAACGGCCGCGCGATGAACAGACGGCCGACCGGGATCGTGTGCATCAAACCGGGAACGGCGTTGAAGTGGTCGATGTCGGCATGCGAAACGACTAGGGCATCGATGTGCGAAAGCTTGCGTTCCCAAAATGTTGCTTGGATCGTCTGCTGGGCGCGAACACCATCGCTGATCGACCCGGCGTCGTACAACGGCGTATTTCCGTTCGGCAGTTCAACCAGCCTAATGTTCTCATAAAAACACTGAAATAACAGCATATTCCGTGTTTCTGATTTTCACTTTATTTTGTGTTGACACCCGATAGACTAATCACACGTGGGGGCGGGAATGTCCGAAGCCGGTTGCGAGACCATCGAAGGCACGACTGATTCCTGTTCCTAAAAGACGTGACACCCGGGGGTAAGCCGGGTGTCACTGACACCAACCTGAGCCTTTAGAACAGAGGTTGACGCCATGTCTGCCAAGTCTACAAAGTCCAGTTCGCAGGACAAGCCGAAGAAACCGTATCCAGGCTTCCCCCTTTTTCCTCACGCCAGCGGCCGGTGGGCCAAGAAAATTCGCGGTCGGATGCATTACTTCGGCCGGTGGGGTAACACACGGAGCGGCCAGGTTATTCCCGTCGATGACGTCCGTGCATCGGCTCAAGAGGCCGTGGACCTCTACAACGAGCAGAGAGACGACCTACAGGCAGGCCGGACCCCGCGAGAGAAATCAGACGGTCTGACCATCCGCGACCTCTGCAATCGCTTCCTGACGGCGAAGCGGCATTTGCTCGACAACGGCGAAATCAAGGACCGGACGTTCTCAGATTACTACCGGTCTTGCGAACAGATCGTCGCCACGTTCGGCAAGCACAGGCTTATCGAGGATTTGGCCGCAGACGATTTCGAGCGACTGCGAACGAGGCTGGCGAAGACCTTGGGGCCGGTCGCGTTGGGGAACGAGATTGGCCGCATGCGAGTCGTCTTCAAGTTTGCCTACGACCAGTCTCTCATCGACCGCCCGATCCGCTACGGGCAATCATTCAAC
>Ga0310125_10001985_pt1 | contig 10571 bp, 16 predicted proteins | sample CB11b_Tmax_Bot8__FD_203508 | JGI IMG/M metagenome (GOLD analysis project Ga0310125, IMG submission 203508) | Marine microbial communities from Western Arctic Ocean, Canada - CB11b_Tmax_Bot8 | ecosystem: Environmental > Aquatic > Marine > Oceanic | place: Canada: Western Arctic Ocean | collected... | reverse complement strand
AAGAGAAGGCGTTTAACTGGCTTCGTGAAAACGATCTGGGAGATATAATAAAGAATGAATTAACTGTATCTTTTGGTCGTAACGAAGATAACAAGGCAGCAGAATATGCTGAACTTGCGAAGGGTCAAGGGTATCAACCGACACAAAAGCTGAAGGTTGAGCCCATGACTCTGAAAGCGCTTGTCCGTGAGCGTATCGAGGGAGGGAAACCCCTTCCAACGGAAATTTTCAATGTATTCATTGGAAATAAAACAACAATAAAAAGGAAACAATAACCATGAAACAAGAAGCAGCAATCGCGAAACGTGATAATGCAGGACCATTGGCTTCAAATGTATTTGAAGCTGATGCAGGTCAAGGCATTGCGAATATAAAGCAAGAAGATTTAGCTTTACCATTTCTCAAAGTCTTGGGCCAATTATCCCCTGAAGTAAATACAAGGGACGCTAAACATGTTGAAGGTGCACAACCTGGCATGATCATCAATACGGTAACATCCGAATTGTATGATGGCGACAAGGGGATAGAAGTATTGCCCGTCTATTACAAAAGACAACAGATAGAATGGCAAGACAGAGGTGAAAGTAAAGGAGCTCCCGTTCATATTTATGACGCAGGAGACGACATACCTAAAACTACAAGAGATAAAAGTTTTAAGGATAGATTAGCTAATGGCAACTATCTTGAAAATACTGTAAGTCACTTTGTAGTATTACTCGGCAAAACTCCTACAACAGCTTTGATTTCCATGAAGGCGACTCAATTAAAAATTAGTCGTAAGTGGAATTCGATGATGATGGGGATTAAAATGCAGGGTAAAAATGGTTTATTTACACCGCCAACATATAGCCACATTTATAAACTAAAAACTGTACAACAGTCTAATGACAAAGGTACATGGTTTGGTTGGGATGTGTCCAAGGTTGGACCTATCACCGATAAAGGGATTTATGAAATCGCTAAAGGTTTTTCTAAAAACGTCGCTCAAGGCGCGGTTATAGCAAAACATGGCGAATCTCAACCCAAAGACGAAGCACCGTTTTAATCACTTCTTTGTGAAGAAGAAAGGGGCGGTAGCGCGAGAGTTAAGCCGCCCCGCAAAACTATTATGAAGAATTTTATAGATTTATTTACAGGATTAAAACGAGCTCACGGGTGTACTTACGTTGAAAAGAAAAGCTCTGATGGAACAAAGGTTAAGGGAAAATCTTTCGTCAAACGTGAACCAGTCACCAATAAACTCTGGCAAGATCATTTAAATGGTATTGAACCAAGTTTAGGCATCATACCAATCGATGAAAATAATAAATGTAGATGGGGATGTATCGATGTTGATAAATATAATTTAAATCATAAAAAACTTATCAATCTTATTAACAATAATCAATTACCTTTAACTGTATGTCGATCTAAAAGTGGAGGAGCACACATCTTTTTATTTACTACTATTCCCGTAGAAGCCAAACTAATGAGAGATAAACTCACAGCAATTAGAGCCTTTTTGGGATTTGGTAATGCAGAAGTTTTTCCAAAACAGATTGAATTGAAATCGGAAGATGATACAGGGAATTTTTTAAATTTACCATATTTTAATTCAGAAAATACCACACGATATGCCTTTAATTTTAAAGGGGAAGCTATTACAATATCTCAGTTTTTTTTAGCAATAAAACGACTTACTCCTGAAGAATTAGATAAACTAGAACTTAAACGACCTGCATCAGAATTTAGTGATGGACCTCCCTGTATAGAATCCTTAACTCAAAATAAATTAAACGATGGTAGGGATAGAGTGCTTTATCAATATATACAATATGCAAAAAGAAAATGGCCAGAAGAATGGCAAAAACATATTAATGCATTTAACTATAAATATTTTGATCCCCCTTTAGAAGATAAAATTATCCAAGAAAAAATAAAATATAATTTAAATAAAGACTTGGGATTTAAATGTAATGAAGAACCAATGTGTGATCATTGCGATAAAAAATTATGTTTAACAAGAAAGTACGGTATCAGGGGTCAGTCTTTATTTCCTGATTTATCTGATTTACAACTAATCAATTTGGATAACCCTTATTATTATGTAAATGTAGATGGTGAAAGAGTAAAACTTAAAGAAACTGCCTATCTTCAAGAACAAAGATTATTTCAAAGAGCAGTTATGGAACAAGCCTATAAGGTTCCACCAACTTTAAAGAAAAACGATTTTACTAATATGGTTAAAATGCTGTTTGCCAATATGGAAATTGTTGAACCACCTAAAGGATCCTCCAAGGTAGAACAGCTTCTTGAACATCTTGAAGACTATTGTACGGACCGTACAGCCTCAGGTGCTACTAAAGAATCTATGATTGATGGAAATGTATGGACACATGAAGGAACACATCATTTCATCTTTAGAGAATTTTTTCATAAATATTTACTCATGAAAAAATGGAATGAAAAATATGATGAAACACAAATGTTATTGACAGATAAGTGCGGATGTAAGATTAAAAGAGAAATGATAGGAAAGAAAAATAAAACAATCATGACTATAGAAGAATTTCAAAAAGCAGAAAATGTATATCGTCCTAAACAATTTAAACCAAAGGAAGTATTTTGATTAAAGGACAATTAAATTTATTTGAACCGCCGCGCTTAACTTCAACAGGTTTAAAAATTAATTTTAAAAAAGGAATTGATCTCTCAGAGGTTGATTTAAACACGCCAGAACAAAACCTTTTAATAAAAAAAGGAAAATATATTATTTATCCTACTGGAGAAACTCATCCATTTGGAGATAAAATTAAATCTCTCTCAGGTACAGATTTTCCTTTTATTATTGCTCATCATGATCGTAAAACAAATATTTTAAAACCATACCTGGTTTCCTCTATGGAATATCCACGTATAACTTTACAAACCATTGAAGGAAAAAGTTTTCATATCTTATTTCATAAATTAGTTGGTAGATCTTTTTTTAAACCACCAGAAAATATGACGTGGAAAGAAGCTGAGAGACTTTGGGTATTTCATCATCACGATGGAAGAAAATGGGATTATAGAATAAAAAATCTTAAGCTTACAACTCAGAAAATAAATCTAGGAATTACAAAAAAGAAAATGGACGAGGAAACTCTTTTAAAACAAGCAGAACTAAAAGGGTTATTTTAATGAAAACAATTGTGTTGGGACCACCAGGCACAGGTAAAACAGAAACTTTATTAAGAGAAGTAGAGAAATATTTAAAAACAACTGATCCTAATCGTATTGGCTATTTTTCTTTTACCCAGAAAGCTGCGAACGAAGGTAGAGAACGTGCAATGGATAAATTTAATTTAACCGAGGATGATCTTCCTTATTTTCGAACCCTCCATTCCCTAGCATTCAGAAGACTCGGTCTTAAAAAAGAAAATGTAATGCAACGTGAGCATTATGCAAAGGTGGGAAAAGAAACAGGCTTACGTGTGGATTATAATGAATGGGACGATGAACAGACAGGATTATTTACTACAAAAAGTGATTATTTAAGAATTATTCAACTCGCTAAATTAAGAGACATTACACTTGAACAACAATATAATTTAAAAGAGCATTCTCAGGATGTTTCAGTTCAGAAATTGAAAAATTTAAGTGGTGAATTAGAGAGTTATAAAAAAGCTCACGGACTTATTGACTATAATGACATGATTTTAGATTTTATAAAATCAGACGCGTCCCCTGCATTTGATGTCGTCTTTATCGACGAGGCTCAAGACTTATCTCTAATGCAGTGGAACATGGCTAAATCCATTTGGAATAAAACAGAAGATTCTTATATTGCAGGTGATGATGATCAAGCTATTTTTAGATGGGCAGGTGCAGATGTTGATAGTTTTATTGCTCAAACAGGAAAATTTTTAAAACTAACTCAGTCTCTGAGAGTACCTAGGGTCGTGCATGATGTGGCCATGAATATTGTAAAAAAAATTTCCAAGCGTCATCACAAAGAGTGGGAACCTAAAAATAAAACAGGTTTACTTTCTTATTATCATGAATTTAAAGATGTGAATATGAGTAGTGGAGACTGGTATGTCTTGGCAAGAACTCGTCACATGTTGAATAAATTAGAAGAAACTTTATATCGAAAGGGTCTCTATTATAAAAATAAATTCAAGAAAGGTTATGAAAAAGATTTATATGAAGCTGTTATTGATTGGGAAAAATGGCGTAAAAACAACAACTTAAATCATGATCAAATTAAAAGAGTGGCATCCTACATGTCTCCCAACCATTATCAAAAAGAAAATCTACAGTATCTCGATAAAGATAAAGCTTACAACATGACAGAAGCTTATAACAGCCAAGGATTAAAAACTAAAACAGTTTGGTATGAGGCTTTTGATTCTGCTCCACCCAAACAAGTCAATTATATTAGAAAGATGAGAGCAAATGGAGAAGCTTTGAACAAAGAGCCGCGCATTTTTTTATCAACGATTCATGGGGTCAAGGGGGGAGAATGTTCAAACGTAGTTCTTCTTACCGATTTAAGCAGAAATACTCAAAAAAATATGGATCGTTTTCCTGACGACGAGAATCGATTGTTCTATGTTGGAGCAACACGAACCAAAGATCACTTACATATAATCAAACCAAAAGATATTTATAAATCATTTAGAATATGAGTGTTTATAAAAAACAAATTGGAGGATCTCATTATAAAAATATGAAGATCCAGCCTAGCGAGTTCATTAACAAGAACAAATTGCTATTTGCAGAAGGAAATGCTATTAAATATATCTGCAGACACGCAGCTAAAGGAGAAGTACAAGATTTGGAAAAAGCAAAACACTACATCGATATGATTATTGAAAGAGATTATTCCTAATGCAACTTCCTCTCTTCAAGCCACAGACAGAGTGGCTCCCTCCTGAAACATTTCCTGATTTAACCCAAGCTTGCGAAATAGCAATTGATTTAGAAACGAGAGATCCTAATCTAAATATAAGAATGGGATCAGGTTCTGTGGTTGGAGTAGGTGAAGTCGTAGGAGTCTCAGTAGCAACCGAAGATTTTTGTGCGTACTATCCTTTTGCTCATGAAGGCGGTGGTAATATGGATCGTAAGATGATCATCAAATGGCTTACCGCTGTTTTAAAAACACCCTCTGATAAAATTTTTCATAACGCAATGTATGATGTGTCATGGTTAAGAGCCATGGGTTTAAAAATTAATGGCCGTATTATAGATACCATGATAGCAGCAGCCTTATGTGATGAGAATCGATTACGTTATGATTTAAATGGTTGTGGACGAGATTATGTGGGTAAAGGTAAGGATGAATCTGCATTATACGAAGCAGCGAAATCATGGGGGGTCGACCCTAAAGCTGAAATGTATAAACTTCCAGCAATGTACGTTGGTGCTTACGCCGAGCGTGACGCACAACTCACACTGGAGCTGTGGCAGGAATTAAAAAAAGAAATTTTACACCAGGACATAGAGTCCATATTCAAAATGGAAATGGAATTATTTCCCTGTCTGGTTGATATGAGATTTCTTGGAGTACGTGTAAATCAAGAACAAGCAGCGATCGAAAAGAAAACATTGGTGGAACAAGAGAAAAAAATGTTGGGTGAGGTGTTAGTAAGTACGGGGATAGATGTTCAGATCTGGGCTGCACGATCCATTGCTAAAGTCTTTGATAAGCTAGGACTTCCTTATGATCGAACGGTTAAAACGGAAGCCCCCTCTTTTACTAAAAATTTTTTAGCGAATCACCCCCACAATGTTGTGAAATGTATTGCTAAGGCTAGAGAAATTAATAAAGCTCACACAACTTTTATTGATACTATCATTAAACATAGCCAAAAAGGTAGGATTCATGCGGAAATTAACCAACTTCGATCCGAAGGTGGAGGGACCGTGACGGGAAGATTCAGTATGAATAATCCAAACCTCCAGCAAGTTCCAGCACGAAACAAGGAGCTCGGACCACGGATCAGATCTTTATTTATTCCAGAAGAAAAATGTACATGGGGTTGTTTTGATTATAATCAACAAGAGCCCAGACTTGTCGTACACTATTCATCACTACAAAATTTATATGGCGTTGATGAAGTCGTTGAATCTTATAAAAATGAAGATGCCGACTTTCATAAGATTGTTGCAGACATGGCGGATATTCCTAGAACTCAAGCGAAGACCATTAATCTTGGTTTGTTTTATGGAATGGGAAAAAATAAATTACAAGCAGAACTTGGAGTAAGTAAACTTCAAGCTGAAGATTTATTTAGAACGTATCATGCTAAAGTTCCTTTCGTAAAACAATTAATGGATGCAACAATGAAACGTGCTCAAGATTCAGGAAAGATTCGTACCTTAATGGGTAGACTGTGTCGTTTTCCTTTATGGGAACCTAATCAATTCGGGATTCATAAAGCATTACCTCATGATCAAGCACTCTTGGAACACGGACCAGGGATCAGAAGAGCTTATACCTACAAAGCATTAAACAGATTAATACAGGGATCAGCCGCTGATATGACTAAAAAAGCAATGATTAATCTACATAAAGAAGGAATTATACCTCATGTACAAGTACATGATGAGTTGGATATTTCAGTAAAAGATGATAAAGAAGCTAAACAGATAGTACAAATAATGGAAACTTCAGTCGAGCTAGAAGTACCTAATAAAGTGGACTATGAAGCTGGCTCAAACTGGGGCAATATAAATTAGGAGGAACTATGGAAAAAGCAAAACAACTTTGGACATTAGCAAAAGCTAATCCAAAGATATCTGCCGCAGCAGTGGTAGTAATTGTTGCTATTTATTTTTTAGCAAACTAGGACTATATGTTGCATGGCTTACTTGAACGCAAACATTCCTGCCACGTATGCGCAGGTAAGAAGAGAATATCTATATGACCTTAAAGAACACCATGGAGAAGTGGAAGACTGCTTACTCTTCGGGTTTGCATCGATTACAGGTCGTCCGATACTCTTCCATGCAATTATGGAAAACGGAGCTATATTCTACCGTTTGCCAATCTCTGCGTTCATACAAAGAGGATTTAAAACAAGTGAAGTTCCTAGGATGCGACTTGACGAGCTGGAGCTATGGAATTGCTTTAGTTACTATCCTAGCGTTACTTCTTTTGATGTCTTGGACGGTCAGTCCTGTAAATTCATAGGCAAAGATAAGAAATGGTATCCTGGTGCGTATCTTTTTACGGTTGACTGGGCACACCCAGAGAGTAATATAGTTGACACTGATCATTCGGAGATCCCGCAAGAACATAAATGCGCACACATACTAGCTCTTGAAAACGGCAACTATGCAGCTCAACCAAACAATAGATTAATCTGGAGCATTCCTTCCTTCACGGTGAAAGATGAAATACCGTTCGATTGGAAGGTTCAAACAAGTGATTGGAATGTTGAAGATGATCGTAAATGGGTAACAGAAGATACTGATAAGTACTTCTATGAAATTGAGGAAAAGAAAAAAAGTACATCCGAACTTTTACAAGAAGGTATGGATCTACAAAAAAAATTAGAGGAAGAGAATGAGTAAATGTAAAGATTGTTTGTGTGATTGTCACTGTAATGTTAGCGGACATTCAGATGCCAATGGTGTATGTGCATGCGAAAAATGTAATTGTAATCCGCAAGGAATTAAAGTAAACGACGATGAGTGTCTATCATGCCAATAGACGAAAAAAAAACTTGCAATATGCATACCAGAGAAAAAGAAAAATCAGGTACATGTTGTCAGGTAAAAGACGAACAAGAAAACGCAGAACAACAAACGTATGAACATTCTGTGTTTAAAACAAAGGAACAAAATGAATAAATTATGTTTAGTTCTTGCATTATTATTTGCATTAAGCGCCTGCTCGGTAGGCAAAAAATGTACCTATACACAAGATGGAACAAAACTCTCATCTTATGTATGGTTTTATAATGGTGACAAGCCAATTGATTTAGATAAAAACAATTGTAACTAGGATGAATGAAAAATTAATCACGGCACTACTCGCTATACTATTAGCGCTCGGAGGATGGACACTGCAACGTACATTCTCTCTTTCACAAGATATGGTTCTAATTAAAACCAAAGTGGAGATGATAGAAGATGAGGTATCAAATTTTAAAGATTCTAAGGGCAAGAAGAAGCGCAAGAGAAAAAAGAAACAAGTCAATTAGATGGATGAGATATTTAGTATTCTGTATAATCATCGGTTTATTAGTACTTTTTACTGTTGGATGTAGCGGCGTAAAACATGTTCTTCAAATTGAAGAACCCACAGATCATACTTCAGGAGATGACGGGGGAAAATTAAAATATAAAATTATTTGGGGAGATATAAACCAAAAGGAATAACGATGAAACTAGGACCTGAACAATCGGTACAGATGCCGATGAAGACCGTAATTAGTTTAATTATAATGGTCGCACTCGGCACCTTCGGATTTTTTCAAATTCAGGAGAAGCTCAACCAACACTCAACTAAAATAGAGATCATGGAAAGAGATTTAGTAATGAATTCTGAGTTCAGAATAAAATGGCCTCGGGGTCTATTAGGAAGTCTTCCTGCCGATTCGGAACAATTTATGTTAATCGAGGAATTATATAAACAAGTAGAAAAATTACAGCTAGCTCAACAGTCAGGAATGCATAATACCGTAAACATTGATAGACTACAAAAAGACGTAGAAAAAATACTCCGTGACATCGAGAAATTAAAGGATGCTAGTAGAGAAATGAAATTTACTAATGGGAACCAACACTAATGGAAGTTGTCGTAGCTCTTTTAATGTTCGTAAATTTTGAAATTAAGGAACATAGAATTCAACCTTCCATGAGCGTTTGCCTTCGTGGAAAACGTGAAGCGGAGAGAACGCATTCAGATACGGTCTCTTATAAATGTATTAAAACTAAAGCTGAACTGAAAACAAATAATGATGGCTCAAGATACATCACGAAAATACTCCTGGATTAAATGGATCATGGCTATTTTAATTGGAACTTCTATCGGAATTGTTATAGGGTTCAGTGTATACCATTATTTTTTTATGGATAAATTTAGTTGTTGCGGAGTCTATGGATGATAAAAGAACTAAAAACCCTATTGCAAAAATACTTCGGTACTTCAAGCCCAAAACCTATCGAAACAAAAAAGCCTACACCCGCAAAGGTCGTAAGGCCTCGAGAGAAGCTAAGCGCATTAGTGGAGGAGATTGGTAACGACATGTTTGGAGTCCGAGTCCGAGTTGAATGGGGTCGATGTCCATACTGTGAATCAGTCACACAAATGTTGAGTACTCAAATTGGTTATTTTAGATGTTCTACTTGTAGAGAACTCACCAAACAATACGTTAATGGTCACATTGCTTATTTACCCATCGATGGTGGACCCGATCCCCTAGATTTTAGACCCAAAGATGGCTAATAGACCTCTCTTTGGTGTATCCAATTACCATAAAAGAACTCAAAAGAAGCGGCCTGGAAAGCACGCCAAGCACCATTCTAAGCGCATCCCCAACCGAGCCAGAAATAGAGGCCAGGGAAAATAATTTTCACTAGCGCTTGACATAAGTCCTACGAAACCCTATATATACAGGATGAAAGAAGAGGTAAATATGAATAAAGATTATAGATTAAAAGTCACAATTAGAAACGATCGATTGTTAACAGCAATGGAAAATATGGGTTTTGAAAGTATGGCTCAATTTACACAAACCCACGGTCTAAGCTATCAACGGACTGGAGAAATTTTCAATGGAAAGCTTAAGCCTTTAAATGATAAAGGAGAGCTTACTTCTACCGCAAAAGAAATATTATCCATTTTAAATTTAGAAACCGACGAAGCTTTTACCGAAAGACAATTAAAAGGGTTTGTAAAAACGAGTTTTGAAAAAAGAGTTACAGAAAAAGCCCTTCTTAAAATTGCCGATCCCGTTAAAAATCATGAATTTTTGCTCATGGAAAAAGACGTTAATAAAATTTTATCCGAAATGTTAAGTAAACTTCCTCCACGCTATGAGAAAGTTGTGCGCATGATAAATGGACTAGGAGGGCACGAAGTCTGTTCTTATAAGAAAATTGCATCAGAACTCAATATTGGTTCAGGGAGAGTCAGCCAAATGTATCTCAAAGCTTTACAAAAACTTTCTACTACGAGCAATTTAGAAAAACTAAAAAATGCGGGTATCAAAAATATATATGGAATATTTAAAAATAAAGGTATTATCCGACATCAAAAGGAGAGAAATATTTTATGAGATACGAATACACAGTAACCAAAGAAGGCGGAGAAGCTGAACTGATGAAGGCGATGGGCTGGAAGAAACTTGTTAAATCGCTATTATTAAAGTATCCTGAATTTAGTGGCTGGTGTACTTACATCAATAAGAAAGGACACGCCCAGGTAAAGAACTTTATCAATGGGAAAATTGTTCGAGAACGAAAAAGAAACAAAACGCGCGATTAAAGCTGCGGTAGACCAGTATGAAATATATCGTCGTTATACTCTTGCTAAGCACAAGCGGCGTCGAAAGAATCGAGCTAAAAACAAGCGCGCCCCACTGCGACGAACTAGC
>Ga0310125_10001983_pt1 | contig 10573 bp, 12 predicted proteins | sample CB11b_Tmax_Bot8__FD_203508 | JGI IMG/M metagenome (GOLD analysis project Ga0310125, IMG submission 203508) | Marine microbial communities from Western Arctic Ocean, Canada - CB11b_Tmax_Bot8 | ecosystem: Environmental > Aquatic > Marine > Oceanic | place: Canada: Western Arctic Ocean | collected... | reverse complement strand
GAAAAGATTGATTTTAAGACAAAATCTGTAATATTTTCAAAAGGTGTTAGAGATTGAATTTTGAATAAAGAATGAGTTTTCAGCGTTACACACTCTAAGAGCTTTCAGGCTTACACACTCAAAAGTAATCAAATCCTAAAATAGTTCAAAAAGTGCGAATGATTAATGGGAATGATTGGCGTTGTGCTTCTTCTCATTGGAAGTGCCTCTTTAGTTGCAGGAATTTATTTTGTAAATGACCAAATCCGCTGGATCGGTCTAGGTGCTAAGCCGTTTGATATTTTCTCCTTGGCATTTGTCGTGTTAGGTATTGTTTTGATTATAGTTGGTGTGAAGGTATTCAAAAAATAACTAACATATCGTTTATCTCGTGACGAATACCGTTAAAAATTCTGTTTATTCACAGCTAAATGGTTTAGACTATACACAAATTTACTGTGTAGAAGCATTTTAGAATATATGTGGTAATAATTTCTGTTGATTGACTGTGAGGGGCATCTTGCTTAAAGTCCAAGGAATGTAACTCCAATCCTAATGGCAAATGTCATTCTGTCCTCGCAGTTTTATAATTAAAAATTTCAAAAACTCTTTTATCAACACTATTTTATCATCTTTTATGGCTGATGAAAAATTATCTAGGAATCAGGCATATATTTTATTAAACGTAGATTACAAACATCAAAAAAATATTATCGATAAAGCTGAATCATTATCAACTGTACAAAATGTCAAGACTATGTATGGAATTTATGATCTAATGATAATCTTAGAATCTGATGATATGAGTGCTATTAAGAAAACAATTGATGAAGATATCCATCAGCTTGATGGAATAATAAATATGACATCATTAGTTACTGTTGGTACAAAGGATGTCCGCTCAATTTTAGAATAAGAATTGCAAGAATTTGAAATAATAATAGTAGGTGCAGGACCAGCGGGTCTTTCAGCTGGGATATATGTTGCAAGACAAAATGTATCGTGTTTAGTGATCTCAAAAGATTTGGGCGGGCAGATGAATTTAATTCCAAGGTTGGAAAATTATCCTGGTGCTATAATGTCAAGCGGGCCAATATTAGCTAAAACACTTGAAACTCAGTACTTGTCGTTTAGGGGGGAAATTGTTTATGATACTGTTGAAAAAATTGACGAATTAGAGGGAGGTTTCAAAATAAAAACAACTCGTTCTGAGTATAAGGCAAAAGCAATTGTGTTGGCACCAGGCAAAGTACCAAATATGTTAGGTATTGAAAATGAATCACAATATTTTAACAAAGGAATTCATTACTGTACAAAATGTGATGCACCATTTTACCAAGGGAGGATTACGGCTTCTGTCGGTGTCGGTTCTTATCTTTTAGAATCTGGCTTGTTATTATCACGTATGGCTTCGAAGATGTATCTGATTTTAAGGGGCTCAAAACTTGCAGGTGATAAGGATCTCATTGCAACATTAGAGAATAACAAAAACATTGAGATTGTCACGCAATCATCAGTGAAAGCTATTTCTGGAAATTCTGTTTTGCAGCAGATTACAATAGTTGATTTATCTGGTGCTGAAAAAATATTGGATGTTGATGCCTTGTTTATTGAAATGGGTTCAAAGATCAATCTTGATTATGTTAAACATTTGGTAAAAATAAATACAAAGGGGGAAATTGAAATAGAATCTGGTGGTATGACAAGCCATCCAGCAATATTTGCTGCTGGTGATGCTACCACAATTCCGTACAAACAAATTATTGTTGCATGTGGTGATGGTTCTAATGCTGGACTTTCTGCATTTAATTATATTGAGAAACTGAAAGGCAAACCTGGTTTACGTGCTGACTGGAAAAAGCAGATAGGCGGTCAAGTTTTCCATTACTAACTATGAAGCCTGATAATGCAAAGGATTCATTTTTTTCTACTGGAAAACCCAAAAGATTGCCATGGTTTTATGCTTTAATTTTGCTAGGGGTTATTGGTTTAATATTCATGTTTAAATGGTTTAGCTAATACTGGAAACCTAAAACTAATACATTTTAATTTTCCATCATTTTGTGAGGAGACATTGAACATACTGGAACTTGCTGAAGAATATTATTTACTCACTTTTGCTGTGGTGATAGGAATTGGGTTATTACAAGGTGCAATAATTGGTAGAGGAATTAGATCACGCTTCCCAAGTTTTAAAAAACATGCACGTGCTGCGTCAACTATTCTATTAGCATTTTTCTCTATTAATGCAATAGCTAGCGTTCTAAAATTTGCAGAACCGGTAAAAGTTTCTACGGCAGAATTAACCATCCCTACAACGGTTGATGAGGTATTTTCATTAATTCTTAATTTGTTAGGCATTAATGCAGGATTAGGAGCAGTTATTGCAATATTCGTTACTATCATGTTGGCATTGTTTTTGAAATTGGCAAACATTCATCAAATTATTAGATATTTCATTTTTGTTATAAGTTGCATAGTTTTACTTGTAGCATTACTTGGTAAATTTACTGACTTTGTACCTAACACATTCCAAATAATGGTTTATGCATTTTATCAATTTGGAATTACACTTGGGCTATTTCTTGTGACTCGCCGTAAAGAATATGATGTATTTTCAGATCTAAAATAGCACAGATTGTATTTTGATAAAATCTTTTTACTGTTATTTTAAATAAAATAAAAACTAGAATAGTCACAAGAGTGTTTTTAGTCCAGCACATCTGTTTCTAATTGTAACTTCAGTTACACCTGATGCGATAGAAATTTCTTTTTGTGTTTTATTGCCACCTGATGAAATACATGCTAGATATAATGCAGCAGCAGCTATTCCCATTGGATCTTTACCAGCCACCATGCCAATTTTTTTTGCCTTATTTAACAAATCAATTGCTTTTCGCTTAGTTTTCTCACCAAGTCCAGCAATACTTGCAATTCTAGATACTCCTTTAACTGGATCAGCAACTGGTATTTTGAGATCAAGTTCTCTAAAAATTAATCTGTAACATCTAGCAACATCTTTTCGTCTAATATTGATTCCAGATGCAATATCCTCTAATGTTCTAGGGGTTTCTGTATTTCTACAAGCAGCATAAACACATGCGGCAACTAGTCCATGAATTGATCTGCCCTTTACAAGGCTTTTTTCAATTGCTTTTCTGTAGATATAGGCTGCTTTTTCTATTACAGCATCATTTAACGAAAGTTTTGCCTTTAGTTTATCCATTTCACTTAATGCCTGACGAAGATTTCTTTCAGCAGAAGTATGTGCTTGTGAACGATTATCCCATGTTCTAAGTCTGTTAATAGATTTTTTCATAGATATATCAAGAGGTTTTCCGGTAGCATCTTTGTTTGTAGTACTAATCATTGTTGAAAGCCCCATATCGTGTATTGTAATTGATGTAGCAGAACCAACTCTGCTTCTATCAGTTCCTTCGTTAGCAAATGAACGCCATTCAGGACCTCCCTCCGTAATCTTCTCTGTTACTACAAATCCACATAAACTACAAAATAACTCTCCAGTATTTTCGTCTGTTACCATTTTTGTTTTAGTACATGAAGGGCAACGTTGTTTATTCACTGGGGTGCTATTCATATTATGATATAACAAAATTACCTTATAATCATTTATCTATTATTTCGTGTTGATTTGTGTGTAGGTTAAGCTAACATTATTCTAAGATTATGGAATGATAAATTTTCAATTAAAAATATACTATTTTCTTACTAGTTTATGAGGCAATAACTATACTTAACTTCTTTCATTGTTGGATACATTATGTTGTCTGGATCATCTGAATGTCTTAGTCCAAGCGCGTGACCCAATTCATGTGTCATGATTGTTGCAACGGTGTCAACAGTAAATAACTGAAAACTACCATCACAGCCATAGCCACCAAGGGCAACCTCTACTACACCACGTCCTATGTTGGCATGACCAAGTACTCCTTCACCAATATTTCTTACAACCCATGTTATCCAAGTGCTTGCATCAGATCTTGAATTTGTTGTAATGAATTTTATAATTACTTTTTTACCGTCGTTACCGCTTGTAAGTTCTTGCTCTTCCCAAAATCTGAACGAGTCTTGTAGTGCGCCCATATGATCAAGAGGCAAACGAGGTGGCTGTTCATTAATAAAAATTTTGTACTCAATGATGTATGTATCATCAACAGAGTAAACCTTTGCAGGCTCGAAAAAGTCTTTTGGTCTATCAAGATATTGACCAAGATTCCATCTATGTGGTTCTTTCCAGTATTTTATTATAACACTATCACTTGGGTTCGGGTATTCAATATACCTATCTTCATTTTCTATATCTCTTTTAATTTTTTCTAGATATCGTTCAAAATTCCATGAAGTTCTTTCCAACTCTTTTTTTATCATTTCAGAATTTTTTTGAGTACTTGCATTTATCATGCCATTTGTAATGAGATATTTTATTCCATTTAGAAAACTTTCGTCAGATATTTTTCCAGTAGACCACCATTTTGCATTATTTTTTATCCAGGCTGGTATAATGTTTGAAGAGTTTTTTTCCACAGTTTCTGAATCTAATCTAATAATTTTATTTTTCACCAGATACTGAATACCTGCAATAAAATCATTATCACTTATTTTATCTGATGCCCACCAGCCAGCATTGGTTTTGATCCAATACGGTATTTCATTTTTTTCCAGTTTTAATAGAAACGGAGGTTTCTTTGTTTGTTTGGTGGGGTATTTTTTAATAGTTTTTTCAATATAATCAAGATAATTTTTAGTCACAAAATTGTCAGGTTCAATTTCTAATGCACGTACAAAATACTTTTTTGCCTCATCATATTCTCCAAAATTTCCAAAACCTATTCCTAAACCATTCAGTGCTATGACACTAGTTGGATTAATCTCTAATGCCTTGTAAAATTCAATCGCTGATAACTTGTTTGTGTGTAAAATATCGTACGTACCTGAAGGATTTTCTATTTCTTGTGATCCTAAAGTTGATTGTAATCTAATATTACTTAATGCGATACCTTTCATTTCATAAATTTTTGAATCTGTAGGAAAAATTTCAAGTATATTATCATATATTATTATAGATTTTCTATATTCTCCTTTCAATAAATATTGTTCCGCTTCATTAATTAATTCAGTTGCATTATCAGTTTCTTCGGAAAACGCCGGACTTGCAAGAAAAATTATTATGAATGAAAAAATAGCTAGTGATTTTGTAAAATTTTTAACAACATAATTATGCATTGCAATCAAGATTTCACTATAAAAAATTGTAATTAAAATTTATCTGCTAATTTTTGTGTGTTATATCTCCTACAAGCAGTCTTTTACTTTTTTGCCCCTTAGAAATTATTAATGCACCGTCATTATCTAATTTTACAGCTTTACCAGTTATTTTATTTTCATTAGTTATAACAGAAATATTTTTACCAATAGTAGATGATCTCACTGTCCATTCTGTTATGATTTTTTTAGTATGTCCAGAATTTATCAGCAGAAAAACATCTTCTAACTCATGTAAAAACTGTTTAACCAATGTTATCGGCTTTTCATTTTTTTCTACAAGCGTATCTACACCATAAAAATTTGGAGTTTTTTTAATACTATTTTCTAATTTGCGCTGATTAATTTTAAAATTAATGCCGATTCCTAAAACTAAACTTTCAATTTTATTTGATTGAATTGATGTGTCAATCAAAATACCTGCAACCTTTTTTTCTTTCAATAAGATATCATTAGGCCATTTTAATTTCGGTTTAATTTTTAGCGTTTTTTCTATTGCTATACATAGTGCAAGTGAGGTAGCAATAGGTACAAGTGTAATATAAGAAATATTGAATTCAGGCTTGATTATTATGGACATCCAAATTCCACCAGTTGGGGATTCCCATTTTCTTTTCATTCTTCCTGTTCCATCAGTCTGACGTTTTGATACAACAATAGTACCATTTTCATTATGATTGGAGGCTATCTTGGTGGCAAAATTTTGTGTCGAATCTATTGTATCAAAATAAAATACTCTCTTTCCCAATAATTTAGTATCCAAATTTTGAGTTATTTCCCATGGCAAAAGTAGATCCGTTGAATCAGTAAGCTTGTATCCCAAATGGTGTTTAGCTTCTACTTTGTAACCTAGTGAACGTATTTTTTTTACATGTTTCCAGACAGCAACACGACTAATTTTTAAAACGTCACTCAAGTCTTGCCCAGAAAGAAATTCAGAATTATGTGACTTTAGGTAAGAAAGAACTTTCAGTATTCCAATATTATCAAATGATGTATACATCATATGTAATTTACATTAAAAATTATAAAAACTAATTTCTTTAATGTACTGTATGATAAAAGATTCCCACACAGATCAAGAAATTAAGGATGTTTTTACCCTAAAAAAAATTGCAGTTATTGGAATGTCAAGGCACTCTATCAAAGCAGCTCATTTTGTCCCAAAATATTTATCTGAACAGGGATTTGATATCACACCAATTAATCCTACAGCTAATGAAATATTAGGGAAAAAATGCTATTCTGATATATCTTCCGTACAACATTCTATTGACATAGTAGACATTTTTCGACCATCAGAACAAGTATTATCAGTAATTCCAGACGCAATTAAAAAGAAGCCTAAAGTGATATGGCTTCAGGAAGGTATCCATAATGCAGAAGCAGAGAAACTTGCAATGAAAGAGGGAATTATTGTTATATTTAATAGATGTATGTTAGCTGAACACAAACGGCTTTTCTAAAATGTCTCAACCATCATTTTCTGACTTTTACAAATCATTGCTGGAACTAGTTAAAACATTTGAAGAAAAAAATACTATACTCAGAGTAGAGGAAGATCTAGCAGTAAATATAATACGAATATTTGGTGAGAGGATTGATTCTGTTTCTCGTGCAAAAAATGGTTTAGAGGACGTTTTGGAATTGGCTTACACTACTGCTGAACATCATCCATACTGGGGATTATTGTATAATTGCTCACAGATTTCCAAATCAATATTAGAAAAATGGGATGACGAACTTACAAAAGACGATTTAAGCGAAATACGTTGGATTATTTCTGAGCTAGAAAACTCGTGTAGTAAACTTGAAGATAAATTAAAGAAACAAGACAGCAGAGATAAATAATTTGAATTTGTTTTTTAAGCATGCCAATAAAAATAGGTCTAATCGGTAAGACAAACACTGGAAAAACTACTTTCTTTAATTCATCTACTTTATCATCTGATGAAATTTCAACTTATCCTTTCACCACTAAAAAATCGTCAATCTCTACAGGATATGCTATCACACTTTGTGTTCATCCTGAATTTAATGTGATTGATAATCCAAATAATTCTAGATGTGAAGATGGATGGAGATACATTCCTATCGAATTGATTGATTTACCTGGATTGATTAAAGATGCATGGAAGGGAAAGGGTTTGGGCAATCAATTTCTTTCTATTGCATCTCAATCAGATGCATTGTTACATGTAGTAGATGCATCTGGCAGTATTGACGCCACAGGAAAAATTACTGAGACAGGATCTGGTGATCCAGTTTCAGATTTTGCTGATATTGAAGAAGAATTGAATATGTGGTATCAAAAAATTCTTGAAGGTAATCGTGACAGATTACAAAAAATAATCAAATCTGGTGATGACCATGTAGGCGCTTTAACAGAATTGTATCAAGGTGTGGGAGTAAAAAGGAATCATGTTAAGGAGGCATTAAAGACTAGCGGACTTGAGGAAAAAGACATTGAAAACTATGATATGCAAGATAGTAAAAAATTTGCAAGTTATCTAAGAAAAATTTCAAAACCAACCTTGATTGTGGCAAATAAGATTGATGTTAAGGGAGCAGATAAAAATTTTGAGAGACTTCGTGAAAGATATAATGATATGATTGTTATTCCTGCAAGTGCTGATAGCGAGCTTACGCTAAGACGCGCAGAACAAAAAAATTTAATTAAATACTCACCAGGCTCAGAAAAATTTGATATATTACAAACCAATGAGTTAAATCAAAAACAAAAAGGCGCACTTGATTTTATCCAAAGTGATATTATGGGTGAATACATGCGTACTGGTGTCCAATTTGCAATCAATGTAACCGTTTTCAAATTGTTAAAAATGAACTCGATTTATCCAGTAGCATCTCCTGAAAAACTTTCTGATAAAAAGGGACGGATACTTCCGGATCTTGTGCTACTAAAGGATGGTGCTACTGTTACTGATTTGGCAAAAGAGATTCATTCAGATTTAACAAAGGGTCTTCTATATGCAAAGGATTTAAGATATAATTTGAGGGTTCCAACTAATTATCAACTTCGCGACAGAGATGTTATTTGTCTCATAAGCGCATCAAAAAAATAATTATTCTGCTTTTATCCTTTCTTGTTTTATCCATGTTGTTTTATTTTTATGATCAGCAAAAACAATATTCATCTTTGTTATCTGTGCCCTAATATTATCTGCCTCTTCAAAGTTTTTTTGCTCTCTATATTCATCTCTTTTCTTTATCATGTGTTTAATTTCATTTTCCTCATGATCTGAAACTTTAATGATTTGTATACCTAATACATCCATTATTCTTTCAAATTCTGGTAAAATCAATTTTGATATTGTTTCAGTAATTTTTTCTTCAGCTGCAAGAGAATTTACTTCTTTAATTAATTTATAAAATATGGTTAATGCTAGTGGTGTGTTAAAATCATCATTTAGTGCAGAATTAAAATCATTTTTACATCTTATTACTAATTTTTCTATGTCTTCATTAGCTCCAGTTCCCTTAGCAAATCTTAATTCATAATAACATGATTCTATCTGCCTTAATTTTATGACATTTTCTTTGAGAAACTTTTCTGAATAATCAATTGGCTTTGAGTAGTTACCTGAAAGGCAGAATAATCTAATAATATTTGGACCCCAGTTTTCTAAAACACGGTTTACAGTTTTTACGTTTCCGAGTGACTTGGACATTTTTTCACCATTTATGGTTATCATACCAACATGCATCCAAATTTTTGCAAATTGTTTTGATGTGCTAGATTCTGATTGTGCAATCTCATTTTCATGATGTGGGAAAATAAGATCCCTGCCTCCACCGTGAATCTCAAAGTTCTCACCAAGATACTTCAAGCTCATTGCAGAGCATTCAATATGCCATCCAGGTCTACCTTTACCCCATGGACTATCCCATGACGGTTCAGCATCTGAAAATTTCCATAGTGCAAAATCTATTGGATCATTTTTTTCCTCGTCAACAGCCACTCTAGCGCCAGAAACTAAATCATCAGTCTTTTTTTTGGATAATTTTCCATATTCGGAAAACTTTGAAACTGAAAAATAAACTCCATTTTTTGTTACATATGCATATTTTTTATCAATAAGATTAGAAACTAAATTTTGCATGTCCTGAATATGTTCAGTTGCCTTTGGGTATCTGGTAGCCCTTTTAACATTTAATCCGTCAAAATCATCAAAATAATTTTTAGTATATTTGGCAGCAAGTTCCAGAGGCGGTATTTTTTCTTGGTATGCCCGATCTATTATCTTATCATCAACATCAGTAAAGTTTTGAACAAGTTCTACAGGGATTTTTTGTGATTCTAAGAACCTACGGAGTACGTCAAAAACTATGATTGTCCTTGCATGTCCTATGTGAGCGTCATCGTAGACTGTTACGCCACACAAGTAGATTCCAACTTTACCAGAAAATTCTAACTCTGTTTTTGTATTTCTAAGCGTATCAAAAATCTCCATGAATTATTCCAACTCTCTCAGGCAAAATTCTTTTGTGTTGCGTATTTTGGTACATCTGGTAAATCTTTTTCACATCTTTTTTTGAAATACCAGTTATCTCGTCCAGAAATTTATTTAATGTGTATTGTTGTTCCAACATACAATACAATATAGTATCAATCTTTTCATATTCAATACCAATTTCTTCTTCTGCATAATGCCCTTTCCAGAGATTGGGACTGCTTCTTTTAGTGATTATGTTATTAGGTACACCTATGAATTTTGCAAATTCCCTTAATTGTGTCTTGTAAAGTTCAGCAATTGGTAGTATGTCTGCACTTCCATCACCAAATTTGGTGAAATATCCAATAAGATATTCACTTTTGTCACTTGTACCTAAAACTAAGTAATTTTTCAGGTTAGCGTAATAATAGATAATGTTCGCTCTTATCCTAGCTCTTAGATTTCCTAACGCACGTTCATCTGGTTCTAAATGGTTAGAATATATTTTATGTATAACATCAATATCGATAAGTTTGTAATCAAGGCCAATCTCACCAATAACTTTTAACGCATCGCCGGTTTCGCTCGATGGTGACACTGTGGAATCAGGCATTACCAGGGCTAGTGCATTTTTCCCAAACACTTTTGCAGCCAAGTATGCAACTGTTACTGAATCTATTCCACCACTAAGACCAAAAACAACACCATCAGCTTTCTTCTGTGAAACCATATTTTTTAGAAATTCTTCTATGTTTTGCTGGATAGTTGCGCAATCAGGAAGAGAGATAATTTGTAAAAGCTTTTCATTATAGTCCATTGCACATTATTTGGATTATAGGCATAAAAATCGTTATCTG
>Ga0310125_10001979_pt1 | contig 10578 bp, 5 predicted proteins | sample CB11b_Tmax_Bot8__FD_203508 | JGI IMG/M metagenome (GOLD analysis project Ga0310125, IMG submission 203508) | Marine microbial communities from Western Arctic Ocean, Canada - CB11b_Tmax_Bot8 | ecosystem: Environmental > Aquatic > Marine > Oceanic | place: Canada: Western Arctic Ocean | collected... | reverse complement strand
ACCCACTATCAACAGCCACTTCCGCTGATCGGGGAAGAAGAACGAGGCGACGATCAACGCGATGCCCAATACCAGCACCAGCGTGAATTGCCAGACATTCAGCGGAGAGGTCGGCAAAACGGCCCCGCCTCCCGACGACACTCCGGAACCACCCGAACCCGTCGACGGAGCCGCGGACTTCGGGTCATTGAGAGTCATCTCCGACAACCCCTTCACTCCCGCCAGGATCCCCGCGGGGAAATCCTTCTGCTTGAACTGCGGGATGATCGACTGGTTCATGATCTTCGCGGCGTGCAAGTCCCAGTCCTGTCCCCAGTCGTTTCCCAGTTCAATGCGGGCTTTGCGGTCTCCGACACTGACCAACAACAGGACCCCCTTGTTGATCAACTCGCCCTGGCCCCCTTTGGCGCCGATTTGCCACTTGTTGAACCACGCGGCCGCAAAACGCTCGATCGAATAACCCGTCGCACCGTAACGCGCCATCGAGTCGATGGTGACGACGATGATCGGCTTCTGGTTCTGCTCAAAGGACTGCTTCTGGATCGCACCGATCTCGGTCTTAACCTGAGGAGGCAACAACGAGGCGTAGTCTTGGACGAAGTTGAAGTTGGCTGGAACTTCGGGGATGGTCAAGTTGTCCTGAGCTGATACGGACGATGCGGTCCCCGTGACCCAAAGCCCCAGCACCAGTATCCCGAATCGCCCGGCCGCCCGGATGTCCCTAACTGCCAACATGCCGCCGCTCCTGTCGTGCCCGGGCCCGTCTCATGGGCCCGGCCGCAAATGTTACCGGAAAGTCGGTCCGTGAATTCACCAAGAATTGCCCTCACGCGAATGGTTCTTCCGTTTCGATCACGAACCGGAGCATGATGGCGACTAAGTGATAACCAAAGCGAGATGTGATTTTAGTACCAGGACGGATTCTACCCGACATTGGCCATTGGGTATGGCAGACCAGTTGGGTGACGCCACCCAGCCAGTTGCCTGAGCATTATGCGAGTGCTTCGTCTAAAATTCAATTCTCTGCGCAAAAGTCGTGGCGGCTGGAGAGGCCGGCGACACGCCTGGAGATGATGAAGAGGCGGCTTTGAGAGTGTTGACAATGCGGCGGGAATCTGGACCACGCGATCGGACCCCGGGAACGATCTGTCGGTGATGGGCCTGATCGAGACTTTCCTTCTGTTATGGTGAGTTGCAGACCTCCGGTCTTGTGGCAGGAACCGACATTGAGAATTCTCGCCGTACTCCCGCTGATGTGGATCACCGCATCGGCCTGCCACCCAGCAGAAGTGATCGCCGCAGAGCTTCGCCCCAAGCGGGTGGCTGGGGCAGTTGCCGATGGTGACTGGCCGGCCTATGGCCGAGACGGTGGCCTGACGGGATTCTCACCACTGGTCGGAAGCCTCGCAAAACCGCCTCAACGACTCTGGACAGTCGACCTCGGCGGGCGCATGACCAGTGGGGAAACGGTCCGGTTGGCCGATGTCGATGGAGATGGCCAGGATGAACTTCTCAGGGTCCTGCCGGATCGGATTCTGTGCCAAAGCGTCCAGGGAAAGCGGTTGTGGGAGACAACGGTCCTGCCGCGACCCCGGGTGACGCAGATCCGCGATTTTGCCGGAGACGGGACTCGCGGTCTGCTCGTCGATGTCAACACGGGTGTGGAACACCGGCGGTACATGGTCAGTGGCGTGACGGGACACGCGTCGCTGCTGTATTCGAGCCGCAACGTGTTCGGACGTTACGAACGCTTCGGCAAGATCCTGGAAACCGTGGCGGGAGAGCAACTCTGTGCCTGGTGGAGCGGTGACCCGATCGCTCGATTCGGAGGCAGCTCGGCGCGGTGCGAAGGGTACCTCTGGAGTTTCGAGAACGGTCTCGAAAAACCGCGACTCCGCTTCCAGGCCAAAGAGGCGGGCACGATCTACGCTCCACTGCATCTCTTTGCGGACATGAACCGAGACGGTCGTCGCGACATGGTCATGATCTCACACGAAAAGGTCTGGGTGTACGACCTGGCAACCGGTCGCAAGATAATGCAATCGCACTGGGGACCTCGCATCCGCACCTACTGGGCAGCCACCGCAGCCGAACCACTCAAGAAAGGCGAACCCCCCTCGTTGCTGATGATCAACCCCATGATCCCCGGCGTACAGGTTGTCACCCAGGATGGCACGAAGACGCTCCGCAAGTGGAAGCAGGTTGTCGGCGGTGTCGAGGACCAGTACCAGAACACGGTGAAGATCACCAGGGGTGCTCCGGACCCGTTCGTCGATCTGGATGGGGACGGTAAGCTGGAAATCCTGGCCGCGGTCACCAACGAGCACGGCGACGAGCGAACCCACCTGGTGATCTTTGCCGCTGACGATGGCCAGCGACTGTATGACATGCCTGACCAGTCGGTCCTGACCGTCGACCAGCTCGACGACAAGCCGCCGATCGAAGTGCTGTTGCGAGAAGGAAAGAACACCCTGCGGATCTGCCACTGGAATGGACGGCGATTCGTCGATTGCTGGCGAGACGAGGATGTCGAGCCGTTGATCCGGCCAGCACCTCCGGAAGGACATCTTGCTCGTGCTGTCGGGGCGAGGAACACCGGACGCAACATGCCGCTTTGGCGAGAGGCGGAGGGTTCGAAGCGGTTCCTGATGCGATTTTCAGACGGCGTCTCCAGTTGCCGATTGGCCAACTCGTCCATCACGCGCATCCGCAAGATCGCGAAGCACGCGGCTCTGGGAAATGCGGGCGTTTCATCCGACAAGGGCTACAGCTGGGATGGCAACACGCTCTCGGTCGAGAAAGACGGCCGTCGCACCGTCACTTTTCGAATGCCTCGCCGTCGGTCGTACCTCTCGGAGCCCCCCCTGGTCGGCCACCTCGGCCAACTCGGCCACGGCCGCCGCGTCGTTGTGCGAGATTTCCAGGGGAACTTCATCCGGCTGGAACACGACGGGACGGGCCGCCATGTGCTGGTCAAGAGCACTCAAACCGCCCGGGGGGGATGCCTTGCCGATCTCAATGGTGATGGACAGAACGAGTTGCTCATCCCGGTGATGATCGAGAACAGCTCACCGGTTGTCGTCTCGGTCGACGCCTCGGGTCGCCGACGGCTGCAAATCACAAGTCCACCCGGTACGACCGAGGCCTCGCTGGGCCCGACCGGCCGGCTGGGCGAGGGGAAAGGACGCTGGTTCGTAGTCCGCTATCGAGTTCGCTCGGCGAACACGCGGGTTGTCGCCTATGACGGCCGGACGGGAAAGGCGATCTGGACCCGTGATTACCTGGGACCGAATCGCACGCCCGCCACCAGCTTTGTCCTGCACCTGCCCACGGCAGTTCACGACATGGATGGCGACGGTGCTGACGACCTGATCGCGTCATCGGAGAACTGGTACGAGGTGATCAGCGTGAAAGACAATCGCACGCTGGCTCCCAACCGCACGATCACGGCCGCGGTGCCCGGTCACTGGGGCGCGTACGCGACGCCGATCGTCTTCGATCCTTTGGGCAACGGAACACCGTGCGTGTTCCACAACAACGCCTACGCGTTGACGTTGCTGACCCGGCTCGATGGCGCACCGATCTGGCACTATGGACTGACTCGCGATTCGACCCACGCCAGCAAATCCGGCCTGGCCGACCTGGATGGAGACAAGAGGATCGAGATGGTGACGTCACAGAAAGACGGGCTGCTGCGTGCCTTCAGTTCTTCCCGGGGTCACGACAAGTGTCCGCACTGTCCCGCCAGCCAGAAACTCACCGATGCCAACCACGGTGGTCACGTTCGCTGGACGTTTCGGCTTCGACCTCCCCTGAGCGACTTCGCGACGCTGGACGTCGATGGCGACGGACGAACCGAGCTGTTGTGTGGATCGGGAGACGGCAAGTTGTACGCACTCGAGGAGACCTGCAATTCGTGCAGGATCCTGTGGTCGGTCGACCTCGGCGCACGAGTCCTGTCGCCAGTGATCGCGGATCTGGACGACGATGGAAACCCGGAAATCCTCGTAGCGACTTCCGATGGAAGACTCCACTGCCTCGGCCGCAGGAAGAACGGCCCGGTGTCACTTCGCCTTGGGAAATGACCTCACCACGGACTGGTACTTCCACCTGATGATGCCGCGGCGTCCGCGATTGATGCCTGAGATATGACACGCGAATTCCCGCGGGCCAATCAACCGCGGGCCGTCCGCAGAATTGCAAACGTCAGCGGGTGAAACGAGCGTTGCTCTGGCTTGCACCATGCCGTGCCTGGCGGTCGGCAGCAAACCGCATCGAGAACAGGTCCGCGTCCTTCAGCTCAAATCGTAAGCGAACGGGCTTTCCGGAAATCGTGCCCACGTTCGCTCGGCTCTTCCAGGTGACCGGGCGTTTCAGAGAATTGCCAAACAGCTCGACACAATCGTCCAGGGAAAAACCGGGCAGCGGCTTCCCGGTCGTTCCCTGGATCTCGACCCGGAGGCCTCCGAGTGCCGATGTCGAGTAGTTCAGCAGCAGTTGCTTGCCGGTGAACCGAAGCAACCTGGTGGTGAACGAGCCTCCCGAGAGAGGTGCCGATGCGGAAACGAAACCGTCCCGGCGGATCGCGTATCGGTTGTAGGTCACACCTTTGCCAAACCACGCGCCGTGGTCCTGCAGGTAGAACGACCACTCTGGATCACCGCCCGGCAGCCGCGACGGGGATTCGAAGAGATTCAGCGCCGTTCCGCCAAATCCGTAGAACCACTGTTCAGCGGTTGCCCCCGGTCGAACGAGTGCCTCGGGCCAGACTTGAAAGGCACGTCCGTCGCGGCTGCTGATGAAACTGGTGTCCGTGTAGACCGATGCGTAATAGGCCGACGATCGTGCGATACGTTGATTCAAGGGCGAGAATCGGCTCCGTCCGGGGACGTAGCGCATGGGGAATCCGATTCGCAGATGCTCGGCCCCGGGGTACAGCTGCAATTGCGTTGTGTAGAGTTGCGTCATCCGCTCAGGACGCCACTCGACCCAGTCCCCCTTGGTCCAGTTGACGAAGTCAGTCGAGGTGGCGACACGCACATCGCGATCCTGCAGGTAGAACTCGTGCCGGGCGTACTTCCGCGTATCGCCCTTTTTGTTCTTGAAGTCCCGGTAGTAGGCGAAGTACTTCTTTTGGAGCGGATCCCAGAACGCCAGATTCTGTGAGTCCATCATCCCGTCAATAATCACGGGTTGTTTCTGCATCATGGTCCAGTGCAGTCCATCTGGCGATGCAAACGCGAACAGCGTTCGGTGATCGTGACCGCCCAGTGCCTTGAATCTCTCGTTCGGTTTGCACTGGGGGTTGGTGTCGATCAGCGGAGTGAAATTGTGGGAGGCTCCGGTGAAGGGGACCTTCTTCCCGCTGAGCAGGTCGTGGCCGTCCTTGAGTGTCTGGCCCTGGGAGAAGTCGATTTTGCAGGCGGGGTCCAGCGTCAGAATGATGTTGTTCTTTTCCCACCCCTTGCGTTTCACGAACCCGAGGTCCGGGCGTTTCCATGTCACGCCGTCGCCGCTCGTCATCACGCAGGTGGTGGCGAAGTGACCGTGCTGGACCTTGCCATCCAGGATCAGCGTGGTGCCCCGGTAATAGAGGAAGAACTGGCCGTTGTGTTTCAGTACGGTCGCGTAGGCGCTGTTGTTTCCTTCCCAGGGCTTGTCGAGCGTGATCGAGTCGGTCTGTCGAACCGGGTGATGCAGCCGCAGTCGCAGGGCCCCGGCCTTCCTGGCGATCAGGTGCTCGTCGATCAGTGGCTCGAGTCGTCCGCCGATGTCGAGCACGCCCTGCTCAGATGCGGGGCTGGTGGCAAGCGGCGTGGGCTTGCTGACCTGGGCCATCGAGGGCCCGCAGCAGAAAACCGTCGTAACCAGCAGGAAGCAGTAGCGATTGGTCACACGTTGCACGGCGGGGGTCTTTGTATGGCCAGGGGACGGTCACGCGGCGTTCCAGCGTATCAGCGCGGTGGTGGGATGGCAAAACGGCGTGCCGGCGACCCACGGAAAGCGCTGACGGCGTCAGCGGCGGGGGGGTGACATGGATCTGGCGGGTTGAACGCCGGGGATGGGATGGGGAGACTGGGGCTGGGTGTCCGCTGCAGAGGCGGTCTCTCACGGACAGTCTGAGATTCGATACGAGAGACGGCTCATGTTCTGGCTTCGATGTTGCCGCACGTTTTCACTCGCGGCCTGGCTCTGCGGATCCTTGCTGTCTTCCCGGTCGATCGTGGCCGAGGACAGACGCGATGTCCTGGATATCGGCTCGCGAAAGCAGCTGTTCCTCGACGAACGACTGATCGAATCGAGCCGCGGTGTGCGTTTCGAAATCAACACCCCGCATGCGATGCGCGAACCGGTGCTGGTTGCCGATCAAGGGAGCGAGAATCCCGAGGATGCGTTTGTCTGGAGCTACTCGTCTGTGGCCAGGGTCGGCGGCAAGACTCGCCTCTGGTACCAGGTGAACACGCTGAAATTCAGGCCGCAGCCGGTTGGCTTCGTCCTGACAGACAAGTGGCTGGCGTACGCCGAGTCAAGCGACGGAATCCACTTCACCAAGCCCAAGCTGGGGTTGAACGAGTACCGCGGCAGCCGTGCCAACAACATCGTCATCCCGGGAGTCGAGGGTGGCCATGTGTGGATCGATCCTCGAGCCAGGCCAAAACACCGCTATCGTTTTCAGACGTATGGAGGCGGCGGGAAGCTGGCGTTTTACGGGTCCCCGGACGGGATTCGCTGGAAGAAAACACACACCGCCACAGTGGGCCACAACGACACGCAGAACATTGCTTTCTGGGACGCGGCAGTGCAGCGGTACTTGCTTTTCACTCGGAAGTGGCCCGGCAACTTCCGAGTGCATCGCCGGTTGGATTCTGACGACCTGGTTCACTGGAACAACGAAGTCGTGGTCATGCGAGCCGACGGAACGGACCTCGCGAAGTACAAATCCGCAGCCAGCGTTCACCCGGTCGATTACTACGGCGCGTGCGTGTTCAAGTACCCTGACGAGCACGGGCTGTACGTGATGCTTCCGCAGGCGTTCTGGCACTGGTACGCGCGGGGGGGGCAACAGAGGGTGGGCCCCAACCTGTATGACGTTCGGTTGTGCGTGAGCCATGACGGTCGGAAGTTCCGCCGGGTGGCGGACCGTGGAGTCTTTCTCCGCCCCGGCCCGGAAGGGACGTTCTTTTCCGGTTCGGTCTGGGTGCTTCCCGCCCCGATCCGGATGGGGGATGAACTGTGGTTCTACTTCCAGGGATCCAACGCGGATCATGACGGCAATCTGATCCCGGGTTCAGACAAGTTTCGCACGGGGATCGGCCGGGCGGTGTTGCGGCTGGACGGTTTCCTTTCTGCAGATGCCGGCTTCAACGGCGGCGAAATCGTCACGCCACTCGTGAAATTTCAGGGAAAGCGATTGGAACTGAACGTCGATAGCGGCGGTGGCGGCGTGGTTCATGTTGAATTGCTCGACGAACAGGGGCATCCGATTCCCGGCTTCACCGTGAAGGAGGCCACGCCGCTGAGCTGCAATTCGGTGCGGAAGACTGTGACCTGGGGTGAAAACGCAGACATCAGCCGTTTTGCCAACCGCTCGATCAAGATCCGTTTCCGCATGCGTGACTGCAAGTTGTATGCGTTCCAGTTTCGGCCGTGAAATCGGATGGCGGTTTCGGCCGGAACGACGTCCCGGGCACGCTCGACGTGGCAAGAGCGTCGCGGGTCCTTGTTCTCGATCCCGGATCAAGCAGTTGATCCGGGTCGAGACGAGGAGTGGCCAGGCCTCCAGGGGCCGGCTTGCGAGAGGTCTATTGTCGCTTGAACTTCGCTCGTGTCAGCTTCAGGTATTGGCCACTGGACACTCTGACATCCACCGAACCGCTGAAGTTGTCGTTTTGCACGATTTCTGTCTTGCCCACCGGTCCTGATTCCACCGAGAAGTACGCTTCACCAACACTCGTGAGCCGGTAGGACCCGGCTGGAATGTCGGAACCGACGAGGTGGTATCCGGAAAAATTGTAGTTCTCGATTCCCTTGAGTATCTCGTACCGCTTCTTGCCCGTCTTGTACTCCGACTGCTTCACGGTCGCGATCTTGATCAGGAAGCCCAGCGTCTTGACGTTGCCGACTCCGTGCACATGGACGTATCCGAAGGATGAGAATCCTTCATTGTCGATGATATTTCCGTTTGTGTCCTCTTCTGAATAGTAGTGGTTGGTTCCGGAAGGAATATACAGATACTGGCCCTCGGGGATACCGCCGAGTGGATATGTGGCCGGCGCGAAGGCCTGCTTGCTGGAAACCCAACCCGTCACGGCGTTTCGCGCCTTCTCGATTTCCGGAGCCACTTTGGGTTTCGGTGGCGGACGTCGGACCGGCGTCGGCTTGGTCACGGGACCCGGTGCTGGTGCTGGTGCTGGTGCTGGTGGCTGCGTTGCTGCGTTGCTGCAGTGGTGGGCTGTTTAGCCGAGAGTTGCCTTGTGAGTTCTTCATTCTTGGCCTTGTATTCGGCCAATTGTCGAGCAGCATCATCCTGGTTTGCACCCGTGGTCCCTGCGGTGTCTGCTCCTCAACCCGCAAGCAACAGCAACAATGATCCGTAGGCAAGTGTGCGTTTCATTTCGTTCGCTCCAGCACCCCAGGGACGTGTCTCCACTCGTACCAGGTTCTCTCTGGCAGCGTCCGTTCGCGAGTCCCAGCATCGCGGGGTCGAGCCGGGCTTCTGACGTGTATCGAGATCCGCGGTAACGGTGGCATGACCCGGTGCGATCGGGCAGCCCCGAGCCTTGCTACTGTGAGCCAGGTGACTTCACCTTGCCGGGAACGGTGTTCACGATCTGGAAGGCGAACAACTTCACGAATCTCATCGTGAACCGCAGCTGGATGGGTCGACCCATGAACCTGGCAAGATCCGTGCTCTTCTGCCATCGAGGGCGGAGCCGGACGCTGTCGGACTTGAGTGGGTGGGACCGGGCAAGAACTTTGCCGCTGTCCCCGAGAACCTCCACGATCAACTGGCTGCCAGTCGATGAGGACTGGGCCAGGTCGGCGTCCGCATTGATCTCGACGTGTTTGCCTCGCAGGAAAAACCGCCTGGTGGTGACCACACCGGGCTGTCCTCGGGCATCGAGCGAGACGAAGCCGTCGAGCCGTTGAACGTAACGATGAATGCCGCTGGGTGTCCGTTTTCCGTACCAGGCCGAATCGTGAGGAACATCAGTTTCACAGCCGTACATCCAGATCTCGTCCTTGACCCTGACCATTCCCGGTCCCATGTAGGCGGTATAGGCAACCTGTTTCCCGATCCGTTTCGCGTTGGGATTGGGTGGAACATAGGGGCGGTGAAACTTCCTGTGAACGTGAATCCCATCGCGGCTCGTGGCCAGCTGAATCGTGCACTCGCCGGTGTCGTACCTCATCAGCGTCGGGAAGAACAGGTACACACCCGGAGCGTAGGGGTACATGGTCGCCGCTGAGGTGTAGATGCCGCTGCCCCATTTTCCGCCCGGGTCGTGTTCATCTTCGGCGAGGATTTCGTTGAGTTTCGGAGGTGGCCGCCAGTCATCGGCCTGCTTCCGCGACACCTGCGGGAAATGGCGGAAGTCGTCGGATTCGGCCCGTGCGACTCGCCGCGAAGGCTTGCCGATCCGCTTGCCGGTTTTGTCTCTCTGCCAGCAGTTGCTTCTCACGTAGGCCACGTACTTCTTGATGGTGGGGTCATAGAAGGCTGAGTTCTGGGTATCGGTGTCGCCGGGCATGATGATGCCGTCGGGGGTGTCCACCGGAGCCCAGTGAATCCCGTCCGGGGACACGGCTCCGCTGATCGATGGATACGGCCCCCGGGAAGCAACGCGATAAAAGTCTCCGAAGATCATCTTGTACTTTTCGGCCGGGCTCTTCGCGTTGGGGTCGATGAACACATGATGGCCGTGTGCATATCCCCGATGACCTAGGCGGATGATGTTGTTGTCGGTGGATCCTTGATGGGCGAATTGTCCGAGTCGGGGTTTCGTCCAGCGAATGCCGTCCTGGGACACGGCATAGCAGAGCCGGCTCATCCAGTGACCCGGGATCTTCTCGACGTAAGTCCAGACCTCATACCACATCCGAAAGTCGTCACCTTCTTGAATGACCGTCACAAAGCCCAGACCGGCAGACGCCCACGGATCGGTCGCGTGCACCACCCGTTCGGCTCGGCGTGCCGGATTCAGAGTGAATCGAGCATCCCTGGCCGACTCGACCATGTACTCGTCGATAAACAGCTGCTTCGCACCGCCGATCTCACGCGGCTGCTCGGCGGGGGCCATGGAGGTCAGCCAGCCGACGAGTGTGAAGGAGAGGAGGACTCGGCGGAAACGGATCGGAACAGTCACGAGGGTCACATCCTTCTGAGGTCAATCGGCTGCGATTGGGTTGTCGGTGGGGAACCGCCACGAGATCACACCGGGTCAGTCGTTTCCGGGTCAGTCGTTTCGGGGGCGGCTGGTTTTTCGATGACGACAAGTGCGACGCCGCCGAGGATTGCCACCGAGGCAATCACAAGGCGGGTCGAGGGGTCCTCACCCAGAAAGACAATGCCGCCGG
>Ga0310125_10001978_pt1 | contig 10582 bp, 5 predicted proteins | sample CB11b_Tmax_Bot8__FD_203508 | JGI IMG/M metagenome (GOLD analysis project Ga0310125, IMG submission 203508) | Marine microbial communities from Western Arctic Ocean, Canada - CB11b_Tmax_Bot8 | ecosystem: Environmental > Aquatic > Marine > Oceanic | place: Canada: Western Arctic Ocean | collected... | reverse complement strand
GCACGCCGGCGCGACTTCGTACCACGGTCATGGCGGCCTGGATTGATTCTTTCATCACATCGCCCAGCTGTCCGGTATGAATGAGCTTGCCCTTTCCAGGCACTATTGCCGACTCGATGGTGAGCAGTTCCCCACCGACTTCAGTCCACGCGAGTCCGGTAACCTGGCCGATCTGATCGTTATCTTCCGCTCGACCATAGCGAAACTGCTGCACGCCAAGGTATTTTCCAAGATTGCGATGATTAACCCGAACGATCCCCTTCCGCGGCCTGAGCAGTAGCTTTTTCACTACCTTGCGGCACACGTTCGCTAACTCTCGCTCGAGGTTTCTGACACCCGCCTCGCGAGTGTAATAGCGAATCGTGTCAAGGATGGCCGAGTCGGAGATCCTAAGCTCATCTTCTTCGATGCCGTTATTCTTCATTTGCTTCGGCATGAGGTAGCGCTTCGCAATGTTGAGCTTCTCGTCCTCGGTATAACCGGGCAGCCGAATGACCTCCATTCTGTCGAGGAGTGGCGCAGGAATGTTAAGGCTATTAGCCGTGCACACGAACATGACCTCGGACAAATCGAAATCTACCTCCAGATAATGGTCATTAAACGTCGAGTTCTGCTCCGGATCGAGCACCTCGAGTAACGCGGACGACGGATCCCCACGGAAATCCATCGACATCTTATCCACCTCATCCAGCAAGAAAAGCGGATTTCGCACTTTGCCCTTACCCATGTTCTGGACGATCTTGCCGGGCATCGATCCTATGTAAGTTCGGCGATGACCCCGAATCTCCGCCTCGTCGCGGACACCGCCGAGCGACATTCGGACGAATTTACGATTCGTCGCACGAGCAATGCTCTGGCCCACGGAGGTCTTGCCAACACCAGGGGGGCCCACCAGACAGAGAATCGGTCCCTTGAGCTTCTTTACGCGTTGTTGCACGGCCAGATACTCGAGAATCCGCTCCTTTACCTTCTCGAGGCCGTAGTGATCCTCCTCGAGCACCTGTTCGGCTTCCTCTAAATTCCGGAGCACTTTGGTGCGTTTCTTCCAAGGCACCTTCAGCAACCAGTCTATGTAGTTGCGAACGACAGTCGCTTCGGCCGACATGGGAGACATAAGCTTGAGCTTGTTCAGCTCCGAAGTCGCCTTCTCCTTACCCTCCTTGCTCATACCAGCGGTGCCGATCTTCTGCTCGATCTCGCCCAGCTCATTGGGGGCGTCTTCCATCTCACCGAGCTCCTTCTGAATGGCCTTCATTTGCTCATTCAGGTAGTACTCGCGCTGGCTCTTCTCCATCTGCTGTTTAACTCGTCCGCGAATGCGCTTCTCGATTCGCAGCACATCTATCTCACCATCGACCAACCCGAGCACGTGCTCCAGGCGCTTTCTAACATCGTGGATCTCAAGAACCTTTTGCTTGTCAGCAAGCTTCAGAGCCATGTGAGCGGCAACGGTGTCCGCCAAACGTCCCGGTTGATCGATGCCCGCGAGCGAGGTGAGAATCTCCGGTGGAATCTTCTTGTTGAGCTTGACGTATTGCTCGAAACACGAGACCACCGAACGCGATAGAACGTCCATCTCCTTTTCGTCGTAGGTCTCGTTTTCGACCAACTCCTCTGCCTCGGCGGAGAAGCACTCGTCGATTACCACCTTTACGATGCGAGCACGCCTATCTCCTTCCACCAGAACCTTGACCGTTCCGTCCGGGAGCTTCAACAACTGCAGAATCGTGGCGAGCGTCCCGATCTCATAGACGTCACCCTTACCCGGATCATCGAGGTCTGCCTGTTTCTGGGCTACGAGCAGAATCTCCTTGCCGACCGACATCGCTTTGTCCAAAGCGATCACCGACTTCTCTCGTCCCACGAACAATGGGATAACCATGTGGGGATAAACCACCACGTCGCGTAGCGGCAGGACCGGGAGGCGCCCCGGGTCCAACTGACTCACGCTCGGACTGGGAGTGTCTTCCAACGTAAACTCCTCGACAAAAAGGACAAATTTCCCAGACATCCTATCTGGGGTCGATTCCACCGAAACTCAACCCTCACGCCTTTCCCCGCGTCCCTCTGGCCGGAGTTTGACTCCAGCATCGGAACCGGGAACTTAAGCGACTCAGCGGCGCTCGTCTCCCACGGCCGCCTGCTCCTTAGATTCGTAGATCACGTAAGGCTTAGTCTCACCCGTCACCACAGCCTCGTCCACAACTACCTTGGTGGCGTTCTCCATGGAAGGCAGATCATACATGGTGTCAAGAAGCACGTTCTCCAAGATCGTACGCAATCCCCTGGCGCCGGTCTTGCGGAGCATGGCCCTGTTCGCGATCGCTCGTAGGGCATCCTCTCGGAGCTCGAGCTCGACCCCCTCCATCTCGAAGAGCTTCTGGTACTGCTTGGTGAGGGCATTCTTGGGTTCGATCAGGATCTCGACCAGCGCCTCCTCATCCAACTCTTCAAGTGTCGCGACGACGGGCAGGCGACCGACGAACTCTGGTATCAATCCGTACTTGATAAGATCCTCCGGCTCTACGTCGCGTAGCAACTCACCGAGATTCTCGTCGCTATCGGGGCTCTTGACATCCGCCACGAACCCGATTCCGCTGCGTTGTGAGCGATTGAGGATAATTTTGTCTAAGCCCGAGAATGCACCGCCACAAATGAAAAGGATGTTGGAGGTATCGACCTGAAGGAATTCCTGTTGCGGATGCTTTCGGCCACCCTGCGGCGGAACCGATGCGACCGTGCCTTCGATGAGTTTCAACAACGCCTGCTGCACACCTTCACCCGAAACGTCACGCGTGATCGATGGGTTGTCCGACTTCCGGGAGATCTTGTCGATCTCGTCAATGTACACAATACCCGTTTGAGCTTTGTCGACATCGTAGGCACACTTCTGTAGCAACTTCTGGATAATGTTCTCGACATCCTCACCCACGTAGCCCGCTTCGGTGAGCGTCGTGGCATCTGCTATGGTGAAAGGCACGTTCAACAAACGCGCCAGCGTTTCGGCAAGGAGCGTCTTGCCGCAGCCGGTCGGGCCGATGAGCAAAATATTGCTCTTGGCTAGTTCGATATCCTCTTTGCCCTTCTCGCGGAGCCGGGTCTCGAGTCGTTTGTAGTGATTGTAGACGGCAACCGAGAGGACCTTCTTGGCGCTTTGCTGACCAATGACATACTCGTCAAGTACTGCCTTGATATCCTGAGGCTTCGGAAGGTTCTCTCGATCTCGCTCCTTCCGATCGTCAAGCTCCTCACGGATTATGTCATCACAGAGTCCTACGCACTCGTCGCATATAAATACAGAAGGTCCAGCTATCAGCTTGCGGACCTCATGCTGGCTCTTGCCGCAAAACGAACAGTACAGCAGGTTGCCGTCGTCCGATTTGCCGCGGGAATCCTCACTCATCTCGTGTCCTTGCCCCTACGCAAAGCAGCAGTCGTGGCGTTATAGCATTACGCTCAGGCATCTGCCAAGCGTCGCCTCCCAGTTCCTAAAATCTCGGCTAATATCTAGAATATAATCGTAACCTTTTGATATATATAAATCTACTTCGATCCTGATGGCGCCTTTTCGACCCTCTTATCGAGAATCGTATCAATTAAACCGTATTCGACGGCGGTCTCTCCGTCCATGAACTTGTCCCGGTCGCTGTCTTTCTCGATCGTCTCAACGGATTGCCCCGTGTGTTTCGCCATAATCTGATTGAGTCGCTCGCGTAGCTTAAGGACTTCTTTGGCGTGGATATCGATGTCGGAGGCCTGCCCCTGAAAACCGCCGCTCGGCTGATGAATCATGATCCGGGAATGAGGCAAGCAATAACGTTTTCCTTCCTTACCGCCCGCCAACAACAAAGACCCCATGCTGGCCGCCTGGCCCACGCAGATCGTGCTGACATCCGGCTTGATGAACTGCATGGTGTCATAGATCGCGAGGCCGGCGGTTACGATGCCTCCAGGAGAATTAATATAGAGATGGATATCTTTATCCGGATTCTCGGATTCGAGAAACAACAGTTGTGCGACAACCACGTTGGCAACATTGTCGTCTATACCACCAACGATAAAGACCACCCGATCCTTGAGCAGTCTCGAATAAATGTCATACGCACGTTCACCCCGAGCAGTCTGCTCCACGACCATCGGGACTAAATTTAAGCCTCTCGTACTCACCACCCACTCCTTAGTCGATATCCGATACCACCTATCCCATGAATTCCTTGAAGCTCGCAGCTTTCTCTTTCGTTTTCGCGTGCTCTATTATGAAATCGACAACCTGATCTTCAAGCACGCCGGATTCCAATTGAGCCATCAGCTCATGGTTGCTGCGGTAGGTCCTTGCAGCCTCCTCCGGTTTCTCGTAAGGCGCGACGAACTCAGTGATCCGTTCTTCCACACGCTTGCGGTCGAGCTTGATGTCGTTTTCCTTGATCAGTTCCTGAACGAGAAGACTCAACGTTACGCGCCGTCGAGCGGTCTCCTCGAACTCGGACCTCGGTGGCGCCTTCTCTGGATCCTCGATTCCGAACCGCCGCATGGCCCCTGCCTGCATGGCGTTGATCTGCTGCTCGACCAGAACATTGGGTATCTCGACGCTATTGGTATTGAGCAGACCATCGAGCGCCCGTTTCTTAGTCTCGGTCTTGAGACGTTCCCGCAGTTCCCTGTTCATGTTCTGCCGCAACTGTTCCTTCAGCGCGTCCAAGCCTCCGTCCTCCACACCCATCTTTTTCAGAAACTCCTCATCGACCTCTGGGAGCCTCTTTTCCTCGACCCTCAGAACTGTGATGTCGAACACCGCCTTCTTCCCTGCCAGTTCCTCGGACGGGTAGTCCTTGGGGAACTTGACCTTAGCCGATTTCGTCTGCCCTGCGGAGACGCCTTTAAGCGCTTTGTCGAAATCTCCTATGACCTGGCCCGCTCCCACGACGACGGGAACCTCCTTCCCCTCTCCTCCTTCGAACGCCTCGCCGCTGAGCTTCCCGGAAAAATCCACCACAACACGATCGTCAACAGCAGACTTACGCTCCACCTCCTGCCACTCGGCCTGCTGATCTCTGAGCTTCTCAACCATCTCGTCGACGTCCGATTCATCGAATTCAACCCTGGGGGTTTCCAGCTTGATGGTGTCAGTCGGTTTGAGCTGGATCTCTGGATACACTTCGAAGATCGCACGGTAACTAAAGTGCTCCTCACTCTCGGTGGGAAGAGGCTCGATACTGGGGCCGCCGGCCGGATTTAGCTGCTCCTGAGCCAGGGCTCGCGAGTAGCTCGTGCGAATGACGTCGGTCATCACTTCCTGACGCACCTGCCCACCGTAGTGCTGACGGACGACTTTCGCCGGGATCTTCCCGGGACGAAAACCCTTCAACCTCGCAGTCCGCCCTACTTTTTTCAGGCGAGTGTCGACCTCCTGCTCGATCTCTACCGCAGGGACTCGCACGGTAATCCGGCGCTCCAGACCCTTCTGGACTTCCACCGAAACTTCGACTGCATCCGTGTCCGCTATTTCCACAAGCTCCTCTGGGATCGGTTCGCTTGATGCCGATCCGGCCGTTTTTTTATAGCCGACGCGCGACGGATAAGTGGTGCGAAAGGGGAGACTCGAACTCCCACGGGTTGCCCCACTGGATCCTAAATCCAGCGCGTCTACCAATTCCGCCACTTTCGCACGGGACCGCCCCCAGGGGTATTATAGCGGACTCCATTCCGGCCCCGACCGACCCCCTAGTCCACCAATCCTCGCTGATCGCATCGTGCTCTCTAGTTCCCTGCCCTATATGTCGCGTCCTCATGCCCAGTTGGAATTGAAGGCGTGGACCCTGCAGGCCGTCCCGACGGGCGTGCTAGCGGGGGGCGTCGCCGGTGTCCTGGTCAACACGGTATTCGCTAGCGAGGTCGATGGATGGGTGCTAGCACTCGCGGTCGCTCTGGCGACCGGCGCCGGGCCATTCGGCTACGTCACGAGCATTGCGTGGTCCCACTGGAGTCAGGGTCGGGACAAAGTGCGGGCGCTGACACGCCTAAAGGAACTGTTCACCGCCTCTCTGCTCATGACCGTCCTCGTACCGATCAACGGAATGGGGCTAGGCCTGCTGGTCACATCGCTTTTGGTGGCAGGCAGCCTGTGGTGCGGGATCATCACTATCCGCTCGATCGTGTGGCGTTCGAACTACTCCCGAGTGGCCCGAACGGCCTTCGCGGCGCGCACACAGATTCTCGTTTCTATTGTGATGTCCCTGGTGGGCGCTGGCGCGGGGCTCGCGCTCGATCGGAATGTGTATAGCTTCCGCTGGATTTTCCTCGTCTCGGCCGGCTGCGCGCTTGCGGCGCTGTTCGCTTATCGGCGGGTCAGGGTCCGGCGCCAGCAGCGTATGTTGAGCAGCGAGCGCGAGCGAACTGACGGCTCACACTTTCGTGTAGCTCAGCTATGGCACGTTCTTCGAACCGACTCGCTCTATCGCCGCTATCTGACTTGGATGTTCGTGACAGGCTCGGGCAATCTCATGGCAATCGCGCCCTTGATCCTTATCTTCACCGATCACCTGAACATGCCGAAGTTCACTCAGATCATGATCACCACATCCGTACCGACCCTGCTCATTCCGCTCACGACCCCCATTTGGGCTCGGGTTCTGGCTAAACGGCACGCCATCGCGTTCCGAGCCTTTAATAGCCGTTTCTTTATTGCCGTGTCGGCCGCGGCCCTCGCCGGTGTAACTCTGGAATGGGAGCCGCTGCTCTGGCTCTCGGCAATCTTTCAGGGCATCGGATTTGGGGGTGGACTGCTGATCTGGTCGTTGGCGCACAACGACTTCGCGCCCCGAGAGAGGAACCTCGAGTATATGGGCGTCCATGTCACGCTCACGGGAATTCGAGGCTTGATTGCACCGCTTGTGGGTGTGGGTCTCTACGGGCTGCTGGAGGCCCGCCAGCCCGGCCTAGGCGTGTGGTCGATGGCGCTGCCGCTCGTATTGACCACGGCAGGCGCCATAGGCTTTCACACCCTACATCGCAATTGGGCACGCAGCGAACAGAATGAGCCCGCCTAGCGTAGCCCCAACTGCCAGGCCATGAAGGCAACCTGGTCAGCCGCCGCCTGAACTCTGAGCCCCAGCGGCTTGCCTTGGCCGTGGCCGGCGGACCGATCGACCCAGAGCAGAATCGGTTCCCGCCGTTCACTCACCGTCGCGGCCTGCAGAGCCGCAGCCATCTTGCGCGCGTGCAGTGCATGCACACGAGTGTCATTCTCACCCGCCGTCAACAGCGTTGCCGGATACTTAACACCAGCCCGAATGTTCTGATACGGCGAGTAGGCGCGAATGTACTCGAATTCCTCAGCATTCTCGGCGCTGCCATATTCCGGCACCCAAAATCGAGCCATCAGAAAATGCTCATACCGCAACATGTCCAGCAGGGGCACAGCCACGATCGACGCGGAGAACAGCTCCGGACGCTGGGTGATAGCCACACCGGTTAGCAAGCCTCCGTTGGAGCCACCACGGATCCCGAGCTTCTCCGACTCTGTATAACCATTATCGATGAGCCATTCCGCCGCCGCATAGAAATCGTCGAAAACGTTCTGCTTGTTCTCGCGCATACCCGCACGATGCCAATCCGCCCCGTACTCTCCACCACCCCGCAGGTTCGCCACGGCATACACGCCCCCGCGCGTCAACCACGGCAGCCACGTTGCCATGAAGCCCGGGGTCAGGGAAATGTCAAAGCCACCGTAACCATAGAGGATCGTGGGGTTGTCCCCGTCGAGTACGATGTCCCGTCGATGCACGACGAACATTGGAACCCGGGTACCGTCTCGAGAGGTGAAAAAGACCTGTCGCACCAGCAGATCACCAGTCTCGACTGCCAGCGAGGGTCGCCGCCACAGAGTGGCTGAACCGTCACTGAGTGCGACACGATAGATGCTCTCAGGTTCAGCGAAACTCTCGAATCGCATCCACGCTGAATCCTGCTCCGGATCCGTCAAGATCGCCGCACTGCCTATCGCGGGTAGCGCAACTTCGAGAAGCGGCTCACCGGTCCGGTCGAACACCTCAATGCGGCTGTATGCGTTAACAAGGTACTCGGCAACGATTCTTCCGGGGGCGGGAGCAATCTCGGTCAGCACAGCGTCGCTGCGCGCTGCGATGAGCTCGCGGAACGCGGCTGGATTTTCACTACTCAGGTCGAACGCCACAACACGCTTGTTAGAAGCGCCAAACGTGGTCTCCGCGTAGAAGGTGTTGTCCTCGACGAAACCCATCGTGCGCGCGTCTTCGCCGACCAAGAGGTCTCGTCGAACCAGTTCTTCTGTCTCACGCCAGTGGTCCAGGTCATAGAACCACACGTCGTTCGAGTCAGTTCCGGTGAAGTAGATGACCACCAGCCAACGGCCGTCCCTGGAAACGATGGGATGGGGCCCCCAGGTCGTGGAGAGCTCACCCTCGGTATATTGCTCGAACAATATCGGATCTTCACCGGCATCACGCCCGATACGGTGTAGCGTGATCTGCCCGGAGTAAGGGTCATCGGTAACTGAGAGGCGCCGGACCACGAAGTGCTCGCCGTCATCGAGCCACTGTACCGGGTTGACTCGGCCCTCAATCTGGTCCGACAGCCACTCGCCGGTGGCGGTCTCCAATACGAACGCTGTGGTCAGCTCGTCGCCGGCTTGATAGGTACCGAACGCGACCAACCGTCCGTCAGGACTCGGCCGGTACCAGTCAAGAGCCAGCAAACCCGTCTCGTCCAGTGCATTTACATCCAGTAAGACGCGCGGCTCGCCGGCCTCGCCCCGCTGAACATAGAGGACCGACTGAGCCTGACCCCCGCTCCGCAGAGTGTAAAAAAGCCAGTCTCCGGCCGTTCGAGGAATCCCGTAGGCGTCACGGGACAGCAGTTGCGACAGCTCGGCCTCGAGCGTCTCGCGTCCGGGCAGTCCATCCAGTATCCCACGGGTATAGCTGTTCTGTTCGTCGGTCCACTGTCTCACGCGCTCGTCGAGCTCGTTATCCTCACCGGGCACCTCGGGCGCGTGGCTGCCTTCTAACCAATGATAGGGGTCCTCGATGATTGCCCCATGCAGCTCATAGCTGAATGGCCGCCGCTCTGTCTCTGGTCTTGTCTGAGCCGGCGCATTAGTCGTCATGGTCGTAGCTGTCGTGATGAGCAATGCAAGATGCATCAAGCGAGCGACGAAACTTCCTGGTAGCAGCCATCTCGCAGGACGGTCGGCTTGCATAGGTATGGACTCCGTATATGACGCCCACTTTAAACCAAAAAAACCGGCCCGTTAGGTGAGCTCTGGATTGAGGGGGTTGGTGCAGCGCGTAGCTATAGAGAAATTGTCTTGGCGAAGAGCAGAGGGGAGTGGTGGGCCGTATAGGAATCGAACCTATAACCAATGGATTAAGAGTCCACTGCTCTACCTAGTTGAGCTAACGGCCCTGTTCTTTATTCTCGCCGCGAAAGGATGGGGTGGACGATGGGATTCGAACCCACGACGACCGGGTCCACAACCCGGGGCTCTACCAACTGAGCTACGCCCACCATCGACTCATTATAAGCTGGAACGACCGGCGCTCGGTGACTCTGCAACCGACACGTCCGCAAACATGGCGCGCCCGGCAGGACTCGAACCTGCAACCCTCGGCTTAGAAGGCCGATGCTCTATCCGGTTGAGCTACGGGCGCTTCCCCGAATGCCTTGCGTTCCATCCCCAATAACAACGAATGGTCGGGGCAGACGGATTCGAACCGCCGACCCTCTGCTCCCAAAGCAGATGCGCTACCAGACTGCGCCATGCCCCGGCCGACATAACCGCGCCATCTTAAAGCCCCCCATCCGAAGCCGCAATTGAGGGCCTCGGCGCCGCGAGTATGCGAGAATCCGGATCCGCCCAAGTAGAATGGATACATGCCGGCCAACGTCATCGACGGAAAGGCTATCGCTCTCGAGATTCAGGGGGAGGTGGCCGAGCAGATCAAGTCGCGTGTCGCGGCAGGGCTTCGGCCCCCTGGACTGGCTACCATCCTCGTGGGTGAAGACGGCGCTTCCCGAATCTACGTCCGCAACAAACGCCGGGCGTGCGACGCCGCAGGCATCCGGTCATTTGATCATGATCTCCCCGGGAATACGCCCCAACAGGCGTTACTCGAACTCATCGATGAACTGAACATCAACGACGATGTCGACGGCATTCTCGTGCAATTGCCCCTGCCCGAGCACATCGAGGAAACACTGGTCATTGAGAGAATCACCCCAACAAAGGACGTCGACGGCTTTCACCCATATACCGTGGGGCGTTTGAGCCAGCGTATCCCGGTGCTCAGGCCCTGTACGCCCCACGGCATCATGGTACTGCTGGAGCGCTCCGGTGTGGACCTCGTCGGCCAGCACGTGGTTGTGGTGGGCGCCTCCAATCACGTAGGCCGGCCGCTCGCGCTGGAGATGTTGCTGGCCGGCGCCACCACGACCGTCTGCCACCGTTTTACAAAGGATCTCCAGAAATATGTCCGCGCCGCGGACGTGCTTTGCGTGGCCGTAGGGAAACCCGGGCTGATCCAAGGCGAATGGATCAAGCCGGGCG
>Ga0310125_10001977_pt1 | contig 10582 bp, 1 predicted proteins | sample CB11b_Tmax_Bot8__FD_203508 | JGI IMG/M metagenome (GOLD analysis project Ga0310125, IMG submission 203508) | Marine microbial communities from Western Arctic Ocean, Canada - CB11b_Tmax_Bot8 | ecosystem: Environmental > Aquatic > Marine > Oceanic | place: Canada: Western Arctic Ocean | collected... | reverse complement strand
TATACCGCTCGTTGAGGCCTGAAACAAGCGAGCGGAAGGTCCCTGATCGGCTGTATAACTCGGAGGGACCCTCCTGCATGCTCTGCATGTGGCGGGTCCCGCCGAGTTAACTCATCAGTTTTCCAACAACCGATAGAAACGCGCCGGAACCGAAACGACATTCGTGTCCGTGAACGTGAGCACCGAGGTATCGGCGGTAACGATGTCCAGCAGCATCCAGTTGGTGTTGATCACGTCAACGTTGAATTCGACGCGGTAGACACCAGCGCTCGGGACGGCCACGTCAACAGTGTGTCCTCCAGGTCCTGATTCGCACTGGATGATCAAGAACACCGAGTTCGAACCTGCCGGCGTGGATGGCAACATCGGATAAATGTCTACGGTTCCGTCCGGCCAGGACCCGTCACTCTGATCATTGCCCTGCGCGCCGAATACCACCGCATCGACCAGCCCACCTGCGGGCGAATACAGGCCAATCGTATCACCGTTCCTGCTAAGACCGAAGTTCACATGCAAATCCTGACCCGGGCCATTGACGGCCTCGTCGTTATCTGCCCACACGAACAGAAAACCATTGGCGGGTACGATTGTCCCGCTGGGTACCGCGAACATGTTCGTGACTGAAAGATTGTCGGTCAGGTAGTGCCCGCCCAGGTTGGCATCAATGGCCGAGAGGTTGAAAAGCTCGAACCAATCGTCGAAACTCCCGTCTGATGGATCGGCCAGAAACGTCTGGTTGTCCGCCATCCATTCGTTGACCACAACCTGTATGGGCGGCGAGGACAGGCTGTTGCTCATCGACGGCGTCGGTGTTGGAAAGATCACACGCGAGAACGGGTCACCATCCGGGAACGAACCGAACGAGTTGTCTGGCGCCACCAAATCATAATCCAAGTAGTCCACCACGACCGTCGACCCCAGCCACTCTCGCGCCAGGATCACCGACCCGCTTGCACTGTTCAGCCGGAAATCGGCGTGCAAAAAGCCCACATCAGTCTCGTTGGTTTCGCCGTCGGCCCACACGCAAATGCGCGAGTCGGGCGCAATCACGGTGCCCGCAGGGAACGCCCAGCGATCCAGATCCTGATAGTCGTTGCTCAAGCGGTATAGCGACAGGTTGTGCGGGACCGTGTCGGCATTGTACAGCTCAATCCAGGGCTCAAATTCTCCGTGATTGTCCGCGACCGTGCTTGTGTTTGAAGGCATCACTTCATTGATCCACACGGGCGGAAAAGCAAATAACGATGCCGCGTTCGAATTTGCGAAGCCCGGTGTGCGGCTGTCCCACAGCGGTGCCGGTACAACGCCCCAGTTGCCGGCGCGGCTGTTATCGGCATTGATGTCAATGAGCTGAAGTGACGCGCCGGTGCCGTCTGCGTTCGTCGACCAGGCCCCCGAATCTTCGTAGCGTACCTTGTCGATTTCCATCCAGGCGTTGCTGCCGACCGGCATTTCAAGTGTCAGTGTTTCACCGCCATTGTCCAGGTTCCCCCCGTAGTCGCCGATGAGCACTTCCGCGTTCGCGTAAGCATGCTGATACGCCGTTGCGTTCTCGGCAAGAACCAGGTATTCACCCGGATCGATCACGGCACCCGCCTCGAATTCATACCCCACGCCGTTCATTCTCCAGCCACCCAGGTCGAAGCTGTTGGACGATCGATTGTAGATCTCGACGAACTCGGCTTGCTGTTCAAACGGGTGATACATGATTTCCGAAATGAGCAGCTGATCGACGGGTGACGGAGCGGCCGTGGTCAGTGTCACCGTAATGCTGTCGCTGGCCACAATGTGCCCCAGGTAATCGAATCCCTCGATCACAAACGCGTTGGCCCCGTCTTCGAGACCGACACGCGCCGACCAGTTCGTCTGCGTCGGGTAGGTCACGCGCATATCGCGTCCGTTCAAGCGGAACGACGCCACTTCGATCGGCGCCGTGCCGCCGATCACGGCAATGTGGTCCGTCGTGTTGAAGTCGCCCCCGGAAATCACGAATGGGGCCCGTGGCAAATCATTCGTGATTCTGGAATGCATGGCCGCGTTCCAGTCGATCATGTTCTGCGGGTAGAGCGCCTCAATATTGTTGGCCTGAAAAATGTCATACCACCCGGCCAACTCGGGAAGGTATGCCGCCGGGTCGTATGCTCGTTGCATGATGTTTTGTAAGACGCGCCAGTAGGCGCGCCTGAACGACATGATGTTGCCGTACAGAAACCCTGTCGGAGTGCCACCGCCGAAGAGCGGTCTAGTCGCGGCGTTACTCGAGTCGCTCCGATAGCAGGTGTCGAGGTCCACCAGGTGCAACCGACCGCGATGCGTCAGTGACAGGTAAACCATCAGGTTATTCGAGCCGGCAGAAGAGCCAAACGAATCCCCGTTGGCGATGACATGATTGACTGCGAGAAACGCGCCGAAACCGAAATGATCAACCAGTGCCGCGAGGCGCGCCTCGTAGACCACAGGACTAGCGAATTTGCTCGCATCGACCATACTAAACAAGGTCTTGTAGCTGTCCGAAGGAATGGTTGTTCGTTTCTTGCGAATGCCAAAGCGGTACGCCGCCATTGCCCGAGTACCGTCGTCTCGAACGTAGTCGTCAAACGGTTGAATGCGCACATGCTTGTATATATGCGGATCGTCATCCCCGTACGACCGCTTACAGAAATAGCGCGTTGGCGTCTGAAGGTCCTGGCGTAAGTTCTCGGTCCCATTCACACTTGCATTGATAAAACGCAGGTGACTGGAGGCCATATCGGCCTGACGCCCCACCCAGTACCCGTGATATTCGTGGATGACGTATATATTCGACGGGTCGTCAGGTCCCGATGAGGGCACGTCGACCTTGAATTCGTTGTTCCCCATGAAACGATCGGACTTCGGCACAGAGCAGGAAAGTGCGGTTTTGTCGTAGTTGTGAAAGCCGAATTGGACGCGGTTGTTTCCACGAAAACGCATGCCCCCGTTGTAGATGGCGCGATGGTTCTGATAAACGAGCGTCATATCCTCCTCATGGTCGTTTCGGCCTATAGGCGCTATGAGGTCGACGATGTTCGCATTGGATATCCAAATCGCGTACGCGGGAAACAGGCCGCTCGGCGTGGGTTCGCCGAAGCGCACCAGGGCGTTCTTCTTGATCGCCTCCGCGGGGAAGTAGCTCGCTACGGGAATCGCGTGATCGTCTTCGGCCCTTACGCGAAAGCACACCAGATCGCCGGCAGGCATGCCGGGAATCTGCGCCGAGTAGATGCCGTCAGCCGCCAGCACATCTCCGCCGGTGCCATCGTCCAGCATGGCTATACCCGTATACGTCTGCGACGGATCGACCCGGTATTCCAGTGACAAGGACAACAGTCCGTCCGGATCGTGGGCGCGACAGGTCACCGTCGCCGACTCACCTGCTGCAGGTAGAATCGGGTGATGGATCATGTCGAAAATCGCGGGACCCGTGTTGCCTGCAAACCGGCTGTTCTGCAGACCGGGCGTACCCAGGTTGACGGGTAGATCGAATTCCACGGCCGCCTCGAAGAAGTAACCGTCCAGGCCAAGCACCAGCACCGGCCACCCTGCCAGCCATCGCGCCTTGGCCCGAATCGTAACCTCCTCTCCTTCGTCTAGCTGCTGCGTCAGCGTGGCGTAGACGTGATTGATTTCTGTCAACGCATTATAGCCCTTAATAGCGCCACCGGCGCTGGACTTGACGTGCAGACAGCCCGACCCCCCGAAGCCGTTCGTGGCGTTATATGTCGACAACCTATGCGAACCGTCGGGGGTCCATCCGGCGATTCCCGTATCAAACGCGGAATTCACGATGCGATTGACACCCTCGCCGACTTTGATGACTTCAATATCATCAACCAGGCACTCTCCAACATTGGGAATCAATACATTGAGTTCCGCCGCCATGTTGGCCGTTGGAAAAATGACGGATGCCCCGCCAATATCCAGATCCCCGGTGCTTTCGATCGTCATCCAGCTCGACTTGGCCGTTTCGTCGCTTCCCCGCCAGTTCATGGCCAGGCGATTGTCGCTGCGCGGATCGACGAGTTCCAGGCTCGAGCCACCACCGTCCGCCCACTTGCCCCAGCGCTCACCGTCGCTGTACGTCACCTCGTCGACGATGACGAAATCCTCGAACGGCAACCCGGGATCATCCGGTTTCGCCAGTGCGACGCGCTCTCCGCTGTCCGACAGCATACCGCTGTAGTCGCCCAGCGTGTTGCCCGTATTCAATTGCACATACTTCGACAACAAATTCTGCACGTCTTCGGCAATCACCAGATAGCCCCCCGCGGGAATCACCGTACCCGGTGGAAACAGGTACTCGATACCCTCGACAAATCGCCAGTAACTCACATCGACGGCATTACTGCCCTTATTGTGCAACTCCACGTATTCGTCGCGTTGCTTTCCCGACAGGGGCGCGTACATGATCTCGTTGATGACCACGTCGCTGGTCAACAGATTCGCAGCCGCGTTTGTCGTGCCGGGGGTCTGGGCGTCAAGCGCGTGAAACGTGGGGGCGCCGTCCGGAATTCGACCCGACGGCACGCCATTGACCTGTGCATCAAAACGAACGGCATCGATGACGTTGGAGAAATCGGGTGCCCAGAAGAAAACCTCGTCTCCGCCCGCGCTCAGCGAAAATCCCAGCGTGGCCTGGTCATACGAAACATGGCCGCCGGGCTGCAGGATCGTCCCGGGGGGCACGAAAAATTCATTGGTCGCTACCGTGTTGGCCAATCCGCATCCGGATATGTCCACCGCCTGCGTTCCGCTATTGTATAGCTCGATGTAGTCGGTATCCGGCAAGTCCGTGTGCGCGAGGTATTCATTGATCATGACCTCGCGTATGGGATCATCATCAAACGGATCCAGTTTCCCGGGCGAACCGCCGACATAGGCACTGGCCTGCCAGGCGAGCACCGATTCCTCGCCGTAATCGGGGCGGGCAAGCTGCAAGGAGTGCCCCGCGCCGTCCGCCGCAATCGTCCAAGGCAATTGGTCATCATAATTTACATCCAGCAGAAGCTGTCCGAGCCTGTTTCGTAAACGTACCCGGCCGCCGTTGTTGGGCAGATTGTTCGTGTACGGGCCGAAGACGTTCTGCAAACCGTAAGCCTGCTCGACGGCGTCGGGATCACGCGCGACGACCACGTAACTGCGAAATTCCACCTTGGTATTCGGAGGGAATTTGTAGTCCACGTCCCCGGTGATGCGAAATTCACTGATATCACGCCCAAGAGGATCCGTGTTGAAGAGCTCAATGTATTCCAGGCTGTTTGACTCAGGCGTGTCCGCCGGATGGTACATGATCTCGGAGAAAATGAACGGTGTGAACTGGCTCGAGGAGCTGAGCTGGCGCGGCGGCGTTTCACCGGTAGGCGCGAGAATCGAATAGATCGCGGGGGCATTCGACCCGCCGGGCGGTAGAAAAACCAACGACGGCCCGCCTTCATCAAAAACAGCCTGTAGATAGTATTCAACGCCGTTGGCAAACCCGGCAAAGGGTACACGCGATGTCGTCCTGTAGGTTTCGCCCGCATCAAGGCTCATCGCGATTTCCGTGAAGGCGTCATTCGTGCCGTGACGGTAAAACGCCGAAATAATTACGTTCGAACCGGTGGGATGTATCAGAACGTCGACCAGGATGTCGAAGTCCTCCGGCAGCGTGGGCACACCCGTCGTCGCGTCCAGATTCGAAAGAAACACGGCCGGCCGTGGTGTAACGAGAATATCGTCAAGACCGGCATAGGTATCGGCCCCATCATCACCGGTCTTGCGGATACGCACATAGGTATTGCCAACACTGTCGACCAAACTGGTCTGCTGCATCCAATCGAAGTTATCGATCGTGAATGCTTCTACGGCAGTCCAGTCGACCTGGTTGCTCGACTGCTCCAGCACGATGGTGCTATTTGTGGCGAGAGTCGTATCCTGGCGTGTCCAGAAAGACACCGACAGCACGCCTGGAGCATACGCGGGAGACTGCAGCCAGGAATTGGTGCTGTCGTCGAAATCGTATAGCCAGCCGCACTGACCGGTACCGCCGAGGGGCGGGCCGAATCCTCCCCGTCCCCCTTTGACCTGCCCGTCCGAAAGCGTCCAGCCTTCGTGCATCGTCGTTCCCCATGCACCCGTGGCCGGCCAGGTTTCGAAAGTCTGGGAATTATTCGAGGCACCGGCGGCGGACCGGACAAATGACACTGCGCACAATAGCACGACCACGACGTACGCGATTCTCCCCGCAGTGCTGCGTACATGTGAATTACCGAAAAACAGCATAGGTAATTATATCGCTGAGTTAGGCCAAAAACAAGTGTGCGATGGGATAATCGGTTCGAAATCCTTACGGATTCCGCTACGATCGACTCCCGTTTGTAGCGGAATCCGTAAGGATTCCGACTTTCGGGGACAGGTTTCGAAGGCAGGTGCCATGTAGCCTGGCAATTCATTCAATCTTCTGTCAGACGATAAAACCGCGCAGGTATCGCCGCAGCGTTGCTGTCCGTAAACGTTACAACTCCGTTCACGGCTGTGAAAATATCAAAGAGGATCCAATTCGTGCCGAGTAAGTTTGTCGTGGCATCAACCTGGAAAACTTCACTGGTTGAAGCGGATACATCGACCATGAATGCCACATAAACCGAATTCGATGCTGCGGGTGTGGGGGGCGACATCGTGTATGTCACCGGTGCGCCATCCGGCCAATGCCCGAAGCTCTGATCGGGTTCCTGGGGGCCAAAGACGACCGAGTCAACCAGCATGCCGGAGGGTGCATATAACCCGATCGCATCTCCGTCTCTGCTGAGCCTGAAGTTAACGTGCAGGCCCACGCCGGGTCCGTTTTGTTCAGGTTCATTATCCGCCCACACAAACAGAAACTTCCCGGCGGGCACAGTGATTCCGGGCGGTATTGTAAACATGTTTGTCATCGAAAGGTCATCTGTCAGCGTATACCCGTTGAGGTTGGCATCAACCGTCGATGGATTATAAAGCTCGAACCAGTCCTCACTGTTTCCATCCGAAGGATCGGTAATGATCGTTTCGTTGTCGGACATCCATTCGTTGATAACAACCTGCACGGGTGGAGACGTCGGACTGTTTGCCGTTCCCGGTGATGGCACGGGGAACACCAAGCGAGAAAACGCGTCTCCTTCCGGAAATGAACCGAACGACGCATCTTCGCCGATAGTGTTGTAGTCGAGATAGTCGATCACTACCGGCGATCCCAGCCATTGCCGTGTGAGGATCACCGAACCGTTTGTGCTGTTAAGACGGAAATCGGCATGTAGAAAACCAACGTCGGTCTCGTTCGTTTCACCGTCCGCCCACACCAGTAAACGCGAACCGGCGGCAATTGTCGTACCCGTCGGAAACGCCCAGCGTTCGAGGTCACTGTAATCGTCACTCAGCCGGTAGCCTGATAGATCATGCGCGACGGCATCAGCGTTATACAGCTCGATCCACGGTTCGAACTCACCGAAATTGTCGATGTTGACACTAACATTCGACGGCATTACTTCGTTGATCCACAACAGGGGAAAGTTAAACAGCGTCATCGCGTTCGAATTCGCGAAGCCGGGCGTATGACCCGCCGATTCAGGCGACGACACAACACCCCAATTCCCGGCCCTGCTGTTGTCGGCGTTGAGATCGATGCGCTGCAGCGAAGCGCCGGTACCGTCGGCCGCAGTGGGCCATACACCGCCGTTATCGTAGCGCACCTTATCGATTTCCATCCACGCGTTGCTGCCGATGGGCATCTCCAGCGTAAGCGTTTCCCCGCCATTGTCCAGGTTCCCTCCATAGTCGCCGATTGCGACTTCTGCATTCCCATAGGTGTGTTGATAAGCAGTAATGTTTTCCGCGGCGACACGGTACTCGCCGGGGCCAATTAGTGCACCGCCATCAAACACCACGTCGACGCCATTCAACCGCCAGCCTCCCAGGTCGAAAGTGTCCGACGAACGATTGAAAATTTCAACGTACTCGGCCTGCATGTCATCTGGATGGTACATGATTTCCGAAATAATAAGCTGATCGACGGGCGACGGGGCTGCCGTGGTCAACGTCACAGTGACGGAGTCACTGCCGACGATATTTCCGTCACGATCAACACCCTCCACGACCAGCACGTTGGGACCGTCATCCAGTCCGAGACAGGTACTCCAATTGGTGTCGGAGGGGTAGGTCATCCGCTGCTCGCGGCCATTGATGCGAAATGTGGCTGCATCAATCGGAGCGGGACCGCTCAAGGTCGCAATGTTGTCTGTCGTATTGAAGTCACTCCCCGAAATTGCATACGATGCAGGCGGTAACGCATTGGCAATCCGGTTTCGAGTTACGGCATTCCAGTTCATTATGTCCTGTGGATGTGCCGCATCTATTCCGTTTGCCTGAAATACGCTGAACCAGCCAAGCAGTTCCGGTTCGTACACGTCTTTCGCGAAAGAGCCTTGCATAAGTGCCTTCAACAGTCGCCAGTAAGCGCGCCTGAAATACGAGTGGGCGCCGTAAATGGCGGACCCGGATGTGCCGCCGGGGAATAGGCCACCCTGCATGCCTCCGGGCGCATACGAGGAGTCCATATCGTGCAGGTGGAGCCTGGAGGGATGGGTCGACGACAGGTAGACGTACTGGTTACGTACCACGCCAAAGTTCGGCGTGTCAGTATTGCCGGTTAGGCGGTTGACTGCGTAATAGCACGGCCATTCATATGGATCGATTATCGCAGCCACACGCGCAACGATTGTCGCGTTGCCGGTGGACGCGAGGGCGGCAGAAAAATTATAGAGTGTCTGATAGCTGTCCGTTGGTTTGGACGTTTTTTTCTTCAGCCCGCACACTCGGTATTTCGCCTTCGCCTTGAGTCCGTCGCTTCTCTCATAATCCAGTAGCGGATCGAATATGGCAGACTTATGCACAACGGGATCGTTGTCGCCGTACCAGCTCTGACAGAAATCGCGTGTCGGAGGCTGATAGTGTTGTCGAAAAAGTTCGGACCCATTGACACGCATGCGCACGAACCGCATACGGGGTGCCGCAACATCAACCTGTCGGGACAGCCAAAACGCATGATACTCCTGTATGACGTAAGAAGGGGATTGATCCGGGAATTTTAACATTGGCTCGTCGATCTTGAACTCGTTGCTGCCTAGGAAGCGATCGGACTTGGGCAGTTCACAGGCGTATACCGCATCCCGATAATCGGCAAAGCCCCGCGAAACATTGCCGCGAGCACGAATACCCGCATTGTAGATAACGCGGTGATTTTCATACACGAATGTGATATCGTGCATGAAGTCGCTCTTGCGTGGAAAGGCGCTAAAGAGGTTGGCGTTTGCTGCCGACATCCAGACGATATACGACCCGAAGAGACCCGACGGCTCGCTTTCACCAAACCTTACCAAGGCATCCTTCGCGGAATCCGCTGACGGGAAGTATGTCATCTGCGGGTTCGCATGATTGTCGAGGGCCTTCACGTGGAAAGCGGCAATGACACCGCTCGACTGACCGGGAATTTTCCCTGTAAAAACGCCATCGCCCGCGAGTACATCACCACCTGTTCCATCGTCTTTCATGGGTACGACATTATAGGTGGTCGAAGGATCGATTCTGTATTCAAGCTCCAGGGACGCCACCCCATCGGGATCGTGCACGCGACAGGTCGCGTTCACTGATTCGCCTGACTTTGGGAGGATTGGATAATGCGTGAGCGCATGGATCGCAGGACCTACGTTCGTTGCAAAACGGCTGTTTTCCAATCCCGGAGAGCCCAAGTTGAGGAGAACATATACCGGTGAGGCGGCTTCCAACCAGTGGCCCCCAAAACCAAACACGCAAACCGGCCAACCCGCCACCCATTTGGCCTTTGCCCGAAGCGTAAATACCTCATCGGGTTGTGCGTCCATCGTAAGCGGCGTCTTCACGTGATTGACCTCATCGTGGAAAAGGATACCCGTGTCGGGCTCAACGAAACCCCTGCCGCTCGCGCGTACGCGCAAACTTCCCGGAGTGGTGAAACCCTCGCCGGCCTCGTGAGCGGAAAGTACATGAGTGCCGCCCGGCGTCCAGTTCGCGAGCCCGCTATCAAAACCAGGATTCGTAACACGATTGTTCGTTTCACCTTCCCGAATGACTTCAATATCATCCACTAACCATTCGCCCGCGTACGGGATGAAGATATCGAACTGCTCCGAATGGTCTAATTCCATTGACCCCTGTTCCAATGCCCCGGTGCGTTCGATGCTGATCCAACTCGACTTGGCCGATTCGTCACTGCCCGTCCAGTTCATCGCGAGGCGGTTGTCGCTCCAGGGGTCGATCAGCTCGAGACTGGATCCGCCGCGATCTGCCCACTTACCCCAGTGTTCCCCGTCGTCGTATGTGACCTCGTCAACGATGACCAGGTCCTCGAAGGGCAAAGCGGGATCGTCTGGTTTGGCCAGCGCGATTCGCTCCTCGCGGTCGGACAGCACGCCGGTAAAATCGCCAAGGGTGTTGGCGGAATTCAACTGGGCGTAATTTGTAAGGAGGTGTTGCGCATCTGCCGCAATGACGAGATAACCACCTGCCGGGATTTCAG
>Ga0310125_10001975_pt1 | contig 10583 bp, 8 predicted proteins | sample CB11b_Tmax_Bot8__FD_203508 | JGI IMG/M metagenome (GOLD analysis project Ga0310125, IMG submission 203508) | Marine microbial communities from Western Arctic Ocean, Canada - CB11b_Tmax_Bot8 | ecosystem: Environmental > Aquatic > Marine > Oceanic | place: Canada: Western Arctic Ocean | collected... | reverse complement strand
TAAGCCAATTGCCAATCTTTTTTGATAAGTCGTCACTAGACAACACCAAATTACAATCTAGCTTTCTTAACATGCTCCGTGAGTACGGCACCAATCGATTTATTAATCATACTCTGGCTTGTATAGCTCGACCAGACAGCAGCTCAAGGCTGGCAACTCTGGCGGCGAAAACGCTGGTCATTAGCGCCGCTGGGGATCGCCTAATTCCACCAGATCTCCAGAAAAAGATGGCTCAGGAGATTCCAGGTGCAAGCTATGAAACCATCGAAAAATGCGGCCATATGCTCCCGATTGAGCGCCCGACAGAACTCGCCGCTGTCATGTTTCGATGGCTGAAGGCACAAGCCTAATACTTAAATCAAAAATTTGAACCTATAGTTTAAATATTTCTTTTTGATGACGAAATTGCCGCAGCGCGTATAGCGACAGAATCAATCCAATCAGGCATGTCGCCGCACCTACTATAGCCATGGAGTAACGCAGCATCTCTGGGTCGCGGAACAAATAATCTGTTAACAAAGCAACTGTTGTCGGCCCGCTACCTAAGCCAATCAGATTAATAGTAAACATATAAAACCCCACCGCTAGAGCGCGAAGACGGTTCGGAGTCACTTCGTGCATTGCCGCAACTGCGATTCCCAGAGGTAATCCGCTTACAAACTTGACTAATGCCATCAAAATAAGGGCATGGAAGGGATCGTTAAGCAAGGTTAATCCACTCGCCGGGATCACAAGCAGCGCGAAACACACAACGACCATGCGTGCATTGGCAATAGTATCACCCCGTGCAGACCAGCGGCTTGCCCACCATCCTCCAAACAAAATACCCGCAGGGCCGAAAACCAAGACAACCAAACCATAGTAGCGACTGACTTCTAAAGACGTCCAAGCGTAAGTTCGAATAAAGAATGACGGTGTCCACGCCGTCAATGCATAGGAGTAGAGTACCAAACAGGACATAGCACCATAGAACACGAAATAAAACCGCCAGCGCTTCGCAAACCAGGCGGTTGCTTCACGCAAACTCACCTGGTCTACTTCTTTGCCAACCTGCGAACTACCTAGCTCTCTGCGCAGGGGTTCGCGTACGGTCATCATCAAACCTGCTAACAACAAGCCAGGTAATCCCACCGCTAAGAAGGTGACCTGCCATGCACGAATTTCGCCTAATATCGGTAGCTCCACTGTGCCGATACTTGCAACCCACTCAATTACAACGCCTCCAAGCACCAACGCAAAACCAACACCTAGATAGAGTCCCATTGTATAGACACTCATGGCTCTGGCTCGCTCGTTTGGAGGGAATGAGTCAGAAATTAGCGAGTAGGCCGCAGGGGAAAGCGCCGCTTCTCCAACGCCGACGCCCATGCGAGCAATGAACAGTTGGCCAAAATTTTTCGTAATCCCGCAGATAGCTGTCATCACGCTCCAAATGGCCACACCCCACATAATTATGGTGCGACGATTGCGCCGATCAGCCATGCGTGCAATTGGTATTCCTAAGAAAGTATAAAAAAGCGCAAACGCAAAGCCATAAAGGAGGCTCAGCTGTGTATCGCTTAGTCCCAAGTCAGCTTTGATCGGCTCAATCAGAAGCACAATTATTGTACGATCGAGAAAGGAGAACATGTACAAAATGGTAAGAAGTATCACCATGTACCAAGCGCGCGTCGGACTCGGGTAAGCTTGTTCCACTTCGTCAGAATTGGTTTGCATGATTGATCCTCGGAGAGCTCTCAGTTTTGGCAGCAACAATTTCTATAAAACGAGCAGCAACCATCTCAAAAATTTTTGCCGAACAACCGCCTTAACGAAAGACAAGAGACTTCTTGCCACTAAATCTCCATTTTTTGTTAGGTCTGTTTACGCTAGCCAATGATAGAGTCTCAACTTACGAGTTGGCGTTTTCTACGATAAAGCTCACCGTGGTGGCTGTGCTTCCACCAATATTAAGAGTCGCCACTCTTTGTGCATTTTCAATCTGGTAGTCTCCAGCATTACCAGTCACTTGTTTGGTGGCATCTACCAGCATGCGCGCTCCCGTTGCACCCACTGGGTGACCTCCACCAATAAGTCCGCCGCCAGGGTTAACAGGGATGCGGCCATCTCGTGCAATATCACCTCCATCAACTGCTTGCCAGCTCTGACCCGGAGGCGTAATCCCAAAATGATCGATTGCCATGTATTCCGAAGGCGTCATGCAATCGTGAGTCTCAATGACATCAAGGTCGTCTACACCACTAATTTGCGCCCGTTTAAACGCTGCTGTAATCGCATCACGCACGTGCGGCATAACAAACTCACTCTGCTTGTTACGTTCAAGTTTTTGCTGTAAACCCAACCCCACCGTGCTGTGTCCCCAGCCGACAATGCGAGATTGAGCCTTGTGATTTGCGTTGACCCAACGGTCAGAAACGAGCACCAAGCCTGCAGCCCCATCCGTAATTTGGCAGATGTCGTTGCGGCGCAGCCGCCCGCAAACTACAGGGTTAAATTCATCGTTCGACGCGAAATTCTCTTCGCGCAATTTCCAGCTTCGTGTTTGAGCATTGGGATTAAGCTGAGCATTGCGCAAGTTTTTCTCGCCAATACCGTGCAGGTATTTTGGGTCTAGTCCATAGCGGCGTTCATATTCACCGGCAACTTCGTTAAAGGTATGAGGCCAAATGAATTCAACACCCTGCGTATCCTGACCTACCCAGGCTGCAGCTTCCTGAACCTTCGCAGCCTGATTACCAGGCATGGTCCTTTCCTGTTCGATACCAACGACCAAAACACAGTCGTAACGGCCTGCTTCAATTTCGGCCATCGCAGCCAACACAGCAACACTACTGGAAGCGCAAGCGGCTTCATGGCGGCTTGATGGAACCCCCCATAATTCAGGAACGACTGAAGCCGGCATGGCGCCCAAGTGACCCTGCCCGGTATACAGCTGGCCAAAAGCGTTAGCAACATGAATGCACTCTATTGATTCAGGCCCGATTCCTGCATTGTTGAAAGTATGCTCAATCGTATCGCGCATCAGCTCTTCTATGCCCAAACTCTCTTTATTCAGGTTTCGAGCGAAGTCTGTTTGATACGCGCCGAGGATAAATACATTACGTGGCGCCATGGGAACTCCTAGTCAAAAGCAAAAATACAAACGCGCAAATTTAAAGTTGAATCAATAATCTAAAACCACCTGCATTTAACTTGCTTAACTAGACCTTGTCAAGCAAGTGCAGTTCGCCACCTCAAGACTTACAGTATGGATTGGCTGGTAAATCATTGAGATGAGTGAGACGGCTACTAACCAACTATACCGTTGCTTCTGCCATGTGAGACCTCGGAAAAAACTTGGGTTCGTAGTCTAAGATTTTCTCAGCAATTACAGATTGCTTATTGCTTTCATTCGTTTTGAGGCTGTCGAGTATTCGGCGACAAGGTCATCCACCAATTGGGCAACCGGTTGTACTTTATTAATGCATCCTAATCCTTGTCCTGCAGCCCAAATTCCTTTCCATGGCTTTACTTCAGCGCCATCCTGACCCGTGTAATTCAGCTTTGCCGCTTGGCCCGCTATGACGGTCGGGTCGAGGCCCTGATTGACAATGCTCGGAATCATCATGCTAGCATTTGCGCCGGTGAACGCTTTTGTCACCATTAGATCCTGAGCTGTGCAGTCGACCACCATTTGCTTGTATTCACGTTCCGCCAGGCTTTCATTAGTGGCAATAAAGCTTGTACCCATATAAGCAAAGTCGGCACCGGCCGCTACGCTAGCCAGGATACCTGCACCACTGGAAATAGCGCCTGCAAGCACAATATACCCGTCCCAAAACTTTCGAACTTCTTCGACAAAAGCGAATGGATTTAGAGCGCCGGTATGTCCACCAGCACCGCTACAAACCAATGCGAGTCCGTCAACACCGGTATCTGCCGCCTTGCGGGCATACTCAACACTATTTACATCCGCAATCACTACACCACCATAATTTTGTACAGGTTCGACAACTTTCGCAGGACTGCCAAGTGCTGTGATAATAATTGGCACACGGTGTTTTACCACCACATCAAGATCGGCAGCGAACCGTTTGTTGGTACGGTGGACCACCAAGTTTGCTGCATAAGGAGCATAGGACCTGGACTGGTCGCCACCGTCATCCAGCGCGTCCTCAATTTTCGTTACCCATTCATCCAGTATCGTGGTCGTTCGCGCATTGGGTGTTGGGAATGCCCCAACGATTCCCGATTTGCATACTTCAATAACAAGTTCTGGACCTGAAATTAAGAACATAGGCGCTGCGAAAAGCGGTAGTCGCAGCTTCGCGATTTGTCGTTGTACTTCCGTTTTCATCACAGCAGCCCCTTGTATTTATCGATTAGGTCGGATGTAACTCGCGTGAATGAACTTAGCACGCGATATCTATCTCACACCACAGAAAAGTAAAGGGGAAACAAGGGGAATCAGAGTTTATCTTGTATCCAACACCGCAACTCGTTGCCCAGCTTCTTGCGCAAGTGATGAATATGCACTTCCAGGGCATTGCCAGCAATCTCCTCACCCCAACTGTAAAGCCGGTTCTCGAGAGTACTTCGTGTCTGAATCCGTCCCGCATTTTCCAACAAACTCTTCAACAACATGTATTCCCTGCGGGGGAGTTCTATCTCTTCGCCTTCGAAAGTGACCACCATATTCACAGTATCGAGACTTATGGCACCGAATGACAGGAATAGCCAGTTTGTTGCCTAATTGTGGCGCAACTGCCTGAATTCAACCGTTATTTCCTACAATTTGTTACAGACTAAGCAGGTGCATAGCTATACAATGCGCGTCGTCTAGAGAGAACCATGAATTTTAAAAACCTGCATTCGAATTTGAAGTTTACGATCGCCACCTTGGCGCTCGTGGTCAGCCCCCTACTGTGGGCACAACCGCAAATCATAAATCTCGAAAATCCCACCGACGACTCGACCATAATTTACCCAGCGGACTACTTCGCTGATTTCTCACCGGTGTCTGTTAGTGACATGATTAATCGTATACCCGGCATTGGCTTAGCAATGGGTCGAGGTGGAAATAATGGGCGTGGTCTAGGGTCTGGCGAAGGTGAAATCCTAATTAACGGTCAGCGCACCACAGGAAAGAACAACTCCGGTCAAAATCAGCTAAGCCGAATCTCTGCGGACCAAGTTTCCTATATTGAAATTATCAGAGGTACGTCGGAAGAATTAGACATCCGTAGTGGCGGCCAAGTGGTCAACATTGTCTTGCTCGATTCACCTTCTCGAACCAGCACCTCAGCCGAGCTACGCACTGATCGATTACATGATGGCACAATCGACCCCGGCGGCCAGGTTTCATTCAGCGGCCAAACCGGTAACTTCAACTATCTATTTCACCTCGAAGCCGACCCACGTTATCGCGCCTCAGAGAGTGAAGAATATAGTTATGACCCTGATTTTAATCTGCAAGAAGTGCGCAAAGAATCCAACACCCGTGATGAAACCGAGTATCAAACCAGTGTTAATCTTGGCTACACTTTTGACCGCAGCATAATTCAATTCAACGCTCTCTATGAAGCTAGAATTCCCGCAGCGCAGTCAGATGAATATTCAACGATTGAAAACATAGCCACACAGACCACTAGAATCCAAACAGAAGATAATCAAAGCCAACGGAATAATTGGGAAATCGGCGGTGACTATGAATACTCATTCGCGAGCGGGAACAAGTATCGTTTCCTATTTATAGTTAATGACAGGGACTTTTTCTTCGATCGCAATCGTTTCGATGTGGCGAATGGTGTCGCTACCAAGAATCTCTTTTTGGGAAACTTCGGCCGCGACAGAGAACGTATTGCCCGCACATCTTACACCTTTGATCTCGACGACAGCCAGGGCATCGAATTCGGTTTTGAGGGCGCACAAACCATTCGCGACTCCAAGCTTAGCCTGGGCTTGGACATAGAGGGGACTTCTTCTCCCGCTTATGGCAATTTAGTCCCAGTAAATGTGGATAACAGCGGTTCTACAGTTGAAGAAATTCGTTTCGAATCTTTTGCCGTACACAATTGGCAAATCAATCCACGCATGTCATTAGAAAGCTCATTGATATTAGAAGATTCAACGATTGAGCAGTCTGGCGATGTAACCAATAGCAGAGATTTCCAATTCGTCCGACCAAAAATTGATTATCGATTCGATATCACGCCGAGTTTGCAACTGCGGGCCGGTATCGAGAAAGATGTTTCCCAATTAAGCTTTTCTGACTTCAGTGCCTCTGTCGATGGCTCCGATGAAGACCAAGATACTCAAGCGGGAAATCCTGAGATCGTGCAAGAGCAATCCTGGCGTTACGAATTAAACTTGGAACTGCGCCTACCAAATAATCTGGGCGTAGTGAATTCACAATTTTACTATCGGGACATTGAAGACGTTATCGACAAAGTAGATGTATCGCCGACTCCCAATGATTTGCAATCGGCTCGAGGCAATATTGGCGCAGGTAAGCGCTATGGCTTAAACCTAGATGTATCCACCAAACTAGATGCCCTAGGTCTTGAGAACGCATTATTTTCAACTGGAATAGGGCTCAGAGACTCAGAAGTATTCGACCCATTCCTGGGCACCACGCGGCGCCAACGCAATAATGGTCGCTGGTCAGCACGGGCAAATTATCGTCACGATGTAACCAATTTAGGGTTCAGCTATGGACTTTTCTACTCGCATAATTCAAATGGCAGTAGTGGCAGAAAAGAAATAGACATTATCGACATAGAAGAACGGAAAAACCATCCAAACATGTCCGGGTTTATCGAGAAAAAAGCCTTTGGCAATTACACTTTCAGACTCGAAGCAAACAACTTGACCGACAATCAGTATTGCCGAACTCGAACTCGCTTTCTTGGAGCGACAGCCGCTGGCATAGTTGAAGAAGTAGAAGATTATTGCAACGGTAATGGTCTCGAACTGTCATTTAAAGTACGAACAACTTTCTAAATAGATTGCCCTTAAGAGTAGGCATGATAGATTATTATCCGAAGAGTCAATAACTGCAGCGATGAAACACTCAAGTTACATTAAGCGGAAAAATATAGAGCTCAAGAAAGGACGATTCCCTATCTTGTGCGGGTTTCTATTTCTGTCTGCTTGCAGCTCATTGGATGTGAACAGGCAAACCGACATTACTGGAATTACTGATACTTCAGTCGCACCGCCAAGCTTTACCCGAGGTCTAATTGCCAGACAAGCCAGCGAACCCCTCTACCCTATGAGAGCGCAAACTCAGGGAGTCGAAGGTTGGGTAATGTTGCGATTCTCCGTTGACGAAGAAGGCGAGGTAATTGCCAGCACTATTGAAACAATAGAAGAGCAACCACCAGGCTATTTCGGGCCTTCAGCGGCAACGGCAGCCCGACGACTTAGTTTTGAAAATTTCAGAGGCATTACTATTGAAGACGTACGTTATGTCTTTCGCTATGAACTATCAGAGCCAATCTTTCAAGCTAATTCTTCGGTTCGAGATAAGATAGAATTTCGTGAGCTCATACCCCAGAACTACATTACACCTAGTTACCCGCAAGTAGCAGAAGAGTTAGGCATCGAGGGCTTTGTTGTTGTGAACTTTACTGTCACCCTAAATGGCCGCACCGAGAACATTACAATTGAACAATCTGTACCCACTGGTGTATTTAATGACTCCGCCATGAATGCCGCATCTCGTCTTCGCTTTGAGCCCAGAATAGTTTCCGATGAAGCCGTATCTGTAGAAGATGTGCAGTTCCGATTTGATTGGAACTTACCTGACTAGCTAAAAACTAAGATTCCCTAACAAAGGTCAGGCTTATTTTTCTTTTCTGTTCTACCGCTCCACCTGGAAAAAGACCATAATTCCTTCCCAAACATTTATTCAACTCCTCTAAATAGAATAATAAGGACTTGTCATGCCCATGCCCGCTGACCCTCGATTCAAAGCGCTATCGCTATTGCTTCTCTTATTGTTACCTAGCCTGCTGCTAGCCCAATCCCCTACTGTCGATCAACAAAACTTCAACAATGGTGATGGCTTCGAATTAAGTACTTCCGACGATGGTTTGGCGATTATTTGGGATTCTCCTGAGGGAAAAGCTTATCTGGAGCTACAATTTACCCCCCGGCAAGGCAACAATGCCGCTGCGCCGTTAATCCGCGAGATAGGAATTGACGGCGTTGCCGCACTGGAGGGTGTTGATCCAAATTATTTGTTCTGGGTTGGAGAACGAGACTTGGAATTAAGAGACGGTTGGGAAATATTTTTTGATCGCGTGCCTACTAGGCCTTATGCAGTAGAAAAAGGCTATTTGATTCCGGGTTCGGTAACAGTCTCCAGTAAAGGTGGCCGCGCAACCATAGAAATAGACGGGCTGAACAGCACAAATTTCTCCGGATCACTCGCCTTCATTTTGTATCACGATAGTCCCTTTGTTCATATGGAAGCCAGAGTTGCAACGAACCGCTCCGCCACTGCATTTCTCTATCACGTTGGCTTAGCGAAACCGAACACATCAAGGCATCGGATCGAATGGATAGATTCCATGGGCGAAAGTCATTCCGATGCGATTCTAGAAGGCACAGCCGACGTGTATCAAACTCGATATCGCAGCATGGCCTTATCTTCTAATAATGGCTCTCTGGCGATCTCACCCTTTCCTCATCAATACCTCTATCCATTAGATTTCGCCGATAATTTTGGCTATAACTGGGCCGGCGATGAGTATCTCGACATGATCGATGGCTTCGCCTGGGGGGTGCGCCAGCCGCCAATGGGCGATCGCCGTTTTGTACCCTGGGTTAACGCCCAACCTGGCAGCTTGCAAAAGCTTGGCGTATTACTTTTTGTTTCGAAGAGTACTGGCTTAGAAAATCTGGAAGTCGTTAAGCGATATACAAGGAACGATAGTTTTAAACCGTTGGACGGTTACAAAACCCTAAGCAGCCACTATCACCATGAACACTCCCTCGATTTTATAGAACAACAGGAAGACCAGCGTACCAACGGCATTCCAGTGGGGCTGGAAGATCCTGATTTTGTCCAATTTTTTAAACGTATGGGCGTGGACATGGTGCACATGGCAGAATTTCATAACAGCCGAACTCCAAGCATGGACACCAGAGAAAGACTGTCGCAAATTAAAATCATGCATGAAGAATTTCAGCGACTCTCTACTGATGATTTTTTATTAATGCCCGGTGAAGAACCCAATGTGCATCTTGGCAGTCATTGGTTAAGTCTATTCCCTAAGCCAGTGAACTGGGTTCTTAACCGTAATAACGATCAACCCTTTGAACAAGAAATTGATGGCCTCGGCACGGTCTATCATGTTGGTAATTCTGACGACGTACTCAGACTTTTCGAAAAAGAAAATGGCCTGGCTTGGACTGCTCACCCGCGAGTAAAGGGTTCCACCGGCTTCCCCGATAACTATAATCAAACCGATTTTTTTGAAAGCGATATTTTCTTAGGTGGTGCATGGAAAGCCATGCCTGCGGATTATTCCCGCGACATGCTAGGCTGGCGCGTGCTCGACCTCGAAGACGACATGGCCAACTGGGGCAACCGCAAATATATACTGGGCGAAGTAGACATCTTCAAAATCTATGAAGACTATGAATTATTTGGCACCATGAATATTAACTACCTCAAACTCGATGCAATTCCCAAGTATGCAGATGGATGGCAACCGGTGTTAGACGCCCTTAGTTCAGGCTCTTTCTTCGTTTCTACTGGTGAAGTCTTAATCCCCGAATTTTCAGTTGCTGGGAAAGAAAGCGGGGAAACCATCAGTCAAGGATCTGGCAGTAATCTCGTAACTTTGAATGCAAATTTAGAATGGACCTACCCTCTATCCTACATGGAAATCGTCTCAGGAGATGGCAGCAACATTTATCGTGAACGCATCGACCTCTCAGATACCCGTGAATTCAGTGAACGGAGTCTGGAGCTCTCGCTGGATCTGAGCAATAGAAAATGGGTTCGTATCGAAGTGTGGGACATAGCCCGAAACGGCGCTTTTACTCAACCAGTTTGGATCGAATAACAAACAGTCCAATAACGTCAATGAATACTTGTTCTTAAGGATAAAACAACACAATGCGCGAAATAACAATCTACACTTCTCTGTATTGCGGCTACTGCTCCGCAGCCAAACAACTTCTTAGTAGTCGAGGTTACAAGTACGAAGAAATCAATATGCAGGGTGATGAAGAACTCATGATTGAAGTTATGCAGAAATCTGGACAACGAACCGTTCCTCAAATTTTTGTCGGCGATTGCTCCGTGGGTGGCTATCAGGAGTTACTCGCAGCGGTAGTGAATGATGACTTCGAAGAGCTGGTTAACCCTGTCGGCTAAGCCCTCAATTTTAATCTGGGTGAGGATATCAATATACTGTGAGACAGCTTATTTAAAATGCTACAAGTTGAGTTAGCGCCTCAAGCAGCGCAAATTGATATCGACAACGAGTCCCCTGCAGAAATTTGGCTCCATGGGTTTCTTGGGAGTGACAGTACTGGAATTACTGTATAGCCAACAGACATGTAGATTTCTGAGAAAATCATTTACC
>Ga0310125_10001974_pt1 | contig 10588 bp, 25 predicted proteins | sample CB11b_Tmax_Bot8__FD_203508 | JGI IMG/M metagenome (GOLD analysis project Ga0310125, IMG submission 203508) | Marine microbial communities from Western Arctic Ocean, Canada - CB11b_Tmax_Bot8 | ecosystem: Environmental > Aquatic > Marine > Oceanic | place: Canada: Western Arctic Ocean | collected... | reverse complement strand
AAGGTTAGTTCGTAAAGGATCTGATTATGTCATGGAACAGTTTTGGTCTGTCATTGAATGTGAAGTAGATAATGTGATGTATGAAGTGAAAGATAAATGCATAGCCAAAGGCGAGGAATTGAAATGAACAATGAAGATATAGATTGGGAAAAACATGGAGAGTATGAATATTACGATGGTGTAGATAGATGGGTATGTAAGCATTGTGAAAAAGACTTCCCACTAGATCTGAACACCGATATTTTACCACATCTACAAGAGGATCATGAAGATGTGCTTGATGCTATAGATAAAGAAATAGCCAAAGGCTTTGAGGAATCGAAATGAAAGTTGAAGAATATTGTGAACTTCATAAACAAAGGGATTTCTTGAATGACGAACAACGAATTATGTTTACTAAATATCTCTACATAGGAAACCCATACAGTAAAGAGGATTGTGACCTAAGAATAAAGTATGTTGAAAAATGTGAAAAAGAGATACAGGAAATAACTAGAAAATTGGATAAGGATGAATCGAAATGACTGAAAGATTATCATACGAGCAAAGAAAGAAAAACCATGAAAAGATTGTCAAGAGACATGAGGATACAATACGCCAGAAAGGTGGAACAATTCCAAAGAAACCAACAAGAGTTAGTATAATTGAATCATGGGTAAAACTCAATAAGTGGATGGCAAAACCAGAACGTCTCGCACCAAAAAGTCCAACGTATCCAGACGGACTTATCAAATTTGAGGTTAAGGAATGTAAAGAATGTCAAAGAGTAGACATTGTCCAACATCAAGATACTTGTGTGGAATGTATGAGAGACCATGCACATACTGATGCTTTAATCAATGAAGAACTCAAGGGAACGTGTGGAATGTGTGGTAAGGTCTTAAAAGAGAAAGAACGAGACCCATGTGCTAGATGTTGTAAAATGGCACTTGGTGATAATGATGAAGACCGTAGGGAAAATATAGAATCTGTTATTGAACATTGTAAAGACATTGCAAGAACTCCTCATCAAGAAGATTTAGGTTTAATAAAGAAAATAGAGGATCGAAATGATTAGTTGGTATGCAGTTGTAATATGGTCAAGCCTGGCACTTGTCTTAGGAATACCAATAATACAATCAATAAAGCATAATCGTGAGAAGCGTAAAATGAAACACATGGAAGATATGAGATGACTAGCAATACTACATGGACCACAGGTTATTGTAGTGAATGTAAAGAACAATTAGCAGATGTAGCCTATTCCATAAGAGAAGTCGATGACGAATTAGATCAATGGAAACCTCCTACACGTTATGAAGTTTTTGTGGATATGGGTGATGATAGAGATGAAATAGCAAGATTTGGCACTAGAAAGGCTGCAGAGGAATTTATCTCCAAACAACAACCACTTGGGTATTATTGTGAAGATTGCGACAGAGAGGTATCACATGATACTAATTGGTGTGCAAAGTGTGAGATAGATGGTTATGCTTATCATCATAAACTACGACCAAATGGAACATTTAATCCATGTGAAGATCAGTCTTTAGAACAATATGAGGAAGATCCATATACTGGAAGAATGTTTGACATTGGTGATAGTAGAGGATATTGGCATGATCAATTAGTTTGTGAAGAATGTCAAAGACAGGTTGATGAACAAAACGAGCAAACGTGTATACAGGCTCACGAAGACATTAGAGACATTAAAGAGCAATTAGCAAGAGATATTTGAGAATGATATGCAAACTTTTCTAACCAAGTTTCGTGAGGCTTATGGGCTATACACATTACTATTACGTTTCAAGCTACTATAAGCAAGAAGTATGGGACGCATTACTCAAAGACGTTAAGAAATTATTAGTATTACCTATACCAAAGGTATGTGCAGTTAGTAATACACCACCATACGAATATGAGTACATGGACATAGACAATCTTGGCGAGTTAATAAACACTGAAGAAGTTATTGACGGTAATCAAGGTTATTATAATATTGACGAAACAGAAATCTCATTCAATGGTATTGGAGAACTAGCACACGAGCAATTCAAATTATATCAAAGAATGCCACCTGATGTCTTTGAACGACAAGAGGAGTTTGCAAAGAGATGGAGTGTGCCACCTGGAATTGAAGTACAGAAAGAGCAAAATTCAAAAATGCTACACCCATACTTTGAATGCACAAAGACGGCTAGAAAGCCATATGACATAGTAGTGCAGTGTTGCCTAATACTAGCCAAGAAACATCTTGGTGATGGGATAGCAGTATCATCAGATGGCGGAGAAGATGAATGGACAGAGGCAATTAGAATTATAGAGAAAAACTTTGGTTACAAAGTAAAGACACGATGGAGTCGTGATGAAGGCGAAATATTCTCAAAGGTGAAATAATGATAAATCACACACCATTTCTACAACCATATCATATGATCATGGAAAATGGAACAAGAGTTTACACTGAAGATGTTTGCCATAAATGTGGCTGGAAAGTAGATCAGGAAGACAGTATAGAGACATCAAATAGTTACATGTATGGAAAAGCTAACGTCAAACACTACCATAGATTTTGCTATAACAAAGAGACAACACATGATAAAATATGGAGTGGTATGTATGATAGATGATAGACGGCATTACCTCAAATCAAAATTTAAAATGTTTGATGCCTTAAACATTGGATACAAAAGTAACCCGCAGGGAGAATACATGACGTGTGTAATATGTAAGTGGGCAATACATAATGTGATAGAGCCATACGTGCAAGCAGGTGCTTACCATTATCATGAGGTATGTTATAAAAAATGATAGTAGACATTATACAATCAAGTGAGCGTAATACATACTTTGGTGTGCGAAAGCGATATTATGGTACAATACATGAGTGGGACCAATTAAAATGGAGAGCCGATATGGAAAAAGCTGGCAGGGTCCATCAGGATGAATCCGTTTATGGTCACAAGGGCAAGAATGTATTTGCCATACGCTATCCATGTAAAACATGTGGTTGGTCAATTGACTTTTGTGAGAAGATAGTTAGAACAAGGACTTGGGAATATGGAGGCTGTATTAGATACTATCACCATTGTTGTTATGAGGTGAAACAATGAAACAAAAATTCGTTGCACGAGGAAACGAATATCGCCTTTGTGATCAATATGCAGAACAAGAATTTATATCAGAAACTGGATTAAAGACATACCTTATACCAACTGAATACCGTAATACCTACTTTGGTAAATGTAAAAATACACTCGGTAGGCTTTACATAGATTATTATCATGGAGGTAACAATATCACATTCTCAGACCATGGTACCAAAGCTTGTAGATTTCCTAGAACAACAAAATGCTATAAATGTGGTTGGCAGATTGATTATACTGATCCTGTATACAAAGTAATCTACAGTGGTAGGACACCAAAATTTTATCATTTATGTTGCTATGAGGTGAAACAATGATCGTAAAAGAAAAGGAATGGTCAGATCACCATATAGTAGTGTGGACCTCACAGAAATGCACTAAGTGTGGTTGGAAGATTGATCCAAATGAACCATCAACATACACATGGAATTGTTACGGTATTTACAATAATTATCATGATTGGTGTTACAAATGAGTATTACAAGAACTGGTTGGGGTAAACCAACATGTATGAAATACAATGGTCGTCATAATTATAGTAGATTCAGTAATAGATGGGGTTCAGCAGACGTAGGAATTATGAGGCATACCAAATGTCCAAAATGTGGTTGGATTGTTGATTTAGATGAACCACATACTAAGACAACACCAATGCATGGTCATTGCTACTTTTATCACGAATGGTGTTATCCAAAAGTAGATCCAATACGGAAAGAAATGACAGATAAGGATTGGGATGGATTTGATAATAGGTGTTTCTTCAAATGACTAAAGTGGAATTTATACCAGGCAATGAACGTAACCTATACTTAGGTAAACTAAAAAACTCGATAGGCAGGATATATGGAACTACACGTTGGAGAGTAATTACATTCGCTAAAAAAGGAACAAAGCACGCTCAAGATTGGGAGTTTGCATCTAGAACTAAGAGGCGTGGTAAAAAGTTCCCAGCGTTCGGTAGATGTGATAAGTGTGGATGGAGAATAGACTTTTGTGAATCACTCTACAAGATAGGAGACTGCTGTTGTTATGATTGTAATGGAACTGATGTGCATAACAACTATCCACTGTTTTACCATGAATGCTGTTATGAGAGGCAGAAACAATGACCTACGTATATCATAGAATAGCCAAAGCAGATTGGCAAGAGACTTTATCTTACTATTCGCCAGACGACTTAACTCAACTATGTGCTAAATGTGGATTGAATATTTTCCTTGACCTCGAAGATCATTACTTCCAAGGTGGCTTGGGAGAGTATAGTAATAACCCTCATAATCTACACGCTAATGCATACTTACACGTATGTTGCAAAAGCAGATCCCGCCCCTACCGCCCTAGTGCGACACCGATGGCATTAGACTAAAAAAATTTGCCTTTTTAGGTTTAGGTTAATTTCAGGCACGTCTAAAAAAATTTGCCTTATTGCGTTTAGGTTAATTTTAGGAACATGAGGATTAACAAACCACAGTATAACGAATAATCTACAATCTTCCGTTTTCTACTATCAAAGCCACCTACCTTACCATTGAACTTTGAAAAGGCGTTTGTTATGACTGCCTCTTTGCCTGTTCTTCGCCAATACCAAATATCCACTTTCTGAATACCAATTAGTATTTTTTTTAATATGAAGGAATGTATGTGGATAAAGAATATTATGAACTTATCAATGGCAAACAGGAATATCACTGCTAGATAGATAAATGGAATATAATCAGCAAACTGCCATGCGAGATTCAACCATGCTGGTGTATAAGCAAATGTATTCCCAATATTTTCCATTGCTACCCATGTATAGAAAGATCCTACTATACACAATCCTATAGTTAGATACAATGCGTCAAAAACACTGGCATGCCAAGGGTGTGCGTTTAACTCATTAGCGAGTTTTTTTGTTGCTTTTATTCGGCTTATTTGGTTTCGGATAAGACCAACTATCATTTACTGTCTTACGTCTTACACCTTATTAACTTTAACTTTAATTTAATATTCCTGTCCTAGCCTATTAATATACATTTTAACTTTATATGCCTGTTATATTACATAATTTAATTTCAAATATAAGACAGTACTTCTTCTTTTATGCTAACAAAGTTCAATAAAGAGAACATATCGAAAGAGCCCAATACAGGTGGCGTATATAGATTTTATAATAAAGATCGCAAACTGATCTATGTTGGTAGAGCATCAGGAAACTGGGGTACAAAGTTTCAGCCAAAGGTGAAAGATTCAGGGAGGTATAGATTTGGTCAAAGACATAGACTTCAATCATATTATCAGAAGGATGATTTCGGAAAAGATGATGGGCATCCTACAAAAAAGGCACTAAGACCAAGAATAAAATATTATTACACAGAGACTGTTGTCAGCAAACCAAAGAGAAGAGCATTAGAAAAAAGACTGAAAAAAGATCTTAAATTTAACAAGTGGTGATAAATTTTTGTTGACTTGTTTGTCGTTATTGTCAACATTTGATCGCCATTAGTTTTAATTATTAGTTAATACTAATTTTTTAATTGCAAGTTAGACAAACCTCAATAGAAGCGTATTCCAGAATTAAAAAAGAATTAGGTAAACGTCAACAAGAGGTATATGATGGGTTTCTAGGAAATGGGACTTGTACTAATTTAGAGTTGAGTAAATCACTTGGTATTCCAATTAATCAAATTACACCACGAACGAATGAGTTAGTTAAATTAGGGTTTGTTGCTGAAGTAGAAAAAAGACAATGTAGTGTAAGTGGGAAAAAGGCAATTTCATGGAGAGTGAAAAGAATTGATTAAACGTATTTCACGAACAGTTAGATTACCAGAAAAGATAGATGGTGATGTGGAGGAACTTGCAGAAAAGAACGGTTCTAGTTATACAGAATCATTAATAATTTTATTGGGGTATGGAAGTAAAGTAGAATCGTACAGGGGAAGTTTAGATGATCCTGCTGTTAGGGATCAAATAGATGAGGAGTTTAGACAAATGACATATGAAGGACATGTTTTTGAGCAACTGTCAATGTTCTCAAAATCACAACTTGATGCGTTAAAGTCAGCAGTTCGAATGGAGGAGGAGCGTAGATATGGTGCAACAAAAGAGACGGACGCATATTGATTTCATTGGTCCTATCAAAAAGGACCATCCTGTGATTTTTACTGAATCTGCATTAGTTGGTATAATTGAGGGGTATTTACGAAAATACCATCTTGTGGAAGTGGACGCATTAATCCCACAATCGATATTCCAATTTCCACTTATGTGGGATGAGAAAACATTTTGGAATGCAGATTATACTAATGAATACACCGAAGAAATAATTCATGATATTTACTTGAATGAATCCGTAAAGTTTTTTGATATTATCAGATTGGCAATTATGAATATCAAAAAAGACAAAGGTAATGTTACTTCCGAATGGAAGTATCTTCGAATTAGATTAGTTGAAGATACAATGGTGAGTTTATCAGAAATCAAGCCTACTATGATAAACACACCTGCATGTTTCGAAGCCACGGTTATAGGTGTAGAACCGAAGATGATGTATATAAAAACAGCATGGTTTGAATGTCCTAAAGGTCACCCTGGCAATGAAATTCCTTGTGACAAATACAGAAAGCTACAGACTCCAGTTTGTCAGTATAGTGAAGGTGCTGCTGCATGTGGTGAAAAAATGCGTCTAATACCAGAGAAGTCTAGTCAGGATTACGTTCAGGGTATTGTAATACAGGAGCCTATAGAAAGTACAAAGTTTGGTAATCCTGTAGAACATGATGCAAAGATAGCTGATGATTTGGTTGGTCCATTACGTGTGTCACAGAAACTCAAGATGTCTGGAATACTACGTACAGTTATAGACAGAAAGACAAACGAAAATGAGATTTATTATGATATTATATCTTACACTGACACATTACATTCTAAAGAAGCTATGCCTACTGATGATGAACTTAAACAGATGAAAAAAGATTCTAAGGAACCAGACTTTATGTTAAAGCTCATTAAATCATTCGTGCCTGAAGTTTACGGTCTTGATTCCGTAAAAGAGGCATTGATACTTGGTTTGTCTGGAGGTGTAAGAGCAAAAACAAAGAGAGGCTCAATCAACATTTTATTGTTAGGTGATCCATCTACTGCAAAGTCGACACTGTTAAAAGAATGTGCAGAAATTATTACTAAATCATTGTATACAAGCGGAAAGAGTGCATCGGCTGCAGGATTAACTGCGGCTGCAGTCAAAAGACCAAACGGCATGTGGATGATTATGCCTGGTGTTGTTGTGCTATGTAATGACGGATTTGTATTCATTGATGAATTGGATAAAGCCACACCTGACGATCGTTCTTCATTGCATGAAGCAATGGAACAACAGACAGTTTCCATTGCAAAGGCTGGAATGCACATGACATTTCCAGCAAGGACTTCTATATTTGCAGCAGGTAATCCACAGTCAGGCAAGTGGGAGATGGCACTTAGTGCAGCAGAGAATGTCAATCTACCTCCAACCTTACTGTCAAGGTTTGACATAAAGTTCCGTATCTTAGACGTAAAAGATTACAATCGTGATTCACAGATGGCACAACACATACTCAACCAATTTACAGAAGTTGTTGAAAAATTATATTCAAGAGAATTTCTTAGGAAATATTTTTCGTATATTAACACATTAAAACCATTGATGACAACAGAAGCTTCACAGGAATTGTTGAAAACGTATAGAGACCTTAGAACCAAATCAAAAGATCAAGAGGCAGTTATTATTGACACACGTCAGTTGGAGGGTTTAATCAGATTATCTACTGCACATGCAAAGTGTTACTTCAGAGAAAAGATAACTGTAGAAGATGTTGTACATGCAGTTCGTGTTTATTTTGAAAGTCTAAAATCATTCGGGTTTGATCCAGAATCTGGAGCAGTTGATCAGACAACATTCTTTTCATCTGCAAAGACAAACAAAGAAACCACATTTTGGAATGTGTTTCAGGGTGTGGATGAGGAAGAAAAGGGCGGTGTATTACCAGAGTCTTTGATAAAAAAATTAGCAGAGTCAACGCAGTTTGATGAAGAGTCAGCTAGGCGTGCAGTAGAACATAAACACTCACGAGAGAATAAAATCTACATGAACAAGGAAGGGAGGTATATGCGAGTATGAGTAATGATGTTATAGACATTCCTAAAAAATGGAACAAAGAGACAGTCGTGTATAATAAAACATACAGATGGATGTTGCACAGACCAAATAAGGAAAGAACGTTAGTTACTGAAACATGTTTAGATTGTTCAAGAACGTTTTATGGTTCAGACGGACTAATAGTCTTGGCACTTCATAAAATAATTCATCATGGAAAGGAGGAAGATTTGGTTGGTTAGATGTGACGGGTGTGGTGTTATAAAGTATGGCAGTATAAAAAAAATAAAATGTTGGAGTAATTGGAAGTTATGTAGAGAGTGTGCAGTAAAAGAACATCCAGAAGAATATGCTATACCGTATATTAAAATGGTAATATCAAAACAAAAAGGAATTAGAAAACGATACGTGAGAATTGGTGAGAGAAGTAATGTGTAAACATAAGGAACTTACAAGGATAAAAAACATGTGGATATGTCCAGACTGTGATGAAGAGTTTGTGATAGAATGATAGATAATTGTAAATTTTGTGGGCTGAAACATCTTGATTATGGTAATAGGACACCTTACACAATAACAACATTAGCACAGAAATCGTCATATGAACTATTGATTGCAATCTTAATCGATATGAAAAAATTCATACGAAACAATCAGGATGAACCAACACTGCGTGTATCTATAACATGTTTTTGTAAGTATAGTATTTTGACATGTGAAGAAGAGACCGAGAATAGAAGGAATGGTTTTACTGATTTTTATCGTATTATATTCGAAGGTATTATAAAACTTGCAGATGAGTTAGGTGACATATCATTAATTACAGAATTTATTGATGAGGTAAGCCAAAAACTTTGGAAAGAGCATGAGACATTGTTAGAACGTATTAATGTAGAGCAGTCAGAGAAATCCAATAATGCATGTTAGAGCACGAATGCGGTATTCGAATAAGATTGCTATACAGTGGATGCTGTCAAAAGGGTTTGATCAGATATGGTTAAAACGACATGTAAGGCGACATGATTTTCATTATACAAAGGATGGTAATTATGTGGCTCTTGACTTGTGGAATTTATTCGATGGTATTTGCTGGTATGAAGGAAAAACAGTTTACATTCAGATCAAGACTAATGGCTGGGCAGATGATAAGGCAATAAATAACTGGCTGTCAGATAAGGCAGCAAATACAATTGTTCTTGTAATCAATGTCAAAAGAAAGCCAAAAAAGAAAGGTCGTGGTTGGGTGGTAGCAAACAGATTCTATTGGAAACTAAAGAAAATCGTCAAGCGTAAAGACATCGTATAGATTCATATACTAGTGTGTCATATAATGCTACGTGATAACACATGAGTGATAACACAGAAAAACAAAAAATCCAATGCTTTTGCAAGTGGGAAAAAGAGGATACTGACTACAAAGGTTTCTTCAAAACAACCTTGGAAGACGTAAAGTATGTAGCATTCATACGAGTATGCCATAAATGTGGCAAGTATAGAATGTCACTGAAAAAGTCAGATCCAAAATATGAAACCAAATCCACTAATACACCACCACAGGCAGAAGCACAACAGGTTTCTCAGCAACAAATGTTCTGAGTATACCCACTTTCTTTTTTTATTTAATTTAATATAATAGTAGATATACAATAAATTATGGTGTTTACAGATAGGGAGCGATTCATACAAATAATGACTGTTATGATAACCTCTGAAACTGCGAAAAAAATACCACGGGATGCACGTCAGTCGATATTGGATTATCTACGAAAGAGGCATTGCCCAAGTATAACTGCGGAAGATTGGCATGAAATAGCTGAGGGTATAAACCATAATCAAAAAATGATTATTGGTTCAATGCTTAAAAACACCAACCACACCATGTCAGATGATTCTAGTGACATTCAAGGCGATCCAGCATTGACAGTTTTTGATCGGAAGATACGTGAGAGTATGGGTGATATATCAGATGAGCAATGGTCAGATCTAGAAAAATCTTGTAAAAAGCAAGGGCTAAGCAAAATGTTCGATCAGATATTCAAGATGAAGAAGGATTATGATGAGGGGAGATAATGCCGTTTTCCACAGAGGAAAAAAAGATAAAACGGAGAGATTATCAACGGCATCGTAGAAGAAACAAAGTAATTCGTATTAAAGAAAGAGAATATCATAAGAACTATTATCAACGTGATGATGTAAAAGATCGCAAAAAGAAGTATAATCAGGATTATTATTCTGATAAACTTCGTGGTAAAAAACATAGGAGTTACTGTAAGTCATATTATATGAAGAACAAGAAAAAATTGATTACAAAACAGCAGGGGTATTACAAAGAAAATATTGATTCGTA
>Ga0310125_10001973_pt1 | contig 10589 bp, 6 predicted proteins | sample CB11b_Tmax_Bot8__FD_203508 | JGI IMG/M metagenome (GOLD analysis project Ga0310125, IMG submission 203508) | Marine microbial communities from Western Arctic Ocean, Canada - CB11b_Tmax_Bot8 | ecosystem: Environmental > Aquatic > Marine > Oceanic | place: Canada: Western Arctic Ocean | collected... | reverse complement strand
TCGCCGGCGGCTACTTCCGGGCCCAGGGCCGCGTGGACGACACCATGAATCTCGGCGGCATCAAGGCCAGCTCGGCGGAGATCGAACGGGCACTCGAGGCGGTTGCCGGCGTCAAGGAAACCGCGGCCGTCGCGTGTCCGCCGCCCGACGGCGGGCCCGATCGCCTGGTGATCTACGCCGTCCGTGGTGAAGACGCGCCAGCCGAGCCGCGAGTGCTGCGAGCGTCAATGCAGAAGGCGGTCAGCTCGCAATTGAATCCCCTTTTTAAGGTGCACGATGTCGTCATCGTGGACGCCTTGCCGCGCACGGCGTCTCAAAAAGTCATGCGTCGCCGCCTGCGGGCGCAGTACCGTGAGTCAGATTGCATGGCGTGATCCATTGCACTAGAAAACCAATCTCGGAGTTGACAGGATCAACAGGATGGATCCGGGAGATCTACGGGATGAGATTGGGTGTCTGATTGAATATCCACACGCGTTATTCCGAACAAACACAAGGAATCATCCTGTAAATCTCTTCTTCCCATCCTGTCGATCCTGTCAACTCTTACTCGCACCTCGTCCGTGTCGCTGCTATACTCGCGAGTCGCGCCTTCGCGGCGCTCACTGGAGAACGCATCACCATGGGCAAGGCAGTCGACATCGGCAGAACGTCTGAGCACGATCCGACGGCGCTCGGCCGCAACTTCAAGAAGCGTCTGCGCGGCGACGAAGTGCTCCTTGGCGGCATGGTCGCCGAGATGATCCGCACGACAGTGGTCAAGCTCTACAAGCAGGCAGGTTTCGACTTTATCTTTGCCGACAATGAGCACGTCCTGATGAGCGGGCTGCCCGCGATGGCGGATTTCGTCCTCTCGGCACGCGACAACGGGATGCCGGTGATCGCCAAGGCGGCCGTACTGGATCGGGCCGAGGTGGCGCGCCTGCTCGAGGCGGGTGTCGTCGGAATCCAGCTTCCGCGCACCGAGTCACGCCAGGACCTGGAGACGTTGATCGACTACATGAAGTTCCCACCGGTTGGGTCGCGGGCCGGGGCACCTCTTCTGGGCAACGTCGACTACATTTGGCCGACCGACAGCCGGCAGTGGATTCGTGACGCCGATGAATCGACCGTCATCGTCGGCCACATCGAGACACGCCGCGGATACGAAAACTTCGAGGAAATCGTGACCACACCGCACCTGGACATGATTTACATCGGCTGGTACGACTTCTCCATCTCCATGGGCCAGCCGGGCGAGCCCGATCACCCGGACGTTCGCGGCCCGATGGAGCACATCCTCGAGCTGTGTGTGAAACACGGTGTGCCGTTCGGCACGACGGTATCCGGTCCCGACAAGGCCAAGGACTGGATCTCCCGCGGAGCCGGGTTCTTCGAGGTCATCGATGAGCTTTCTCTACTCGCCAGGGCGGCCGCGCAGACCGTTGACGCGTACCGCAAGGTGACGAAGAACGGCCGGATCGCAAAGAACGCTTAGCACCGCTTCAATCAACGCGCCCCGTCCGACCGCACCAGGCGCTGCAGCGCCTCGGTCACGAACGGCAGATGCGGTTCGGCCTCGATCAATTGTCGCAGCATCACCTCGGCATCGTCTTCGCGGCCAAGCGTGACCATCACGTCGACGTACATTTGCGGAAGCTGCTCGTCGCGCGGCCGCAGGAGAAGCGCCCGGGCAAACAGATCGGCCACGTCGGCCGATTCTCCGGTCTCCAGCAGCAACCGCGCAAGTGCGAAGGTCGCGGCGAAATGGTTCGGATCCATCACCAGGGCCCGGCGCTGCAATTCGACCGCCTTGTCGATTTCCCCGGTGAGCAGGTGAACATCGGCAAGCTTCAGCAGAGGTCTCGCGTCAGTCGGTCGGATGCTGATGTAGCGACGCAACGTGGCCTTCGCCCCATCAAAATTCTGCTCATGTCGATAGTGGTCGGCCAGGTACTCATACGGGGGCGCGAAGTCCGGATGATCCCTGGTGATCTGCTCGAGCTGCTTGATCGCTTCGGCGCGGTTCCCATCGTTGCCGGCCGCAGCCGCAAACTGCACGCGACTCATCAGCTTCATCATGTCTCTGGGATGAGGTGGCGATGTCGCGGCCGGCGACGGTGCGCCACCGGTGTAGCCCAGGGCCTGAAGTTTCGCGAGCTCCTCGGCACTGAGCCTCAATGATTTCACCGGGGCCACCTGCTCCAGATCGCTGCCGAACAGGCTTTCGATCCGCCGTTGCAGCGAGCCGGCGAGTTGTGGTCGCGATCCGATGACATTTGACTCCTCCAACGGGTCGATCTCGATGTCGTAAAGTTCGCTGTCCGGTCCATGGATGAACTTGTTCGATCCTTCGACAACACCCATCAATGGCGCCCACCCGTAGAACACCGCGCCGTGAAGCGTCTCGGCGAACACGGCGCGCGACGCCTTGCCTGGCGTCGTCAGGTCCACCCCGTCGAGATTCGGCGGCGTCGAAACGTTCAACAAGGACAGCACCGTGGGCATGATGTCCACGAGGCTGACGTTCCGGCTGACGTGCACGCCCCCGCCGAGCCTTGTGCCGCACCGCATGATCATGGGCACGTGAAGGGTCGCGTTGTAAATCAGGAAGCCGTGAGTCAATTCTTCATGCTGGCCGAGAGATTCCCCGTGGTCGGCCGCGACGACGACAAGCGTTGTTTCCGTGAGGCCGGCCTCATCGATCGCGGCCAGTAGACGTCCGAGCTGCGCGTCGGCAAAGGCGATTTCTCCGTCGTAGGCCAGAGCGTACTGACTGCGGTAGGGCTGAGGCGGATCGTACGGATCATGGGGATCGAAATAGTGCACCCACATGAAGAACCGCTGCGAGGCCCGGTCGCCCAGCCAGGCCAGGGCCCTGTCCGTGGTGGCGTCCGCGCGGCGTTGCGAGTCCGTGGCGCCCTGTACCGAACCGAAGCGGTCATCGTAATGGGCGAAACCCCGGCCCAGACCGAATCGCGAGTCGAGCACGAACGACGAGACGAATGCCGCACAGACGAAACCGGCATCGGAAAGGGCTTCCGCCAGTGTTCCGATCGAATCGTCAAGGCGATGCCCGTTGGCCCGGGCGCCGTGATGTTGCGGGTAAAGGCCGGTCATCATGGAGCAGTGCGACGGGATGGTCGTCGGGGTCGGAGCGAATGCCGAAGAAAACAGCACCCCGGCCCGGGCCAGCCCATCAAGCGCCGGCGTTCTGATGCCGGTGTGTCCGTAGCAACCGATCCGATCAGCGCGCGTCGTATCCAGAGTGACGAACAGCACGTTGCAGTCATTCAGCATGCCCGCGCTTGCCGGCACCTGGTCAACGTGACGCCACTCGGGCGAAATGCGAACGGGTTGGAAGGGAAAGAGGGCCGGTCGCGCGTCGATCTGATCCGGTGCAAACCGTGGCATGTACCGAAACGCGAGCGCCGCAACGATCAGGGCGCCACCGATCAGGGCCCACGGCCACCCGGCCGGTTCCTTCCGGCGCTTCGAGGTGGTCTCGTTCTGCAATGCGTCGGCCATGCGGACTCCGAGAGATTGAGCGGATCATAGGGGAAGTGTTAGCGTATCGGAGTGATGGCGTGTTGGTCGCGGATAGTCAGGTTCTCGACCTGCCAGTACTCCACTACTGCGGTGCCCCCTTACTCCAGTATTTCAAATCCTGAACCGGGCCTCCTATCCTTACCTAATATAATGCGACCTCTGCCAACGGATTCGGACGCCATGAAGTCCCTTGGAAACGCCCTGGTCCTCGTCGTGTTTGCCATGGTGCTCGCCATTGGCGATCGGGCGTGGTCCGCGCCACAACCCGGTACGCCGACGTTCAACCGGGACATCGCACCGATCGTGTTCAAGAACTGCGCCGTTTGCCACCGACCCGGCGAGTCGGCGCCTTTCAGCCTCTTGACCTTTCGCGACCTAAAGAAGCACGCCGCGCAGGTGGCCGAGGTCACCAAGAGCCGTTTCATGCCGCCATGGCTGCCCCAGGCGGGATACGGTGAGTTTGTCGGCGAACGCCGACTAAGCGACGAGCAGATCTCGCTGATCCAGCGTTGGGTGGACGCCGGCGCCGAAGAGGGCGAGGCGGCAGACCTGCCGCCGACCCCTGCGTGGCGAAAGGGATGGCAACTCGGCGAGCCCGACCTCGTGATCAGGATGGAGCAATCCTATACGTTGCGGGCCTCAGGGCGGGACGTGTACCGCAACTTCGTGATTCCGATTCCCCTGACCAACACGAGGTATGTCGAGGCCGTTGAACTGCGACCCGGCAACAAGCGCGTCGTTCATCACGCGAACATCCTCATCGACCCGACCCGATCTTCGAGGATCCTCGACGAGAAGGATTCCGAACCGGGCTTCGAGGGGATGGATTTCTTCAGCGAAGCCCAGAGGCCGGGTGGCTACTTTCTCACCTGGGTGCCCGGAACGTTGCCGTCGGTTGAACCGACGCCCTGGCGCCTCGACCCGCGCAGCTCTCTGGTCATCAACATGCACATGCTTCCGTCCGGAAAGGATGAGGTCATCGAGCCCGCCGTCGGCTTTCACTTCACCGACAAGCCTGCACAGGGGCCACTTCTCTACATTTTCAAGCTCGAGGGTGACGAACAGATTGACATACCTCCGGGCCGGAAGCATTTTTCGATTGCCGATGACTACACGCTGCCGGTCGACGTGGAGGTGCTCGGCGTGGATCCGCACGCGCATTTTCTGGGTAAGACAATGCAGGGCTTCGCCACCCTGCCGGATGGAACGAAGAAATGGCTCATCCGCATCGACGACTGGGATTTCAACTGGCAGGATGTCTATCGATTTCTCCACCCGGTCTTTCTACCCAAGGGATCGATCGTTTCGATGCGTTACACGTACGACAACTCATCGGACAATGGGCGCAACCCCAGCAGCCCTCCAAAGCACGTCGTCGCCGGCAACAGCACGCTCGACGAGATGGGACATCTCTGGGTTCAATTCCAAGCGCGCGACAGGGAAGGCCTGAAACTTCTGGAACTGGGCCAGGCGCTTCACATCCTTGAGAAATACCCGAACAATGCGATGGCGCACTACAACGTGGGACGGCATCACCATCTGGAACGCCGCTACGACCGGGCCATCCACCACTATGAGCAAGCCCTTCGCAGCCGCCCGGCATTCGCCCTGGCACACCACAACCTTGGTTCGGTGTTGCGGCGCATGGGCCGCCTCGACGAGGCCATCCGGCACTACAAGGCTGCGCTGAAGTTTCGTCCGCAGTACGCGCCGGCGCACGACTATCTGGCCAGAACCCTGCACTCAAACGCCCAGATGACCGAGGCGATCAGTCATTACCGTGAGACCCTGAAGCTGAACCCGGATAACCTCGCCGCCCACTACCGCCTGGCCGCCGCGCACCACGAACTCGGTGCGACGCTCCAGAAAGCGGGCCGGGCCGCTGAGGCACTGCAACACTACCGCCGGTCACTTGAATTGAAGGACGATTCGCCGATGACACTCACGCGCGCCGCCTGGTTGCTCGCCACCACCGTCGACGACAACGTTCGCAGTCCCACCGACGCGGTGACGCTTGCCAGCAGAGCGTCCGAACTGACCGGCCACGGACACCCGGCCGTCGAGGACACCCTGGCGGTGGCCTACGCCGCGGCGGGCGACTTCGACCGTGCCGTCGCCACCGCGAAGCACGCGCTCGAATTAATCACCGACCCGGGACACGAAAAGGCCATTCAAGAAATCCGCCGCCATCTGGAGCTTTTCAGGAACAAGACGCCGTTCATGGAAGAATCGCAGTGATGCGTCAGAAAAAGCAGAAAAGCAGGAAAGCAAGAGAGCAGGAAACGGGTCCGAATCCGATTTCCTGCTTTCCTGCTCTCATGCTCTCTTGCTCTCTTTCCGCCGCAACCGCGCTTCTGCCGACCATTACTGCGGCGGTGCTCACCGGATGCGGCGCGACCGAGAAGCCCGATGCCGTCTTCGACCTTGACGGCCATGTCGTCGATCCCCTGGTCGAAACCGGTGCCAACCCGACCGTCCTGTTGTTCGTCCACTCGACCTGTCCGATTTCGAACCGCTACGCGCCGGATATTAAGAACCTTCACACCATGTTCGCGGATCGAGGCGTGCGGTTTTACCTGGTTTACGTCGATCCTGACGATTCATCCGACACGATTCGTGACCACCGGCGGGAATATGACCTGCCCGGTCTGGTCCTGCGCGATACGAACCACGTGCTGGTTCGCAAGACTGGCGCCACGGTCACGCCGGAAGCCGCCGTCTACGACGCCAGCCGCACGATGGTGTACCGCGGCCGCATCGACGATCGCAATGTTGATTTCGGCAAGCTCCGAGTCGCAGCGACACAGCTCGACCTTCAGATGACGCTCGAGGCGATCGTCGCAGGCACACCCCTCAAGCCGCGGACCACCCGCGCGGTGGGTTGTTACATCGCCGATCTCAAGAGCCCCTGACCCAACGGGCACCCGCCGGCGAATCACGATGTGCTTCGGGGTCCTAGCCCGCATTTCTTACCATTTTTGCCGCTCGGTGGTGTAACGAGCAGCGGCGTTGAGACTTGCGGCGGGGCCTTTGATACTCGGCCGGTGACAGTGCGCGCACCAGCGAGGCTGGTTCGGTCGCTGGCTAGGACGCACACGTGATCCTCCGCAGGCGTAGTTGAATACTACGTCGAGGACGGATCGGACGGAGGACGAAGCCAGCGACCGAAGCCGCCCGCTGGGCGGCGAAACTGGTGAGAAATGCGGGCTCGGCCGCCCCGGAGGTTGACCCGCACGCTTCAGTCCAGGTAGACGTTCCCTCCGAATCGCCGATATGCTGTCCGCAATCGCACATGGCTGAACTTACGGCCTGGGATTATCTTGTCATCGCTGTCTACCTCGTGGGCGTGGTCCTGCTGGGGATCTACTTCTCGCGACGACAGAAAACTCTTAACGAATATTTCCTGGCCAGCGGCAACATGCCGTGGTGGGCGGTGGCGATTTCGCTTCACGCCACGCTGTTGAGCCCGGTCACGTTCCTGGGGCTGGCGGGTTGGATCTACATGAAGGACAGCCGGGCGTGGGTCGGCCTGATGGTGCTGATAATGCCGGTGATGTATCTCTCCGCCATGTTGTGGGTCCCGGTGTGGCAACGACTTCGCTTTCATTCGATCTACGAGTACCTCGAGGGCCGGTACCACCAGGCGGTGCGCGTTTTCGCGGCGGCGCTGTTTCCCATCTCGATATTGTTCTGGGTCGGAAACGGCCTTGTCACCGCTTCAAAGGCGTTCAGTGCCGTGAGCAATGTCAACGTTTATATCTGCCTCGTTTCCATCATCATCCTTGGCACGACCTACACGATGCTCGGTGGTGCCCGTGCCGTCGTCTGGACGGACGTGATCCAGGCTGCGGTTTTCTTCGTGGGGTATGCGGTGTCACTGTGGATACTCCTTGACCATTTCGACTGGGAACCAACCAGAATTTATGACATTGCGTCAACGACGACCAGTGAGAAATCGATCCATCCACACGCCACGCTCATGTCGGCCGAATTCGACCTGGCCATCGAAGCAACCATTTGGGCAATCATCGTTACCGAGATTCTACGTATCCTCAGTTTCGGCACGAATCAGACGTTCATTCAACGATTGCTCGCGACAGGCAGCCGCCGCAACATGATTAAGGCCATGATCGGTAAGGGGGGCGTGGACATCACGTTCCTGGCCGTGGGGATCGCCACCGCCTGGGGGCTCGTGGCCTACTATCACGAGAATCCTGCGGCAGCGACATCCATCGCCCACGGGGACGACGTATTGGCGGTCTTCGTCGTAACTCAGATGCCGGTCCTGCTTCGCGGCGTCATACTGGCAGGACTATTCGCAGCGCTGATGTCCACGTTCGACTCGGCACTGAACTCGATCAGTTGCGTGACCATCAACGATTTCTACCGGCGATATTTCAAACGCAACGCGTCCGAACGGCACTACGTTGCCGTGTCGCGCCTGGTCACGGTCGGTTTCGGGTTTGTATTGCTCCTTTACGCCATCCTTCAATACGGCGACAGCGCCGCGACGGTGAATGAACGACTCGGTAAGCTGAACAACCTGCTGGTGGCCCCGGTGCTCTGCTTCTTCGTTCTGGGCATTATTTCGCGCCGCGCCAACACGTTCGGCGTCCTGATCGGCAGCATCGTGGGGATCATCTTCGCCGTGCTGTTCCAGGGCATCCCGGGTTGGTTCGGTCCGCCCATGTTTGAGCAGGTGGGGGGCTGGTTCGCACCGCCTTTTGAGGGCAGGAAGGTCAACTGGATGTGGATCGGCGGCATGGCCACGATCGTAAGCCTGACCAGCGGGTATGCCGCCAGCCTCCTGTTCGCGTCGCCGCCGCAGCATAAGATTGAAGGAATGACCGTCTGGAACAACGAGTGACTGAGAGTAGTAACACATGGCGAACGCAGGCCCCGGGCGTTCCCGTCCGCGTGTGCATCATGCTCGCGGCACTCCTGGCGGCGATCGTTGCGATGTACCTCCTCTGGCTGTCGATCTCCAACACGAGTGCGATCGGATGCGGCGCCACGGCGGCGATCGGATGCGATCACGTGCTCAACGGCCCCTGGTCTACATGGTTCGCCGTGCCGGTCAGTTTGGGCGCCGTAGTCGTCTATACGGTCATCTTCGCCGCTTCGCTCACCATCGGCCCCAACGCGGTGCGCCGGCACCAGCGCGTTGCGTGGATGATCCTCCTGCCGTGCGCCGTCATCGCCGGCGGCGCCGCGGTGTGGTTCACCGTTCTTCAATTCGTCGCGGCCGAGTCCTTCTGCTTCTATTGTCTGACCGTGCACGGCTGCGGCCTGATCATTGCCGTACTCACGGTATTACGCCTTCCCGCCGGCGCCGATCGCGACCGACCGCTGGTGAGCCGGCCGACCGTCACCTGGTCCATTGTGTTCGCCGCGGCGGTATTGGGGCTGCTCATCATCGGCCAGTTTCTGACCGCGGCCGACGCCGGCGCAGACGACTTCGCCTCACCCATCGACCACGTGCCCGTGGCGGCCGCCGGCGGCGATGAATTCTCCGCTGCGCTTTCCGATGCGGGTTCCACTCTCGCCGGTGACACGACATCGTCATCGCCGCGGCAGGATAACGGGGTCACCGCGGGCGAAGGAGTTCGGGACGAGCCCGTACTGCGCAAGATCGGATTGAGCAACGATCGATTCGTCGTCGATGCCTACAACGAGCCCGTGATCGGCGACCCCGACGCCCCGACCATCATCGCCAACCTTTTCGACTACACGTGCCGCCACTGCCGTGACCTTTACGCCACTTTGGTAAAGGTTCCGGAGCGGTACGGCGGACAAGTGGCCATCGTCATGGCGCCAACGCCGCTGAATGGTTCCTGCAACAAGTTTGTCAAAAAGTCGTCATTGATTAACAAGTTTTCGTGCCGTTTCGCTCTCTATGCCCTTGCTGTCTGGAATGAAGATCGCGCTGAATTCGCGGCGTACCACGCCTGGCTCATGGAGTCGGCCCAGCCACCGCCTCCTGAGGAAGCCAGGGCGCGGGCCCTGGCGCTGATCGGCGCGGAGAGGTTCAACAAAGCAGTTCGACACCCCTGGCTCGCCAGCATGATCAGGAGAAACACGCGATTCCACAGCAAATCGAAAGGATTGACACTTCCCAAACTGATCACCCGCGAATACACCGAGACTCTGGGATCGCACCAGGTGTTCCGGTTCATCCAGATGAAACTGAAGATCCGACCCGTCGCCAGAACCACTCAATAGGACGTTGCCTTGACGGGGGGATAGTCGACAACCAGTTCCATGGCGTCGATGGTGGATTCGAGCGCGCCTCGTCCACCGGGACCTGGCATGACGTCAATTCGATTGATGCCCCGAATGATCGATTCGGTCGGCACCCGGACGTGAATCGAGTCCGTGTCAACCCTTCGGACCCGATCGGCGTTGACTCGTGTGCCGTTCACCCGGAACACCACCGTCTCCTGATCGAGTAATTTGCCCACTTTGACGATCAACGTGCCCCGCGCATCCGTCATCTGCGCCGGGTCATCACCGACCATCAGTTGGATCGACCGGCCTCCGACCAGCGGCACCGGAAATTGTGACGGCGGATTGGTGTGGCCGAGGTAATGAACGCTGCAACCCGAGTCAGCCACAAACCGTTTGTCGAGCTTGGCGAGCGTCTCGGGGGTGCCCACCTGACGCAGGCTCGGGGGAAATTCGGGATCGTCCCTGTACAGAGGATGCCCTTCGACCCAGCCGAAGTTGAACAGGTACACACCGTCGGCGCCGAGCGCAAAGAAATTGGCCGCCGCGGACCGCATGCTTTCCGGGTTCTCGTAGTGATTCTTGCACGGGTACGCGTGTACGCGATAGCGGTGCGCCATGTCGATGAACTGCTTGACTCGGCTGCCGAACGGCATGTACCCGCCGCCCACCATGAGCATGTCGAGCAATCCTTCCTCGAGCCACTGCTCCACGTCGAGGCCGGTCCTCAATGCGATCCTGGGCGTATCAGGGACGCGCGTCGTCAGCAGATATCGTCTACCGCGTGATCTGCCGATTCCGCTCAGATCCGAACGCACGTCGCGCACGAACTGGTT
>Ga0310125_10001972_pt1 | contig 10590 bp, 5 predicted proteins | sample CB11b_Tmax_Bot8__FD_203508 | JGI IMG/M metagenome (GOLD analysis project Ga0310125, IMG submission 203508) | Marine microbial communities from Western Arctic Ocean, Canada - CB11b_Tmax_Bot8 | ecosystem: Environmental > Aquatic > Marine > Oceanic | place: Canada: Western Arctic Ocean | collected... | reverse complement strand
GAAATCACAATCACCATTACAGCAACTGACGAAAATCTGGACGCAGACAATTTGACTTATGCACTGGGAGATGGTGCGCCAGCTGGTGCAACCATCAACAAGATAAGCCAAACAATAGCAGAATTTCGCTGGACCCCAACGGAAACAGACGGTCCGGATAAATTCGACATTCCCATCGTCGTTTCTGACTCCACGCCAGGCCAAGCTCTGACGGATTCGACAAACTTTCAAATTAGCGTCGCAGAAGTCAATCGACCTCCCATCTTGCAGGAAGTCAGTCCGCAGTCTGTCATCGCAGGCAGACCGCTCTCGCTATCTTTACTCGCGCTGGACCCTGACCTCCCGACCAACGACCTGGCATTTTCCGTGGATCCAGGCGCCCCTGCAGGCCTGGGGGTAGATGCAAACACAGGAGTCGTAACATGGACTCCCGCCTTGGAATTTGAACCGACAACCGTTGAGATAATCGTTCGGGTCTCGGATGGCGAATTTGAAAGCGCACAGACAGTGACGATCGATGTTTTGTTACCACCGCTGCCGCCGGAACTGGACACAATTGACGATCAACAAGTTGATGAAGGTGCCACCCTAACGCTGACCGCCGTGGCCGATGATCCTAATTTCCCAGATGATATATTGCGATATGAACTTGGCGACGGTGCACCTACCGCTGCGTCCATGGACCCTCTGACAGGTCTGTTTTCATGGACGCCAACTGAAATCGATGGTCCTGGGAAGCATACGGTCACTGTCAGGGTAATGGATCGCGAAGGATTTACCGATACGACCAACTTCATTATCGATGTCGCCGAAGTAAATCAACCACCATTCTTCGAATCGGAGCAATCCCTTGTAGCGTTCAACGGTCACCCTTTTGAAAATACTTTTAAAGCTGTTGACCCGGACATCCCGTCCACATCATTGATTTATCAGTTGGATGAAAGTGCCCCAGAAGGTGCAACTATCGACGAGCTCACTGGTATCTTTAGCTGGACACCCTCGGTAGAACAATCCGGGGATTTCCTTTTTTACATCACCGCTCGCGAGACGACGGGGACGGTTCCACTGAGCGCGACTGACGAATTCACCATCACCACCATCAACTTCCAGAACTTGGCGCTCGATCTTCTACAAGCCGCACGTGACCGCCAAACCCAAAAGGGTCAATCGTTAATTGAAACCGCCGATACTTCCATGACAACACCAGCCAGTGATGACGAATCCACTTCCGATGCCGTGTTTTCCCAAGTGGCAAGCCACTATTTTGTACCCTATGTCGACCGTGCTCAATCGGGTAGTGGTCGAAAAACAGAACAGCAGTTAAAAAAAGAAAACAAGACAAGCGAAGAGCAAGAAGAACCGACGAAAACCGAACCTGAGCTTCAAGAAGAAGAAATTCCAAAACAAGAACCACTTCCTGCTAAGAAAACTGTACCTCAAACGACCATTGTCGAACCAGCGCCTCCAACCCCACAAAACGAGGTAGAGGAAAAAGAATCCGTCAAGGGTGTAACCGTTGGATCTCCGGCGGTCGATCCGGCACCCGCGGAAGAGTCTACCGCACCATCGATCGGTGTCGATAATGTTTTTTCCATCGAGCCGAATGATGCCGAATTAGATGCTGTAGATAAAGCGCTTGATGAACTGTTGTCAGAGGAACTGATTGAAATCGAGTGACGTATCTGTCCCACGGAAATGAAGCTGCCATCGCACTTTCCTTCACTGGGCGGTCTGAAATGGGACAAGGCGCACGACGGTGACGCAATCGGGGCAGTGGCAACACCTTCAGGTACGAGCCACGCCCGGATGCGAGAGCTCTTCACATGTAGAGTCTCTGTCAGCAGACGAAATTAACAGTCGCGACAGTAACGGTCGTTTTAGATCAGGCACCACCAACTCAGCAGGCAGGCCAATTTTCCGCAAAATAGATTCTGCGGCAAGATAACCACTTCGGACTGCCCCCTCCATGGTTGCCGGCCAACCCGTACTTGTCCAGTCTCCAGCCAATAGCAAACTGGGAATGGGCGTTTGCTGCAATGGCCGTAACCGTTCAATACCAGGTTGAACTGAAAAAACCGCATCCCGCTCAGTGATCAATTTCCAGTCCTTTAATTCAGCCTCAGCTGCAGCTGGCCAAATCGATTCGAGATCTAACCGGCAACGGTGTAATATTTCTTCATGATCTTGTCCGGCCAAATCATGTGAAGCACTAATCACAACCTGATAGTATTCACCTTGGTCTGTCGAATGGCCGCTACGATTTTCCCTACCACGATAAAAAACCCACTGGACCAACCGGTCAACGATCACAGCATGCCGGACAGTCGTGATACGTCGATCAAACCAGAGATGTAATCCGGTAATTGGCGCAGATTTCAATTGATCCAAAGTATGACAGCCACTCTGTTCGAGTATTGTTTTTTCGAGAAGATCCGGAATACGACGCCAATGCGAGGCCAACACAACGTAGTCAAAACGTCGAGTCAACCCATGACCAATGGTGATTTCGCACCCAGCATCTCCAATGGGGCGTACAAATGTCACTTGATTCGACAAATGAACTTGAACGTTTCGTTGAGCAAACCAGTTGAGAATTCGGCTCCCGTAGAGTTCACTCAATGGAACTTCCGGCACAAGGATTTCATAAGCATGGCGCGATCCCAGGAAACCGTCTACAAACACTTTCCGGGCGGCTGATAAGGATGCACGACTTAAAGACTCTCCAAGCGCACTGACCAGAACCACCGCCCAAAATTTATTTTGTACGTTACGTGATTGTTTTTGATCATCGAGCCACTGTCCAATGGTAGGCTCGTTGGATGTACCTCGAATTGGAGTACGCGCCAGCTGCAACAAGGTGCGCGCGACAGCAAATCGTTCCCGCCACGTCAAAAACCGCATGCCAAGCAACGATGGTATTAAATGAAAAGGGCATGGCAACCAGGCGGTTGCATTCAGATTGCACCGCTGGCCAGCGGGCCCGATAAACGGAATCACCCGTTCCCGTCGAAGCAAATCAGCAATCTGCGTACGTCTGCAGAAAGCGAGCAGATTGGTACAACACCCCATGCCAACGTGCTGACAATGATCAACCCACTGCCCCGTAGAATCCTGAAACGAACTGGCCCGACCTCCCAACCGACGGCGCGCCTCGAATATTTCAACTTTTATACCTCGGTCAGCTAAACCCGCCGCTGCCGATAGACCGGCCAATCCACCTCCCACAACGGCAACACGTTTCGGTACGGTTGGTTCTCTTGAAGTCACAAAAAAGCTCCTATCATTCGATTCATTTCAAACCTGCTGACAGCCCTTTGAAACTTACCGATTGCTTTTTGACAGGAATAGAGCTTATCAGCCGAGAAAAGAATATGTCACCAGTATCCGTACGGAAAAAGAAATCGGCTACCCGCCACACATCTGGTCAAGTTCGCGGAGATAGTCCAGAGCAGCTTCTAATTCTGTCGCCTGAACTCCAGCCTCCCGCCCATCACGATCGCAGGTGCCGAGCAAGAGCAATTCTTCGTAACTTTCCGATTTCTGCAATCGCCGCCTGGCCCGCTGTCCCAGTGTCCCTTCCAAAATACGATGGGCGTCCATATGGTGTGCAATCAACCAGGCAGTACGTTCTGTAATGAAGCCCTGCAATGCTTCCAATCCAGCCTCAACGTGATTGTGTGAGTCAATCGCCTTACCAACGTCATGCAATAGCGCTGTGCACAGAAACTCCTGATCATATGGCAATTCGTCACAAGCCAGATCAAATACTTGAAGACTGTGGTAAAGAGCGTCTCCTTCAGGATGATAGCGTGGATGCTGCTTGACATTTTCTAAAGGCAATAACAGTGCTTCAAAATATTGGAACACATCGATTTGATTGCCAATTTCCTCAACCGCATCCTCGAGTTCCAATCCAGGATACTCGGCTACCAATTGTGCTTCCAACTCGGCTATCGTAGCCCGCTCGATCGGCTTGCCCGTGATCGAGCTACGAAAGACGATATGTGCCTGCTTGGCAGCGTAAACCGTTAATTCAAATGGAAAACGGTCACGAACGTGGACATGGGTGAAGACACGTTCTTCGCCATGTTTGCGAACCCGTTTACGTTCGATATCGTACACCATGCCTTCCTGGTCAAGTGCTCCAGCGACGGCTTCGATGCTATCGGAAAACAGGTGCAGGTCGATATCCGAACCTTGTCTGACATGACCCGTCAAAACACTCCCGATCAACCGTGGCCTGAATTTGCACAATACCCGCATCATGCTAAGTGCCTCCAATCGCATTTCCAAAAGATTGGTCGCCCGCTGCTCACCTTCATACAGCCTGGCAAAGGTTTGAATCTCATCTCGAATTTCTGCGTTACTTGGCAAATCAGACGGTTTCACCCACTCACGACACACCTGCCGGGCAGCCTTGATTTTTGCCCTGTAATACTCGGACTCTTGCCGATCATACATCAACCGGGCAGCAATCCAGGTAATCTGACGCCGCAATTTCGATGAAGTCATGAACTCGTATGCCCTGCGAACGCCCGTCCTAGCAGACGTAATGGATTAGAAATAATGTGTGACTCTTTTTGATCCGTTGACACAATGGAACTCGACGCATTCCACGGTCGGGGCGATGAAATCAACCAAGGTCAAGTTTAATTGGCAACGCATTCATAGAATAGAAAAAACCCGCTTATCCTGTGAACAAGACAAGCGGGTCACGAAAATACTCAATCGAATTGCGCTCCAAATCCATTTCTTGAGAAGCGGCGCATCAACCTCTCATCGCAATACTCCCGGTGGATCAAGCATGGCAGCCCTCCCTGAACATGATTTTGATCACCGCAGCCTCCTGCGCGGCTGCGAGCTTGCAGGGTTGCTTTCTACTCAATCTGGGCTATTTTGTCAAACATTTCGGGCAGCAGGCGTGGCCCCTTGGTACACCACAAAGCCCAAAATGCCCCTATATCCAACCCCGTGTAGGTGCATAAGACGCGTTGACGATTATTTTCGGATGTCGTAGACTTGATGGCTTGCCAAATGGAACCCCGTTTCCTTCCAGAATAATCTTGAGGAGCCAAAGCGTGGGCTGCAGCGAAAGAAGAAAAGAAATCAAACGTCGACGACATCGCCGAAAGAAACTTAGCCATTATAAAGGCCGACTCGCAAAGGCAACCGTTTCAGAGAAGGCTCATATTGCCGAAAAAGTGCGTAGTCTGACGCCTGGTAGTGAGGCATTGGTTGCAACTTGGGGACTCGAAGAACGATAAATCCCTCTTTTGCCACGAGTAAAGCAGGCCGGTTTAAGCAACAATTGCTGAAGGGGGAGCGACCTCGCTGGCGGAATTAGTTTCTGATGTGGTAGCTGCCACAAACGTGAACTCGCCATCTGGACAATCGACTGTCACTCGAGTTCCTCGACAAACATCGCCCTTGAGTATTTCGATCGCCAACGGGTTTTGAATGTGTTGTTGAATAACACGTTTGATCGGCCGGGCTCCATAGGTTGGATCAAACCCCAGGTGGGCCACTTGTCGCCGCGCCGCGCTCGTGACTTCCAACTCGATCTGCTGATCTTCCAACTGGCGTGACAGCAATTCAACTTGCAAATCCACGATTTCACCAATCTGTTCACGGTCAAGCGGATTAAAAATAATCGTTTCGTCAATCCTGTTAAGGAATTCGGGCAAGAATTGGTTTCGCAGCAACTCCGTTACCCCAGAGCGCATTTCTTCCTCATCACCTCCTTGTTCGGTGATTTGTTGAATAAGCTGGCTGCCGATATTGCTAGTCATGATGATGATCGTATTGGAAAAATCAACCGTATGACCATGGTTGTCCGTTAAACGACCATCATCCAAAACCTGCAGGAGAATATTGAACACATCTCGATGCGCTTTCTCAACTTCATCAAGCAAAATCACACTATAAGGCCGACGACGCACAGCCTCGGTCAGTTTGCCTCCCTCTTCGTAACCAACGTACCCGGGAGGCGCTCCAATCAACCGACTAACGGAGTGTTTTTCCATGAATTCGCTCATGTCGATGCGCACAATCGCGTGCTCATCGTCAAATAGCATTTCTGCCAAAGCCTTACAGAGCTCGGTTTTCCCGACTCCCGTAGGTCCCAGAAACAGGCAGGAACCGATGGGGCGATTTGGATCCTGTAACCCGCTGCGACTGCGACGAATGGCATTGGCGACCGCTGTGACCGCCTCATGTTGCCCTATCAGCCGTTGATGGATCCGTTCTTCGAGTACAAGCAGTTTATTTCGTTCTGTTTCATGCATCCGGACTACTGGAATTCCTGTCCAAACACTAACAACCTCGGTAATCTCTTCCTCCGTCACTTCCTGACGTAACAACCGTCTGCAATACTCGCCAGACGTGCCAATAGAAGCATCATCGACCTCGTCAGATCCAACGATTTCGGCTTCGGCATCGATACGTTCAGAAAGCCGACGTCGTAAAGTATCCAACTCATACAGCCGCTGATAATCAGTCTCATCGGGCGCCTCGCCAGTGGCCAGGGCTTCTTTGATTTTTGTGTCAAGTTGTCGAAATTGGTGGTCGACTTTCGCTAACTCGTGTCGGACTTTTTGCACATCCCCCAAACCTAATTTTTCAGCTTCCCACTGTTCACGAAGACTGGCCAGCCGAGCTTTTAACTCGTCCATTTCTTGGCCAATCTGCTCACGACGCACACATGCGTGTTCCTCGGTTTCCTCAATCAGCTGGCGATCAGCAAGCTCGAGTTGGGTCAGCCGCCGCTGCACGTGGTCGATTTCTGATGGCACACTTTCCAACTCCATCGCAAGTTTGCTGGCCGCCTCATCAACCAGATCAATCGCTTTGTCTGGTAAAAATCGATCGGTGATATATCGGTTCGAAAAATTGGCTGCAGCGACCAAGGCCGAATCCTTGATTTTCACACCGTGATGCGCTTCATAACGAGACTTGAGACCTCGTAATATGGCGACGGTGTCATCCACCGAAGGTGGTTCGACGTATACCGGCTGAAATCTTCTTTCCAGTGCCGCATCTTTTTCAATGTATTGACGATACTCGTCCAAAGTTGTCGCACCGATGCAGTGCAATTCACCTCTGGCCAATGCTGGTTTGAGCAGGTTCGCCGCATCACTGCCACCCTCAGCTTTGCCAGCACCCACAACGGTATGTAATTCATCAATGAAGAGAACCACTGCGCCCTGAGCGTCTTCAACTTCGCGTAACACCGCCTTGAGACGATCCTCAAATTCGCCACGAAACTTGGCTCCTGCAACCAATGCTCCCATATCCAGCGAGATTACCCGTTTATTCTTGAGACTTTGGGGAACATCATTCTCAACGATTCGTAAAGCAAGACCCTCTGCAATTGCTGTTTTGCCAACGCCTGGCTCACCAATCAAAACCGGGTTATTCTTGGTCCGCCGTGACAAAACTTGAATGATTCGGCGAATTTCCTGATCGCGTCCAATCACCGGGTCCAACTTGCCGGCAGAGGCCATTTCGACCAAATCAATACCATATTTCTGTAACGCCTGATATTTCTCTTCCGGGTTTTGGTCGGTCACACGGGTACTGCCGCGAATTTCTGCTAACGCTGCCATGATCTCGTCAGGAGAAACCGCGTTTAACTGTAAAACCTTTTGTGCCTTCGAATCGACTTTGGCAATAGCAATCAGCAGGTGTTCAGTAGAAATGTATTCGTCCTGCATTTGGGCTGCCTCATCCGCTGCAGCTGTCAGTACCTTGTGCAATGAATCATTTGGCTGAGGAGCGGTACCACCCGAAACCTGGGAAAGACGTTCCAACTCAGACTTCACCATGGAAACGAGTTGCTGTCGCTGTACGCCAATCTTATCGAAGATCGGTGCAACAATTCCATCCGATTCATTCAGCATAACGGCCAGTAAATGGAGCGAATCGATTTCGGGATGACCCTGGGCACTCGTGTTCTGCTGGGCTTCGGTAACCGCTTCCTGAGCCTTGATCGTAAGTTTATCAAAACGAAAGTTCATCTCTGAGTCCCCCTGCCTGGGAGTAATTGATGTTAAGCCTTAAGTTTTCCAGATTACCTGCGGGATCTTGTTCAGGGTTTAAATTTCTGTAGTCGGGGCCAGCTAACAGGAACCTCCTGACGGGTTGGACAATTCCCAGGACCCCAATACGGATGATCTTCTGCGCATTCTCAGCACAGAGGCAAAACGTGAATTCCAAACGGCCAGAAAGGTACGCTGCCGTGTTAGTCCTTCTTGACTTCGAATTCCGCGTCGATGGTATCTTCTTCATCAGCAGCGGCGTCACTCCCATCGTTAGACGATGTTTCTGCCGCACCAGCGACATCCTCATCTGCTGGGGACACGCCCTCATACAACGTCTTGCTCAATGCGTGAGACGCCTGTTCCAGTTCGCTGATGGCCGACTTGATTGCCTGAACATCCTCTCCCTTAGCAACCTCGCGGGTTTTTGAAATCGTAGCTTCAAGCGGTTGTTTGTCAGCATCCTTCAGCTGCTCGTCATGCTCTTTCATCATTTTTTCCAACTGGAAACACATCTGTTCCGCTTGGTTGCGTTGTTCAACCAACTCGCGTTTCTGCTTGTCTCCATCTGCATGTTCCTCGGCATCCTTTCGCACTTTTTCGATTTCTTCGTCCGACATGCCGGATGACTGTTCGATACGTACCGATTGTTCCTTATTGGTCCCAAGATCCTTTGCCAAAACATTGAGAATCCCGTTTTGATCGATATCGAATTTGACTTCAATCTGTGGCAATCCCCTCGGTGCTGGAGGAATCTCTTCCAGATTGAATTGGCCCAACAACCGATTGTCTGCCGCCATCTCGCGTTCGCCCTGAAAAACTCGTACCGTAACGGCCACCTGGTTATCGTCGGCTGTGCTGAAAACCTGCTTCCGCTCGGTAGGGACCGTCGTATTCCGTTCAACCAGTTTGGTAAACACGCCTCCGAGAGTTTCAATTCCCAACGAAAGGGGCGTCACATCCAACAGCAGAACATCCTTACGTTCACCCGACAACACACTTCCCTGAATCGCTGCGCCGGACGCAACCACTTCATCCGGATTCACCCCCTTGTGAGGTTCCTTTCCAAAAACTTCCTTCACCAGCTGCTGTACCTTCGGAATCCGGGTCGAACCACCGACCAACACCACTTCGTCGATGTCTGACGGCTTAAGTTTTGCATCTTCCATTGCGCGCAGGACAGGTCCGCGGCATCTTTCGACCAACGAGTCAGTAAGCTTCTCAAACGTCGATCGGCTAATACTCATCTGCAAGTGCTTGGGACCCGAGGCGTCTGCGGTAATGAACGGCAAATTGACATCCGTTGAAGCAGTCGAACTAAGCTCCTTTTTTGCTTTCTCACAAGCCTCCTGCAAACGCTGTAATGCCATTGTATCTTTTCGCAGATCAATGCCCTGCTCTCGCTTAAATTCTTTGGCAACGTGATTAATCAACGCATCGTCAAAATCATCGCCACCCAGGTGGGTATCACCACTGGTACTAACGACCTGGAATACCTTGATTTCATCATCCTCGCCTTTGCCTTCGGTTTCAGCAACTTCCAAAACAGATACGTCAAATGTTCCCCCACCAAAGTCAAAAACAACAATTTTTTCGTGCACTTTTTTATCCAAGCCATAGGCAAGCGCTGCGGCAGTTGGCTCATTGATAATTCGAGCAACTTCTAGACCTGCGATCTGCCCGGCATCCTTGGTAGCCTGTCGCTGGGAATCATTGAAATACGCCGGTACCGTAATCACCGCCTTGTTGACCTTGTAGCCCAGATAGGCCTCCGCTGATTCCTTCAATTTCCGCAGCACTTTAGCGGAAATTTCCTGCGGCGTGTATTCATTCTCGTCAACCTGTACTTTGACGTAATCATCAACCTCGCCAGTGATACCGTAGGGAACCATTTTCTCTTCCGATTCCACTTCACCGTGACGGCGACCCATAAATCGCTTGATGGAATAAATCGTGCGTGTCGGGTTGGTCACTGCCTGACGGCGAGCCGGTTCACCAACAAGTGTTTCGCCCGCATCATTGAAGGCCACCACACTCGGCGTCACACGGTTTCCCTCCGGGTTGGGAATCACCTTGGGCTCGTCCCCTTCCATGATCGCTACGACCGAATTCGTCGTGCCAAGATCAATACCGATAATCTTTTCGCCCTCTGTCATGTGTATCTCCCTCTCCACGTCCGATTGAATCAAGTCAGTCCGCGCCATCACAGGCGGCCTGTTAAGAGAATTAAGCAAAGCCTGTGCCAGACCCACAAGAGCGGTGGACACATCTTTGTAAATTATTTATTTTCAACATGTTACGTCTTATTGAATTGCGGACAATTTCTTCACAAAAGTCGAATCCTTGACGAAGCCTGCCAAAATGACAGAAATCGTTTGTTCTGCAGCGGTTGTAGCAATTGGACCAATCGCCTATTTTCTCGGGATGGCCCCACGAAAAAATGCCAAGAGAACGAATGTCGCCCGCCCCAGCAAATCGCCAGGTCACAACCAGCTGCGCCGCGAAATTCGTAAGGCCGATCGAGAACTGATCCGAGTCATTTCCGATCGGGCTA
>Ga0310125_10001971_pt1 | contig 10594 bp, 8 predicted proteins | sample CB11b_Tmax_Bot8__FD_203508 | JGI IMG/M metagenome (GOLD analysis project Ga0310125, IMG submission 203508) | Marine microbial communities from Western Arctic Ocean, Canada - CB11b_Tmax_Bot8 | ecosystem: Environmental > Aquatic > Marine > Oceanic | place: Canada: Western Arctic Ocean | collected... | reverse complement strand
GATACCGACACCGATACCGACATCGATACCGACGCCAACACCGACGCCAACACCGACGCCAACACCGACGGCAGTCACAAGCGTTCCCGTAGTCCCGACACCACGCATTGGGCCAACAGTTACCCCTACGCCTCCCGAATTTGCGATTATCGCGGCGTATACCGGTCTGCACCTTGAAACTTCCGGAGATCTGACCGTGAGACGTACAAATCGCAGAAATTCAATCGAACTCAAATTCAATGTTGACCTTGATCCTGCGAGCGTCCATGCAAACGATTTCAGCGTCAGATTCAACGACCAGACAACAACCCCTGTATCTGCGAGCGCCGGAGGGGCGGATTTTTCGGACAGGGTATTTTTAACCTTATTTTCGGACCTCCCGACAAATGCCACTCCCCAGATCACTGTGGTCGATTCAGTTTCATCAATAGGAGCGGGTCAGATCAATTCGGGAGCGCTATTTGCTAAAGATGCTTTGTCTCCCACCACTACGGTTGCTCTATCTGGCGGAACATCTACATCCGGACCAACGACCGTTACGAACGATGCGATCACTATTTCGATCACGACGGACGAAAACTTGTCCGCACCCCCGACCGTCGAGATTTATGACGAGGATGCATCGGGCATCGTAGAACTCACGACAGAAGCGGCTTTCGATGGGGGAAATAACTGGGTTACGACCATTGAAGGTGACGCGCTCAACGGCGCCACAGCAGACGGGAAAATCAAGTCGATAAGGGTCGTCACGAATGACGCATCGACTGTGAGTGGGATTGGTTCTTTGCTTGATGGCGACACCGCGATCCCATCAAGTGCAGTGATCGGACAGACCGTTGTCGGCAGCGATGACTCAACGGTGAGTGAACTGCTTTATGTGTTGGACAAGACGGCCCCGACCATGTCCTTGTCGCCATCGGGTCAAATCACCGACCCCAATCCCCTGGTTGAATGGGACTTTGGTGAGGAGGTTTCGATCACATCCTTGAGTTTCGGATTATCTGGATCACCCGGAGATTTCACGTCTCTGGTCGCCTCATTCGATGACCGTATCTACTTCTTTCCGATGGCTGGCCTCGAACCAGGTTCGTATGAGTCAATGGTCTCGGTTATGGATCTTGCTGGTAACGAATCGATTGGTCTTACCGGCACATTCGAGGTCAATTGACCGCAACGGGAATCAATTTCAGAGGAACTACACCGTTATCCATGATTTTTAGAACGATGCTCGAGACGGATACATCGGACGCCACATCACTTTTCGTGGAGCGGTACAGAGAGCGAAGATCGAAGAACCCGCTATACCCCCCGACCCTGATCTCAGATGATGCCGTCCGCCCCCTGATTTCGGAGTGGTTATCTATGGGCCACGGTGTTGTAGCTGAGCAAGATGGCGAGATGGTCGGTTATCTACTGGGTCGGGAAACTACGGGTATGGGTGGCATCAATATGTCGTTCACCCCAGAGTGGGCTCATGCCACGAAGGCGGGCTCTTCTGGGACCCTTACAGGGGATTTGTACACGAGGTGGTGCCGGATCAGCGAGAGACCAGAATCGACTCTCCACATGACAATCGTGTTCGCAGATGAAATATCTGCCCATGACTGTTTTGTGCAAAAAGGTTTCGGTCGCCACCTGATCGATGGCGGAAGAGTCGTAGATGGGTTTAAGGCTAGTAGGTCAGCGGTTCAAGTATCCCAACCTACCGCCACAGAGTTGGACCAGGTCAACGCTCTGGACGCAAAACTAACCACTCACCTTGATCAAGCCCCGGTCTATCGCCCTGCGTCCCCTGCAAGTTTCGGTCGTTTCAGTGGCGGACATACCTACGATCTTACTTGGATAACTGAACCGACAAAGAGTATCTGGGTAAGTCGTGAGGGAGATGCGATTACTGGATTTATGAGTGCAGAGTACGGCCCCCAGCGGCCCAGCTCCCTGAAGTACCCGTTGTTACCGCAAATCGAGGGTGCTTTCCTTGACCCTTCATTTCGTGGGGGCGGATCGGCAAACGCTTTACTCGATGCATTACTGGGGTGGGTCTCCGAGACGGGCAGTAGGTATTGCACTGTCGACTTTGAGACGTCGAATCCGGAGGGGTCAACGTTCTGGTTGAGGAATGACTTTGAACCTCTCTTAATCACCATGACTCGCAGGCTAGACGCAAGATATGGGACCTAGATAAGAACACATCTTATTGTTCCAGTTTGTTCGCACTGACCTGATGATATAAATCGACGTCTCACAAAATCCCGTAAGGCAGCTTACGTAACGCAAGAGAACCTAGGTACGAAGATCGAACGAAGTTCCGTCTGGTGACCGCCCCGTAATTTATGCGCCACCTGATGCTCTCCACCATCGAGTTGTTCCCATTCCAGGTACGGACTGCAGCCCCTCGGAGTTGAACCAGGGCTCTTCGTATCTCGCCTTCGCGATCACCCACCGTTTTGCGACCCGCCTAGCTTGCCGAATCCATTCAGGTTCAAGCCTTGTAGGGTCTGCGAATTCACGCAACGCCTTGAAGTTACCATCTGACTTTCCTGGCAGAGCGAACATCGGGTCAATGACGACGACGTCGAAACTGGCATCGGCCTCTCGGGATAGAATTTCCCGGGAGTCCCCGAATACCGGGCGAATTGCAGCGCTTTCTGCGCCCGCGTCATGTAAAGCGAGACCTTCGCTGACAAGGGTGAACAAAGCCAGATTCGACTCTACACCGACGACCTCACCACCGGGCCCGACGGCCCGAGCCGCGACGAGCGCGTCGCGTCCCAGACCGAGCGTCGCGTCAAATACGCGATGACCTTCAACTAATTCGCCGACGTTGACAAGCCAATCGCGTTCGCCCCGGGCGATCGAGAGGAGGCGAAGAGCGGCTGTTCCCAGTTCGAAACGCAACTGGGTATGGGTCGTCGAAAGTACGAGCCCATCGTTTCTGAACACAAAAGCCGCTCCTGCGTCTCGCAATGTCAGTTTCATAGATCTGTCAGATCGTTCGATGTAAGGGAAGCCCCACTCGGTGGCCTTCCTTCTTGCGAGGGCGCGAGTCGTTGTTTGCGCAAGGCGACTGGTCGTCACAATTAACTGGAGGTCATCGCTCATATCAGTTTTGCTCGCCAAGCGCTTCAGTGTGGACGTTTCCCCCGTGCCAAATATCAGCCCGGAACGCTACATCTTTCCATTCCAGCTCCCTCACAACTGGCTGGCCGAGCGCGAAATCGAACCACAGAAAGTTTGACTCCGGACCCGGAACCAGGAATGGGAGCTTCTCGAGACGTTCCGCATTGCTAACGAAGCGGATATCCGTTACGGGCAAGATCTAGGGACGCACCACGCTTCCGTCGGCACGGCGCGGGGCAGACCACGCACCGCCGTATGCACGTTCCTCAAACGGGAACTTTGCCGCCAGATCCTCGTCGATATCGATCCCCAGACCCGGTTTGCCGTTTGGCCACATGTAACCATCGTGTACATCTGGGCTGCCCGGGAATACCTCTCGAGTCCGGTCACCAAAGATCGAGTACTCCTGTATACCGAAGTTGCTCGTATTCAGATCTAGAGCCAGGTTTGCCGCGTGCCCAACAGGGGATGTGTCGCCCGGGCCATGCCACGCCGTCCGGACGGCGAACGCTTCGCATAGAGCTGCCAGTTTGCGTGCCGGGGTCAGGCCGCCGATTTGCGAGATGTGGACTCGCATGAAGTCCAGCAGCCGGTCCTTTACCATCGGTGTCATCTCGTGTGGGTTGTTGTACAGCTCACCCATGGCGATCGGCGTCGAGGTCTGCTGCCGCACCATCCGGAAATACTCCTGGTCTTCCGGCGGGAATAGGTCCTCCAGGAAGAAGAGTTGGTACTGCTCTACCTCCTTGGCAAGCCACACACCAAGGATCGGAGGAATGCGTTCATGGACATCGTGCAACAGTTCCAGATCGAATCCGATATTAGAACGTAGGTGTTCAAACAGGCTCAGGGTAGACCGCATGTACGGCCGCGGTTCAAAGACGCCGCCAGGATGAGCATATTTTAGGTGGGGATCCCGCTCCTCAATCCGTTGCGTTATCCATCGGGGCCCTTCTTCTGGTCTCGTAGCGCTAGTCTCAATATTTGCCGAGCCTCGCCCACCGGTACCGTAGGTTGAAAATCCTCCGGGCGTTTCGATCTGTACCCTGATGTGGTGGAATCCCTCGGACATAAAGCCACGCACCTCATCCTCCACCTGGGCGTTTTCGGCACCCTTTGCGTGGACGTACACCGCTGCAGCTTCCCGTGCCTTTCCACCGAACAGGTCGTACACGGGCATGTTGGCCATTTTGCCTTTAATGTCCCACAGCGCCTGATCAACGCCCGACAGGGCATTGTTTAGTACGGGGCCGTTGCGCCAGTACGACGAGATGTAACTGGTCTGCCAGATGTCCTCTATATCGTCAACGCCTTTGCCGATCAGCAATGGCCTCAGGTAGTCGTCAATCGCCACCTTTACAGCCGTCGGTCTCTGGGTGAAGGTGGCACATCCAACCCCTGACAGCCCCGGCTCTGACGTTTCTATCTTCACGATCACAAGCCTGATTCCATCCGGCTCGGTGAAAATGGTCCTGATATTTCGGATCGTGACGTTACTCATTTGTTCTCCAGGGATTTCAAATAATGCTCCCGCCTGATTCACAAGCGGGTACAGACATGGTTATGTATTGGGGCGAGTTTACAGATCGCCCAACGATTGACCTGCGCGTAATTGCTCGCGCCACGCGATACTTCCATCTGATTCTGGAATATCCGGTTTCTGGCACCCTGTGCCGGCAAAGGAGACCCCGTTGAAAGCATCTACATGGCTAGGTGGCGGCAACTTTGAGTTCGGTGACGTTCCGGACCCTGAGATCGGTCCTGATGATGTGATGGTTCGGATCGGGACAGTTGGGGTCTGCGGGACTGATGTCCACATTACGCAGGGGCTGTTCCCCGCGGAACCACCACAAATCCTCGGGCACGAGGCTTCCGGGGAGATCATCGAGGTCGGCCAGAATGTGAACCGCGAACGAATCGGCGAGAACGTTGTACTCAATCACACTACCTCGTGTGGTGAGTGCGACGGGTGCCTCAATTGGACGGTGTCCCGTTGTGAGCGCAACACGCAGAAGCACGAATTCTTTGCGGAACTGGCGTCGGTTCCCAATGCCTCAGCAGTCCCAGTGCCTATCGGATTGGATGTCGAGGTCGCATCGATTACTGAACCTGCATCATGTTGTTTTTCAGGTGTGAGCCGATTGAGGGTCGATGATGGTGCTGTGGGTCTGGTTATAGGCGGGGGAATGATGGGACTCATGACCGCCGCTTTCATGAAGACCAGCGGAGTTGAGACGGTGGCGCTGTCGGAGCCGGTTGGGTATCGGCGTGATTTCGCCACCCAGCTGGGGATTGACGTGGTGCACGACCCGTCCGAGTCTAGCGTCGATGATTTCGTCGCAGACCTTACGAATGGTAGAGGACTGCACATTGCGGCGGAGGCTGTGGGCAAGGCGGAACTCGTCGCCAAATGTGTGGACCTTGTTCGCCCGCGTGGCCAAGTGTTGATGATCGGCGTCGCTCCAGCGGGGGCGGTTCTGCCGGTAGACCTGTACGACATGCAATATCGAGAAGTGGTTTTGCAATCAGGATTCGGACGAGGCGATGTGTTCAACCGGACGCCGGCGGAGTTGGCAAAGCTCAACCTAGAAGGCGTAATCACTGGTCGATACGATCTAAAGGACGTCCCTCAAGCAATCATCGATTCGGGTGAAGGCAAAGGCGTCAAGCTGGTAATCAAGCCGAACGGGTAGTGGGAAGTCGTGGTATCCAATATCGAGGGACCGGAGTGGATAAAGCCGCGACAGGCTTTGAAGTCACGATAGAGCGGCTTCCGGAACTCTTGGAGCGTCTCAAGGCATGTCCTACCCCTACCGTCCGCTCATTCTCAACAACACGGCCCCCCCTACGTATCCCGTAAGTACACCACGTCCTGTGCGAATGGATCTGGTTTACCGACAGCGTCGAGTTGTCCGCGTCCCTTCACAGCCTGGTTTCGGCCATCACGTTCAACTTCGGTGTAGCGTTCAAACCACCGCTCAAGCTGTCCACGTAGCTCAGAGATGGGCCCAGCAAACGTCGGATTGTCGATCTCGTTCACTGTTTCTTCTGGGTCGCCAACAAGGTCGTAAAGCTCATAGGGACCGTCCGGATAGCGGTGCACGTACTTGAGCGACTCGGTCCGGATCATCCGGGTCGGACCGTACTCGTCCAGCACAACCACCGGACGACTAGTGCCCATCGAAGTGCCCTTCATGATAGGCACGAAACTGCGCCCGGGCCGGTCGCCATCGGTGGGCTGTGCGTCTGAAAGCCCGGCGTACTCCAATAGCGTCGGCATGAAGTCGTAATGGCTTAACAAACTCTCCTCCACCACACCGACCGGAACGTGGCCCGGCCTCGATATCAGAGTTGGTACCTTAACGGCTGTATCAAACATGTTTGGCGGGTATGTGCCGTTGCCCTTGCCCCAGATGCCATGGTGGCCCATGTTCATCCCGTTATCTGCGGTGAAAACGATCAGCGTGTTCTCGCGAAGACCATTCGCCTCCATCCAGTCGATCAACCGCCCGATATTCGAGTCCATTCCCGTGACCGCCGCAAAGTAGCCGCTCAGCAGTTGTCGACGCTCTTCCGCCGTAGTACCTACGCTTCCGGACGAACCCTCTTTCGCTAGGTGATTCGGGTGAATCGCATCCCAGCGAACCGACTCGAACGCACAGTTCTGGAAGTAGTCGTCGTAAATCTCGGAAGGGTGTTGCTCGGGACCCCACGGAGCGTGCGGAGCGGTGAAATGGACGTTTAGGGAAAACGGATTATCCGAGTCTAACCGAGACTCCATGAACCCGATGGCGTTGTCCGTTATGACGTCGCTGAAGTAGCCGTCCGCCGTGTACAACTCGCCATCCTTGAACATCGGCGCGTTGAAGTAGTTGCCTGACCCGGTGGCGTGAACGTTCCAGTACTCGAACCCCGTCTGTGGCGTTGCGGAATCGCCAAGGTGCCACTTCCCGCTAAGCCCGCAGGCGTAGCCGTTATCGGCAAGGATCTGAGTGTAGGTCGTCCGCCCTTCCAGGTACTGCACCGTCTTGCCGTCCCCTGGCAGGTTTACCGAATTCCCTGCCCTCAAGAAATCCTGTACGCCGTGTTGTGACGGCATCTGGCCGGTGAGGATCGATGCCCGTGCTGGCGAACACACAGGGGATGCGCAAAAGAAGTTCTCGAACCGAATCCCCGTGGCCGCCAGTCGATCCAGATTTGGCGTGCGTAGCTCCGGAGTTCCCGCGCAGTTCATCGCCCAATGTCCCTGATCGTCGCTCAGGATGAACAGGATGTTGGGTCGGCTAGGGTCAGTGCTTGCCACGGTCACTCCTGAAGATAAGGACAGAATTAGCTGCGAGCGAGGATTCTAGCTGTTTGTTGTGTGAATACGCTCCGCTTGGCGAATTGGCGAAGGTGCAAGTGTTTGGCAGGTCATGCGCGCCGGGCCTGCGCGAAGCTATCCACCCTTCCCGATAAGGGAGCGCGCAAGGTGAGGAAGTTGTCGCTTTGACAATCGGCAAAGGCGAGCGCGATTTCTCTCGAACAGGGCGTGGCGACCCGAAGGGGCGGAGCAAGCGCAGCCCCTTCGGTCGGCATGTCGTAAGTCTGGAATGCAACCTACGGGCGTTCTAATTAAATCGATCGCAAATCCACGTTGGCGCTTTCGGCGAATGCCCGCACAATAAACGGTTATGGCCGAGAAAGCTGGTGACCGCACCCCCCCCACAGACGCGCCCACCGTGGCGGTGCTTCCGAATGTGTTGCGCCAGAGCCAGTTCATCAGGTTCGTGCTTTCCACCCTGACGTGGGGCACTGGCCACATGCTCGTCTTCATGTCGCACAGTTTCCTGATCTACGACATGACCGGATCTGGACTGTGGCTCGCTGCGCTGGGCGCGTCGATCGCCATCCCGCAGTTCCTCTTCGCCGCCGTCGGCGGTGTGCTTGCCGATCGAATGCCACGCAGGGTTATGCTCATCTCTGGCTCAGCGATCGGGGCGATCACGATGGTCATCCTGGCGATTATCGCGTTCGCCGACGCCCTGGAGCCGTGGCACATCGTAGGTGCCGGCGTGGCGTTTGGTGCCGCCCTCGGAAACGACTGGACAACCCGCCAGGCTTTTATCACGAATCTGGTGCATGAGAGCCAGCTGATACGGGCGGTCTCGTTCGATCAAACCTCGTTCCACATCTCCCGCATCATCGCCCCGATCATGGGCGGATTTCTGCTGTCCCGGGCCGGGGCAGAGGGGACCTTCACGTTGGGTGCTGTCACGTTCACCCTGGCGGCATTACTGCTTGTCACCCTGCGGCCAAAGCAGGAGATAGGTGAACGACAGCCACCGCTCTGGGAAGGCATCGCAGATGCCATAGATAAGATTAGAAATGACACGATCATCTTGATCGTGATCGTATTCACCGCAGTAAACGCACTCTTCCTCGGCGGCTTCATCTACCTGGCTCCGGTGTACGCCAAGGACATCCTCGGCGGCGGCTCGGTGGAGCAGGGCGCTATTCTCACCGGCATGGGAATCGGGGCGGTTGTCGGGGCGTTCTGGCTGGGTTGGCGCGGGAACGTGCGTATGGCCGGACTCGGGATGCTTATTACTAACGGATTGACGGTAGTAGTGATAGGCGGATTCACCGTTTCCACGATGCTCGTCGCTTCCGTAGCATTTGCCTTTGTCGCAGGCGCGGCCAACGCTATCCACATCACGCTCGGCACCGTGGCCATTCAGACCCGTGTCGACGACGAGATGCGTGGGCGCGTCTTTGGCGTGTACGAGATGGCATGGGGATTCTTCCCTGCGGGGGGAATAGTTTTTGGCGGTCTGCTCGCTGCATTTGGTCCGGAGGCATCACTCGCTATCGGCGTGGTTGGAACAGGCCTCGTGACGGTAGCGATCTGGTTGTTCAGTTCAGTGACCCGGAGATACACGCTCGATCAGTGAGAGTTTTATGCGGACGCCACGCCGGTAATCCCCGATTACCGACCATTCAGGAACAGGCCCCTACAGCGGCGATGGTGTGAGTCCGAGGTAAAGGGTTCCCGCTGGCCAGAACTCCATAACGACTGGCTTTGGCCTGTCGACCAATCGCGCAGGTACCGTAGGGGCGGATAGAGATGCCCGCGGGGTTGGAAAGCACCGCCTTTAGGCGTCGTCGACGTATCTCGGATCCAGCCGGCGCAGCATCGTGTACAGCAATGGCTGGAACCCGGCGGGGCCGAGCCAGAAGCCGGCGCCTTCGAGGTTAGAAGTTTCAAAATCGACCGTGGCGGACGTCCAGCCGGACTCGTGAATCCAGCCCAGCAGCGCGGCCAGAAGTGCTCCAGACGCACCGGTTCGGCGGGCCTCGGGTTTCAGGAATGCGCCTGTGATGTGTGGCACCGGTGGCGACATTAGTGACTTTGGATCCTGCGCGCCGGCCTCTGCGCTCATGAAGCCTGTGATCTGGCCGTTAGAACGGCTCACCCAGAGACCCTTCGACGGCCTTTCGATCCAGGTACGATCGTATAAATGTCCGCCGCCCGGTGACTTCGGTCGCCAGATTGGAGGGGCGTCCAGGTGGGCGACGAGGCCCGCCTCCATCTCGTTGACCTCATCGAGTTCTTCGAGAGTTGGTCTGGATACTTCGGCGCTTGAATCAATCACCATTCCTGCATCGCTCGTGCCGATAGCCCTGCCGCCGTTGATAAGGTGGCGACCAAACCCCATCCGTACCAGGCAATCGTGGGTGACCACGTCGTCTGCGAACAATATCACCATATGCAGCGTTGTCTCGGAGCGACCGGACAGCCGGCACCAGGCCGTGTACATCTCCGAAAACAGTGTCCCGGGAGCATCGGCGCAGGTTGCGTGCGCCCACTCCCACATGAACGACATCCGGACGCCGCCAAGGCCGGTCACTGCTCGGCCGGTCAGGTATCCAATGAGCGTCCCGTCCTGCTCAGCGACGATCCCCTCGCTGGTCGAAAGCCAGCCTGAAATCAGTTCTCCGACCACCTCAACCGTGTCGAGGTTCGTCGGGTAAAGCGGGTTAGAGGCTCGGCGTGCGGCATGGTGCTCAACGAACAGTTCGGCGCAAGCAGCCACATCGCCTTCGGTCATAGCGCGCAAAGTAGAAGAAGCCAGTGTCAGTCCGTGCCCGGTTCCGTTGCAGCCGCCACGCCGATCATGCTGTTTCGGTTCACCAACGTCGCTAGTTGCTCTTCGCTCCAGTCATCTGTGCCGTCGGGCCGGCGTGGTATTACAAGAAATCGGAGTTCGGAGTTGCTGTCGACCACACGCACCTCTGTTTCTTCAGCAAGCTCCAGCCCGAACTCCGACATCACTGCCCGCGGCTCGGTGACGGCGCGTGATCGGTAAGAAAAACTCTTGTACCAGTCCGGTGGCGGACCAAGCAGCTGCGTCGGATAGCAGGAGCAGAGTGTGCACACCACCATGTGCTGCACCTCCGGCGTGTTCTCGAGCACGATGATGTCTGCGTTGTG
>Ga0310125_10001968_pt1 | contig 10604 bp, 10 predicted proteins | sample CB11b_Tmax_Bot8__FD_203508 | JGI IMG/M metagenome (GOLD analysis project Ga0310125, IMG submission 203508) | Marine microbial communities from Western Arctic Ocean, Canada - CB11b_Tmax_Bot8 | ecosystem: Environmental > Aquatic > Marine > Oceanic | place: Canada: Western Arctic Ocean | collected... | reverse complement strand
TGACTCACGGACCTCGCCAGCCTCCATAAGGCCCCGCTTGTGGCTGCCAGACACGACGCAGAGACCCCCATTGTCGGTGCCTGTATCGTTGCAGGCGATCCAGCAAGCCATCAATGTGTTTGGCTCGTTTCGTATATAGTGAGTATCCTGATGCAGGGCGACACCGGTGCCACCACCGGGCAGCTTCGCCATGTACATAGTCTGCACGATCAATGGCGAGCCACCCAACAGCTGGCTCACCTTGGTGACGATCTCTGGATGGCGGGCGATGGCGCTCCAGGCGTCATCATCGCGGTGATTCTGCAGACCTCTGGGACCTGCCTCGTCTTGCGCGGCCTCGTTCTCGCAGAATGCATCGACAGCGCTGGCTGGCAAGAGATCGGGGACGAGGATGTAACCATCCTGGCGATAACGTTCAACGTCGTTGGCGTCGAATGGGCGGGCGGAAGTGGCTGAACTTGTCATAACACGAAGATACGAAGGGCTGGCAGTGTGAGCGAACGAAAGAGGCCGGATCGGGCCGACTACTATATGGGCATCGCCATGGCGGTGCGGGCAAGGGCCGACTGCATGGGGAATCGGGTCGGCGCCATCCTTGTTCTCAATGACCGCATCATCTCTACCGGCTACAATGGCACGCCGGCGAACATGACGAACTGCACCGCAGGGGGGTGTCCCCGTTGTGCTCAGCGGGAGCGCTACGAGTCGGGACGGGCATACGATATCTGCATATGCGTACATGCGGAACAGAATGCCTTGCTCGCAGCCGCTCGTTTTGGCATTGCCACGGAAGGCACGACGCTGTATTCCACAATGCGGCCATGCTTCGGCTGTACCAAGGAGCTGCTACAGGCCAACGTTTCCGGTTTCTTCTATCTGCACGATTGGCACTACCCTGAGAGTGAGATGGAGGAGACGTACCAGTATCTGCAGGCACAGTTCGCCGACGGTGTGCACCCAGTCGATCTTGTCGACAAAGAGGAGAATTGGGCGGTCTCCAGCTTGCGGGAGCAGGGCAGCTGATGCGGCACACGGTGGTCATCATGCTCAACCTGCTTTGCTGGATCGTAGCTCCGGCGGGGGCTAACGAGGTCCCACTTGCCGCACATGTCGTGACGATCGACGGTGATCTACGCGAGTGGGGCCAGGCGGCGTGGATCTCGGTTGAGCCGGCGGCTGACGGTGTTGGTCTCCGTGGGGTATTTCATGGCGAGCAGGATCATGACGCCACCCTCCTCGTGCAATGGGACGCCGAAGCTCTGTACATCGCCGCAGCGGTGACGGATGACACCCTCGATGTAGGCCGGGTGCTGCCAACCCAGCGCGAGTGGAATGGCTCTGGGGGGCAGCGCAAGGATCGCATGTTCTACTACGACCACATGAAGGTCTTCGTGCGAGAACCGGGAGCCAATGCGGGGTACAATCTGTGGTTTGCGCCGGCGGACGAAAATGGGCTGTTCTGGTGGGGAGGGCGGCAGCGCCAGGCCGAGGTCGTGCACCCACCGATTCAGGCGGCCAGCATCGTCCGCGGTACGACACGAACATTCGAGATCGCCATTCCCTGGACGTGGATGGAGGCCTATCCGCAGCCCGGTGACGTTTTTGACGGGACATTTCTGTTCACCGACTCCGATCGCCCGGGTGAAGATGTGGCCGTCAAGATCGCCAGCAACATGGAGAGTTGGATCTGGTGGCAGGGGGGCCTCGAGCTCGTCGGCCAACCAGATGGTTTACGTCCGCGGCCTGCCAAAGAGCCCCCCCGGCCCAAGCAGCGGGTCATTGCGGCGGCAGAGCCCCTCGACCCTCGTATTGCGGAGGCCGTCGCGCGCTCACGGGAGATCGCCATTGCCGCAGCGGCTGACAGTGTCAGGCAGCTGGCACAAGCGCAGGCCGCCGCCAAAGCCGCCGCCGAAGCGGCCACTACCGTGGCCGGCGCGGTGACTGGCCCTACGGCGGTTTCCGGTGTGGTGGCCACGACCGATGTCGCCGCGGCATCCTCGGCAACCGGTTCGCTCCGGGCGCGTCTGAATCGGAAAATGCTGGCTCGCCACGCCGCATTGCGAGCGCCCCAATATCTGCAGAGCCTCGACCGTGACCCGGAGTTGTCGGACGCCCAGGTCGACAGCTTCTACGCCGTGCTGCGCCGACAGATGGATCGCATCGTCCAGCAACGCATTACGACCCGGGTGGATTTTTTCGTCATCGATATGGCCTCTGCAGCGGGGTGCCGACGGGATCAGTCACGCAATTTCCTCGTCGATCTGCTCGCCAAACTTGCCGAACCGCACGACGAGGTGGTGGCTCGCTGGATCGCTGCTGCGGCGACGACCTCGGCGTTGGACGGGCCATCGTCGGCTGCCTTCGTACACGAGGTCTCCCGGCGCGCGGGAAGCACATTTAAAAAGCTTGGGATCACCACGTCGCAGGAGCTCATAAAACGGGGTCGCAAGGAGAGCGGCCTGGATGAGGATGAAGCATATATGCTCATCGGATCCCTGCTATCCCCCTGACCACGAGCCTCCTGTCACACACACGACACCAGCAACTCGCCTGACAGCGTCGAATTCGCTTTATTTTCTTAAATTCTCATGAGTGATCTGAATCCCAGGAACATCGCATGACGGACCTCGGCGACATGGAGCACCAGGTCGAGTCCTTGGACAAAAAGTTGCGCGACATTGTCGATGCCGTTCCCGACATCATCTATCGCGTCGACGCCGATGGCCGCATCGGTTTTATCAGCGAAGCGGTACGTAGATACGGCCTCGAGCCTGAGGCACTCGTCGGTGTCAGCTTCTTTGATCTGATCCATCCAGAGGATCGCGACACGCCCGTCACCACGTCGACGACCGCCGCACGGGTCGCGCTCCTTCGAGGTCCGTCTCGTTCTGCCGAATGATCATGACCTGCCCTTCGAGTTCAACGAGTCGGACGCCTTGGTAGAAATCGATGCGGAGGGGGTCTACTCGTCACAACGGCCCTGTTCGACGGACTTTCTCTATACCCAGGGCGTGGCGCGCAATATCAGCGATCGCGAACTGAAGGGAGCGTCTCTGCAAGGGCAGCAAGAGTCGGCACGGCGGATCGGTGCGCATACAGGGCAGATCCGCTCTGCCTATCGACAGCTGCAACAACAGATCAAGGTGCGCCAGCGGCAGGAAGCCGAAGCAGAGTCGATCCAAAAGATCCGCGATGCGATCTGGCGAATCAGCAAAGCGGAACAGATCGATGACGTGCTGTGCACGATTCATGACAGTCTGCGTGGGCTGGACATTGACTTCTACGGTATCAGCATCAATCACGTCGACAAGAGTCGTTCCATCGTGCGACACTACTCCTTCGCCGGAGACGAGATGCGGACACTCCGTGATGCACCGCAGCACCGGGACATGCTGGCCGCCCTGAGAGAGTCGGGGGTACCGGTGGACGGAATGTCCATGCAGTTTCCGGCGATACTGACCGTCGCCGGGGAGACGACTTCCTGCGCGCTGATGGAGCAGCAGCAAGAAGGTCTGCTCGCCGCCCTGGATGCAGATATGCGCGGCGGCGTCTTCGGTCCAGTGCAGCGCACGGGGTGCATTCAACGGGGTGACCGTATCACCGTGTTAGCAGCCAGTTGACGACTTCCATCGGGGTAGCGGCCGGTCCTTTCGATCGGCACCAACGTCGCCAACGGAGCGACTATGTCAACGGGTTGCCGGACTGAGCATGGCGCGAATCCATGTTGCCGGAAATTCGGTGCTCGACGTCATCGTGCAGGGTCGAGCGCCTGCTGGTCCGGTGGTGGATGGCTGGGGCGCCAATGTGAACGTGCTCACCGAACCGGTTGTGGCTGCCCTTGGCGGCTGCGGCGCGGCGTCAGCGTATGTGCTGGGTCGACTCGGGCACTCGGTGACTCTGTCGACGAATATCGGCGATGATGCCTTTGGCTCTCTGATACAGAGTTGGTTGCATGCTGCCGGGGTCGTGCTGCGACCACCGGCCGATCCCAGCGTGGCGTCGGCGACGCATCTGATCTATGTGCTCGGCAGCAACCGTCAGTCCTCGTACTGGCAGGGCAACCGTGTCGACTGGAAGGCAGGGTTTGCTGCCGATGCACCAGAGTGGTTTGTCGCCACCGGGTATGGGGCGGTGGTCGCCGAGGATGTGCAACAACTGATCCCTGTTTGTGCACGTCTGCGAGTGGCCGACACGCGGGTTCTGTTCGATCCCAGTCCGTGGTTCGCCGATCGCGTATCGGTGGCTGAGATGTTGGCCTTATGGACCGAGATCGATGTGCTGACGGGAACACAGGATGAGTTGAGTCACTGGCTTCCTGGCATCGACGACGCACTGGCTCTGGCACGGGCGGTGGTCGACCACGGGCCATGGCTGGCTGTCGTAAAGTGTGGTCCAGAAGGTGCCGTCTGGGCTACCGACGAAGAGGCAGGCGTGGCACGGGCGCAGGCGGTTCGTGGTAGCAGCGTCGGTGCCGGGGATTGTTTTAATGCTCGTCTCATCGACGGATTGGCCCGCGGCGAGGTGCCCGGTGCAGCAGTCGCTGCGGCTGTCCGCATGGCATCAGACCTCGTGCGCGAGGGTCGGGGTGTGCTGGGAGTATTACCACCTGAAGGAGGCGGAAGATAATGTCGAAGCAACCACCGAATGTCATCGTCATCATGGCGGACCAGCAGAAGGCGACATCGAGCCACCTGTGGGGGAACACGTTCTGCGAGACGCCGGCACTGGCGGCACTGGCGGAGGATGGGGTGTTATTCGATTGCGCCATTACGCCGCACCCGCTCTGCGGGCCTGCACGACAGTCGCTGTGGACGAGCCAGTTCCCGCACTCACACGGGGGTCGACGCAACCAGACTCTGATGTCGCCGGATAATGTGCATGCCTTCCAGATCTGGAAGGAAGCGGGATTCCATAATGGCCTTATCGGCAAGAATCACTGTTTCGAGACAGATCAGGACCTGGCTCTATTCGATACCTGGTGTGAGGTCGGCCACGGCGGCATCACCGAACCGAGTACCAAGGGTATGGAGTGGTTTCGCCCCCGAGTCGGAATCGATGCTGCCCATGCGGCGCGAAAGAACATGATCCCACAGAGTCCGCGGTTCTCCTATGCCACAAACGACCTGCCACTGGAGGACAGTGGCACAGGGCTCGTCGCTGGTCAGACCGTGCGCTTTCTCGAACAGCACCGCGACGATCCCTTCGCATTGTGGGTTTCATTCCCCGATCCGCATGAACCCTGGGTTTGCCCGCAATCGTACGCCGACATGTTTTCCGCGGATCGTATCGACGTGCCGCCCTGGCGCAGGGACGAGTTTGACGATCCCGCGACGGTGCCGGAGCGTAACAGGGTACTGAATCAGATCCTCGGTTTCGCCGAGGATGCACCTGAGGATGTGTTTGGTGTGCAGGGCGTCTATTATGGCATGATCAAGTATCTCGACGATGGTCTGGCGCAGATCACGGCCGCCCTCGACAGACTGGGTCTGCGGGAGAATACGATCGTAGTATACTGCTCCGACCATGGCGACTTCATGGGCGAACATGGAATGCAATGCAAGGGCGGTGTGTTCTACGATTGCCTTACACGGGTGCCGCTGGTGGTGTCGTGGCCGGGCCAGATCACCGGTGGTGTGCGTGAAGACAGCCCGGTAAATCTGATCGACATCGTACCTACCCTGCTTCGACTTCAGGGGCTGGATGTGCCCCGCTCCATGCACGGCGCGCCATTGCCATCGGCGACGGACGCCCCATCCAGGCAGGTGACCTTCAGTGAATATGGCGCCGGGGGCCCTGCCTTTACGATGGCCGACCTGGAACAGATGGAGCAGCCATACGGGCGCCGGGCCTTGATGAAGTCGCTGCAGTGGCGCGAGGCTGAAGGCCGGCGCAAGATGGCACGTACGCGAGAGTGGAAGTATGTGCACGACCCGATGGGGGATCTGGATGAACTCTATGATCTCAAGAGCGATCCCTGGGAGTTGATGAATGTCGCCCATCTAGTAGAGCACACGGAAGTGATCGCTGAGATGCGTCTGCATCTGGCGGATTGGAGTATCAACACAGAGGACGCTCACGCCGTGCCGATGCCCTGACACGGTGCCCGCATTCACTCGACGATAAACACCAGAGGACAAGGACGGATCATGGCGAAGAGGATCAAGGTTGGCGTCATCGGCCTGGGCTGGCCTGGACGTGAACATCTAAAGGGTTATCTGAAGTCGGCACGCGCAGAGGTCGTTGCCGTATGCGACGCCAACGAAGAACTCGCCGGCAACATCGCCAAAGAACACGACATCCCGTCGGTTTATGCTGACCACAAGGTGATGTTCAAGGCTTCTGATGTGGAAGCGGTCAGTGTCTGCCTACCCAACTTCCTGCACGCCCCTGTCACCCTCGACGCCCTGCGCGCAGGCCGTCACGTGATCTGCGAGAAGCCACCCGCCCTCGATGCAAGACAAGCTCGTCGTATGGCTGATGCGGCAAAGAAGGGCGGTCTGACGCTGATGTATGCGCTGTGCCAGCGTTTCACCGGGGCAGCGAAACTGGTGAAGGACTACGTCGATAAAGGTGAACTGGGGGAGATCTACTTCGGCCGTGCCGTCTATCACCGACGCCGAGGCATCCCTCTGGGTACGGGCGCGTGGTTCACGGACAAGAAACGCTCTGGTGGGGGTGCATTGATTGATATCGGCGTGCACGCGCTGGACTGCGCCTGGTGGATGATGGGTTCACCGAAACCGGTGTCGGTGAGTGGGAGCGCCTATCACAAGTTCGCTGACGTGTTGCCGAAGGGGACACACTTCGACGTCGATGACTCCGCCTTTGGCCTCATCCGCTTCGATTCGGGAGCGACGTTGATATTGGAGTGCAGCTGGGCACTGAATCTGTCCGGTGGTAGTATCACGCAGGTCGCCGGCACCAAGGGCGGTGTCGAGATGAACCCGTTGAAAATTCTGACGGAGCGTGACGGCGTGCAGGTCGATATCACCCCACACGTACCGGATGCCGACGCCTTCGGTGGACAGACCGATCACTTTCTCGCGTGTGTACAGACGGGACGGACGCCCCTGATGGGGGCCGAAGAGGGTGTGCGGTTGATGCAGATGCTGGACGGGATCTACAAGTCGGCTGCAACGGGGCGTGAGGTGCGCATCAAGTAGGCACTTGTGCGGAGTTTTGGAGAGGCGTGTTCTGGGTTTGACATTTCTAAAGTGCGCCGGCTATACTTAATCAGATTTACTGCAGGGCCAGATTCACCGTCCACAAAAAAATTAAGTGCAGAATCGGAGTCAACTCGGATGTCAATCGACCGGATGGTACAGGTTGCCGGAAAGGGCCAGCTGCAAAGCGCCCTGTGCCGGATGACGTCCACCCCTACGACCACACCGCCCCCCACGGGTACTCGTGGCGGAAAAGCGATGGTGGAGTTTCCGGGGTAAGACCCGATCTCGAACGAACTATGACGAGAAGCCCGCTGTCGACTGACATATCGACAGCGGGCTTTTTTCATGCGATACGGAAATGGGAGTTAGAGACGTGAAAATTCAGATACGAGAAGGTGAAGTGCTCGATTATGAGGGAGGCGGAAATCTGCGCGACATCCTCATCGAGCATGACAAGAAGCTGTTGCGCGAATTTATCGCAGCCACAGATGCTGACAAGAGTCACATCGACTTTCACACGGAGTTGGGCGCTGATGCCGAGGTGGCCCTCATGGCCTGGGACGATCCGGAGGCGGCATGGATCTATCGTCACAGCATGTCGCACGTGCTGGCGCAGGCGGTACGCCATCTGTTTCCGGCGGCGAAACTGGCGATTGGTCCAGCCATCGACGAGGGATTCTACTACGACTTCGACGTGGAAACGCCCTTCACGCCCGAGGACCTGACGGCGATCGAGAAACAGATGAAGCGGGTGGTGAAGCAGAACCACCGCTTCGAGCGCGAGGAGATCAGCCGGGAGGAGGCGCGCAGTCGTCTGGCCGTCGACCCGTATAAACTTGAGATCCTCGATGATCTGGAGGAGGACCAGACGCTCACGTTCTACAAGGACGGGGACTTCGTCGATCTGTGTCGGGGCCCACATATGCTGAGCACTGGCCAGATCAAGCACTACAAGTTGCTCAGCGTTGCCGGCGCCTATTGGCGTGGAGACGAGAGTCGAAAGATGCTGCAACGCATCTACGGCACGGCCTTCGTCACGCGCGAGGCTCTCGATCACCATATGAAGATGATCGAGGAGGCGAAGAAGCGGGATCACCGGCGTCTTGGGCAGGAGTTGGAGCTATTCTTCTTTGACGACGAGGTCGGTCCTGGACTACCCCTGTGGCAACCGAAGGGGACGGTGTTGATCGACGAATTGGAGAAGCTGGCGAAGGAGACGGAGGCCGAGGCCGGTTATCTGCGCGTACGGACGCCGCATATTGCCAAGGATCAGATGTACCATAGGAGCGGTCACCTGCCGTATTACAAGGAGTCGATGTATCCGCCCATGGAGCTGGAAGGGGTGACATACTACCTCAAGCCCATGAACTGCCCGCATCACCACAAGATCTTCGATTCACTGCCGCGTTCGTATCGTGACATGCCGATTCGTCTGACGGAGTATGGCACATGTTACCGATACGAACAGTCCGGTGAGTTGTTCGGTCTGATGCGGGTGCGGTCGATGCAGATGAACGATGCCCACATCTACTGTAGGCTCGATCAGTTCGAGGAGGAGTTTCTTGCCGTCTGCCGGATGTATCTGAAGTATTTTGAACTGTTCGGCATCGAAAAATACATGATGCGCCTCTCCACACACTCTCAGGAGGGACTGGGCAAGAAGTACGTCGACCAGCCGGAGTTGTGGAAGAAGACGGAAGACATGGTACGTCGCACACTCGAGAACGGGGGAATTCCTTACGAAGAGGTCGCGGGTGAGGCCGCTTTTTATGGGCCGAAGATCGATGTCGAGATCTGGTCCGCCATCGGCCGTGAGTTCAGCATTGCGACGAATCAGGTCGACTTCGCCGTGCCGGAAAAATTCGGTCTGCATTACACGACGTCGGCGGGTGGCGAGGAAGTGCCACTCTGTATCCACCGAGCCCCGTTGGGCACACACGAGCGTACGATCGGCTTTTTGATTGAACACTTTTCCGGTGCCTTCCCGCCGTGGTTGGCGCCGGTGCAGGCCGTCGTCATGCCCATCGCCGAGCGGCACCAGCCGTATGGGGCAAAAGTACTCGAGTCCCTGCGTGCCGCTGGTGTCCGTGCGGAGTTGGCGCAGGATCAGACGCTGAATTATCGCATCCGTGCGGCGCAGAAGCAGAAGGTGCCGTATATGATGATCCTCGGTGATCGTGAGGTAGAGGACTCCCAGGCCGCGATTCGACTTCGCTCCGGAGAGAATCTGGATCCCATGGGCGTGGATGCGGCACTGGCGATGATCACTGACAAGATCTCCACGCGCGCGATCGACTAGGGGATCCGGGAGGTGGCAAGACGGCGGCAGCCCCTGGGCAAGCGGGTGCGTCGACAGGCGGAGATCCTGTGGCGCTTTCGGTACCACTTTCTGTGTGCCGTGGGGGCACTGTTGTTGTGGAATACGGTGTTGATCAAGCCCTTCAAGGTGTTCGTGGTGATGGTGCACGAAGTGTGCCACGCCACGGCAGCCTTGATGACGGGTGGAGAGGTGATCGAGATCCACACCGCCTGGGAAGAGTCGGGGCACACCCTGACTCGCGGTGGCTGGTCGACGGTCATCATCTCCGCCGGCTACGTCGGCTCGGCTCTCATCGGGGCGGCCCTGATCGGTGCTGGTGTCCTGCCGCAGTTGCAGCGTTTTCTCGTGTTGCTCGTGGGTGCGGTGACCATGGGCATGACGATGGCTTTCACGCCCGTCGGTGGCCCGGATTTTCTTCTGGGCATCGTCGGTGGCCTCGCCCTGGTCTGTCTGGCCATGTATTCCGCCCGTGCCGGGGCCGCTTGTGCCGTCTGGCTGGGGGTGATGTTGTGTCTGTACAGTGTGCACGATTTCCACAGTGACCTGTGGTTATTTGCTGAATACACCGACGCCGGGATTCTCGCCGCCTACTGGGGCCTGCCATGGTTGGCCTACCCCATCGCCACACTGTGGGTGTGGTTGTCTCTGTGGGTGATGTATCGCGCCATGGGAGTTGTCATGAAACATGAACCGAGTCAAAGTTGACGAAGGAAAGAGGTCGAGTACGATGCGAATGAGCCAACTCTTCAGCCAGACCCTGCGTGAAGCGCCAAACGACGCCGAGGCGATCAGCCATGTGTTGTTGCTGCGGGCGGGTTTCATGCGCCAACTGGCGAGTGGCATCTTCAGCTACCTGCCACTGGCTCAACGTTCCCTGCGCAAGATCGAACAGATCATCCGTTCGGAAATGGACAACATCGGTGGCCAGGAGATCAGCATGCCGGTGGTGCACCCGGCGGACCTGTGGCGGGAGACGGGGCGTTATTTCGACATCGATGCCGAGATGAGTCGTTTCCAGGATCGCGGTGATCGCGAGATGGTGCTCGCCATGACCCACGAAGAGGTCGTCGCCGACCTGGCACGCAAGGAGATCAAGTCATACCGACAACTACCCCAAC
>Ga0310125_10001966_pt1 | contig 10607 bp, 8 predicted proteins | sample CB11b_Tmax_Bot8__FD_203508 | JGI IMG/M metagenome (GOLD analysis project Ga0310125, IMG submission 203508) | Marine microbial communities from Western Arctic Ocean, Canada - CB11b_Tmax_Bot8 | ecosystem: Environmental > Aquatic > Marine > Oceanic | place: Canada: Western Arctic Ocean | collected... | reverse complement strand
TGAAGGTGCCCGGCAGTCTGAAACGATACAAGGTCAGACTCAGTACCTCATGGACATCGCAGTCGTTTCGCCGATGGTCGGGCTATTGGGGACGGTTTTCGGCATGCTGAGCGCATTCAGTTCAATCGCGCTCAACATCGCCCAGGCCAAGCCGGTCGTGCTGGCGCTTGGTGTCTCTCAAGCGTTGCTCACAACCGCTTTCGGTCTGATCGTGGGCATACCTGCAATGTTATTCTATGCCTATTTCAGGCGCCAGTCATCGAAAATGGTGTCGCACTTGGAATCAGCGTCAACGGACATTCTGACAGCACTCCTAAGCAGGAGGCCATAGATGAACTTCAGGACGCGCCGCTCTGCCCAGGAACCGGGGTTTCAGCTTGCGCCGATGATCGACGTTATTTTCCTCTTGTTGAGCTTCTTTGTCGCCAGCCAGGTATTTTCTCAATGGGAAACGGAAATTGATATCAAGTTGCCGACGGCGGAAACGGGCGACATTCCGGAACGGTTACCTGGCGAGATCATTATCAATATCCGTGAGGACGGGACCAAGGTTGTCAACAGCCAGGAGCTCGCGGCCGACGAATTGAGATCGCTGCTTGAACGCATCGTGGAGCTTTTCCCCGGGCAGCCCGTATTGATAAGGGCCGACCGTGGGACGCGTTACGAGCATGTAATCGCTGTTCTCGATATGTGTCGTAAGGTCGATCTCTGGAACATCGCTTTCGCCACGGATATTCAAGATAAAGAATCGTAATTGACGAATGGGGCATGCGCCAAGCTGACATCAATATCATGCACTCCTTGCGTGTGCTGGTGACCATGATTAGCCTGCAAGCCTCGGCATTGCTCGTTTATGCCCAGGATCCCACGCCCGCCGCCGATCGTCTGCAGCTGGCCGATGGGCTCTACGCGAGAGGCATGTACGAACTTGCCGCGGCGGAGTACGAGGCATTACTTACGGATGCTGATCGATTTGCTGACGCGGATGTTGCCTGCTATCGACTCGGGGAGTGCCGCCGCCATCTCGGTGACCTGATCGCGGCGGACAAGGCGTTTAAACGCGTGTTCGAGAAGTATCCGGGCAGCGCATTCCGTCACAGGGCCGGCTATCGACGCGCGAATCTGTTCATGGATAAAGGACATCTCGAGTCTGCCATTCCGCTATACGAAGCCTTGCTCGATGCCGGTCCGCCGCCTGACATTGCCGTTGCCTCACACTACTACCTTGGGGATGCATACATGCGCACGGAAAATTCCGGCGAGGCCCTGGCTCAATTTGAAATCGTTAGAACGCAATACCGCGACACGCCATTCACCGTTTACGCAATGTTGAAACTGGCCTCGTTGGCTGCTGAAGCAGGCGGCGCTGACTCAGACAAAAAGGCTTTAGCGCTATACGAAGATGCACTCGGGAAATCGACATCCGACCGTCTTTCGGCCGAAGCCGTCTTTCAGCTCGCCGAACTCTATTACGGGCGCGGAAATTTTGACAGGAGCGCGAAGCTCTTTGCGCGACTGCTGAAAGACTATCCCGATGATCAGCGTACGGCTGGTGCCCGATTGCGGGCCGCGTGGGCGGCGCACAAAGCCGGTCTATTTTCCGATGCGCTCGAGACTGCGGAGGCTTCAATCAAAAAGGCGAAATCGGATATGATCCCGGACTGGCTTTATTTGAAGGCCAACGCGCAGCGTCAGCTTTCATTGAATGATGACGCGCTTCTAACTTACGACAGCGTACTCGCATCATCGGGAACGGAACGTCTGAAAAACGCGTCACGACAGGAGAAGGCACAAGTCCTGTACCGGATGAGCCGCTACTCTGACGCTGCCAGAGAAGCGCGCGCGATCACCCTCACAGACGAAAATCGAAAAGATGTCTATTGGCTGCTTGCCGAGGCCAACGCCAACTCAGACATTCACGGCGATGCCGTTCAATATTACCGTCTGATCATTGAAGAATTTCCGGAGAGCAATATTGCGGCCGACGCCATGTATCGCCTCGCCTTTTACCTCCAGAAAAATGCTTCGCCTATGGAAGCGGCGCGCTATTACCACCAGCTCGCGGCAGCATTTCCCACAAACGAGTTGGCCCCTCGTGCACTTTTTGCAGCAGGATTCTGTCTCGACCAGAGCAGGCAAAAAGCAGATGCCGTCAAGACGTGGACCAAGCTGATCGACAGCTATCCGAACGACACGCGAATCGAAGAAGCGATGTATCGAAAGGGAATGGCGGAAGTGCAACTGGAGCGCGGCAATGACGTACTCGAAACGTTCAAATCGCTGATTCAGCGCTTTCCAAAATCGCGCTTTGCTCCGGATGCGCATTTCTGGCGTGGCATGCTGATGCGGGAGGGCGGCCGCGCAATCGATGCAGAGGCGGAGCTTCGTCTTGCCTTGATAAAAAACCCACGGGTGGAATTGGAACGCGAAGCGCTGTTTCACCTGGCACTCGTACAGCGTAAGCTCGGCAAGCACGACGTGTCGGTCTCGCTTCTTCAACCACTGTTGGCCTCTCCGCAGGCCGAAAAATTCACTCCTGCGCTGCTCCAATGGATGGCTGAGTATCAGTACGAAAAGCAACGCTATGCCGAGGCACAAACCGCTGCGGAAGCGCTCGTCGGATCCGGAACAAACACATCGAAGCAACATGTCGGATGGAGCCTTGTTGGGCGCAGCCGTCTCGCGCAGGGGAAGCATGATGAAGCCGCCAAGGCGTTTGAAGCGGCACTCGCTCAGGAAAGTGAAGGCGCATTCGCGGCCGAGTCTTCGCTCCGGCTGGGAGAGATCCGGTTGAAGCAGGGTAACAACAAAGAGGCAAAAGCGTTCTTCGAGCAGGCGGCATCGAAGGCATCGAACGAGGAGATGCTCGGCATTCGTGCGCACGCTTACATGGGGCTGGCGCGTAGTTCGAAAGCGCTTGGAGAAGCCGAAGCGGCCGCTCGCTATTTCATGAGCGTGGCAATCCTTTACGATGATGATGCGCTGGTGCCAGAGAGCCTCTATGAGGCGGCAACACTCTTTGGTGAGCTCGGACAATCGGAGAAAAAAAGAAAAACGGCGGAGGAACTGATATCCCGCTATCCGGACAGCGAATGGACGCGGCGTGAAATGAAGCGCAAAACGGCAGTCAACGCAGTGTCGCCGGAGTAAGTGTATGGACGAAAACGTCGAAGTAGTAGCGCATGATATCCACCGCAGGCACGTGGCGGCAGGCCTGATTGCAGGCATATTGTCGTTCGCGCTTCACGCGGGTCTTATCTCCTGGATGATGTCTACCGGAATCGAGATTGCACTCGGTCCGACTCCGGAAGATAGATCGGATGAGTATCCATTGATACGTCTGCGTGATATTGAGTTTCCAGAGGCCTCGAACCAAGAACCATCACCGGCTGCTGCCGAAGCGGCCGTGGGCGTTGCGGACATGTCCGGCACCGCAGCCGAGCTTGAATTGCCCCTGGAGATGCCCGCGATCGAGCCGCCCGATCTGCCCCATGACATCAGCACCGAGGAAGCGACCACGATGGCCGGTCCTGAACGCGAAGTCCAACCGGAGGCTTGGCAACCACGCCAGGAAATTCTGGCCATTGAGGAATCACGCGTCCTCGACCAGGTTGCAGAGCTGCCTCGGCGGCGCATACCGAAGATCACGCGAATAAGCGAAGCAGCCGACATTGTGTATCCGGTGGACCGCGCGCTCATGGAGGCAGATAGCCAGGACACAGGCACTTTTCACGAAGAACCCGTCCCGAAGCCTGCCGTGATCGAGGAAAAAACGACGGCGGATGTCCCGGCCGCGACAAAATCTGCCGTCACGATCGATGAAAAGCAGGCCGAAAGCGGGGCTGAGTTATTTGAGGAAACACCGGAGGACGTGACCGATGTTAAGCCCCTCGAGGACTTTCTTTCGGCCACTGTGGCGACATACACAGACCGGCGCGATCCCGAGTCCGGCCATTTCCGCATCGAAATTACGCGACTAAGTAAAGATGTTCTGCCGGTTGTTCCAAAGGATTTGTTGTTCATACAAGATTGTTCGGCAAGCATGGCTGAACAACGCCTCTACTTTTGCCGAAAAGGACTCAAGAGCAGCCTCGATATGCTCGGACCGGACGATCGGTTCAACGTGGTTGGCTTCCACGACGGAGCGGATTTCGGATTCGAATCATGGGCAACAAACACGCCTGATAACCGTGACACAGCCAAAACGTTCATCGATGCGTTGCGTTCAGCAGGAAACACTGACATTTACGCGTCCATTCTAAAGGCGCTGGACATACCGCGTGAACCAGGCAGGTCCATGATCGCGATACTGATTACCGATGGCCATGCCACGGTGGGATTGAAGGACGCCCCCAGCATTATCCGGGAGTTCAGCAAACTCAACGATGGCGCGATGTCCGTGTTTACGATGGGCACCATCCAAACCGCCGACACCTACCTGCTTGATTTGCTGAGTTACTGTAACAGGGGCGACACGCGTCAGATCGAAGGCGGACGGTGGAGTATTCCTGAAACCATCAGCGGTCTCGCTGCGGAGGTTCGAAGTCCCGTGCTCTCAGAGATTGGCCTGTCTGTTGCCCGGGCAACGCCGGCTGAGGTGTATCCCGTGCAGATGATGAACCTTTTTGAGAATCGTCCTCTCGTTCTGCACGGCCGTTATAAGCGTGGCATGAAGCAGGTGACGCTCCAGGCACGGGGCCGTGCGTCTGAGAGCGAGGGAGACATGATTTTCTCTTTCGATTTAGAAAATGCTCCAAAAGGAACAAAAGAAATCCGCAGCGAATTCGGACGTCAGAAAGTCTACCATCTAATGGGAGCCTTTGCACGCAGCGGGGATCCCCGGATACGAGAAGCAGTGAAGAATACGGCGCGCGAATATCGTGTCCGAATTCCTCATCGTGTAGCGTTCTGATTGTGATTTAGTCCGTACATGGCACGATGGATCGTGCCATATCCGAACTAAGACGATTCGCTTTCGGGCGGCCAGTTGATGCTGGAGTTCTGCATGTAGAAGTTCAATTCTGCAATCGATGCGAGCACGTCGAAATGGGCGTCATGAACTTCTGCAGAGCTGTTGAACTCACCCGGAAAATATTTTCGCGTGCATTCTTCGTTGTCTTTGTCGAAGGGGAATTCACCGATTTCGTTCTTCCAAACAACCTTCCAGCTGCTCACGTCCAGGACGCGGTAATGAGCACGGGCGATAAGCGAGGGCAGGTACTTGCGGGCGAGGTACCAGTCGCCGTGAAGGCTGTTACCGGCGAGAATGGGGCGCATTTTGACGTCAGATGGTGAAGTCCCCAGGACATCTTCAAGATATGAATCAAGGCGTGAATCGACATCAGGGAGTGGCACCGCTTCGTCAGAACGACACCGTGCAACCAAAGTCGCGAGATGCTCTTCGACCCACGGATCTAGACGCTGCTCTCTGTCGATGCTCACGACACAGCTGAAGTCTCGCTCAGGTGGGGCAACGCGTCTCAATTTATGATCGGTTGCCACAAGCGCAACTTGCAGCAATTTTGCCCGGTCGAGATCAAGCGAGGTAAATTCCGTGTCGAACCACAGGTACGTACTGCTTAAATCGTTTGGCATAACTGGTTAGATGATTACGCTACTAGAGCACTGCGCGCAAGCCTTCTTCGATAGTGGAATGTTGAAACTGGTAGCCGGCATCCTGGAGCTTCCCGGGTACAACCTTGGCACCGGAGAGAAGCAATGCATCTGCCATTTCTCCAAACAAGAGGCGGGCAGCAAACGCGGGCATGGGTGCCACGGTGGGCCTGTGGAGGACACATCCGAGTGCCTTCGTAAATTCTCGGTTGCTTACTGCTGCGGGGGAAACAAAATTGACTGCCTCACGTAACGACGTGCTCTCGATGGCAAAGATAAGCATGGAGACGACGTCGCCGATGGTTACCCAGCTCATCATTTGCTTTCCGTCGCCCAGGATCCCTCCCGCTCCCATTTTGAACGGACCAAGCATCTTTTTGAGAGCACCGCCGTTGCGGCTGAGCACAATTCCGATGCGTGCATGAACGGTGCGAATGCCGGCTTCCTCAGCCGGTCGTGTTGCGTCTTCCCAGCCCTGACAAACCTCCGAAAGATAGCCGCTGCCCGCAGGACTCGCCTCCGTGAGTGTTTCGTCACCACGATCGCCGTAAAAGCCAACCGCCGAAGCCGATATCAGGACCGCGGGTTTATGCTGGCTTTCGGCAAGCGCCTCTGAAAGCAATTGTGTGCCGCGCGTACGGCTGTTTCGAATCCGGTCTTTCCTGGCGGCAGTCCAGCGACCCGCCACAATGTTTTCTCCGGCGAGGTGAACAACGGCGTCAATGCCGTTCATGTTACCGAGCTCAACGCTGCCTGCCTCTGGGTTCCATTGGGGTTCTCCGCCGGCGTCACCACGCCGCAATTGAATTGCCGTATGTCCTGATTGCTGCAGACGATTCGACAATGCAGTCCCCACCAATCCAGTGGCGCCGGAAATGAGGATTTTCATAATGCCGTGCCTCGCCAGTAAACGTTGCGTTTCGGGTTTGCGTATGTATCGCGTCCGGTCAGGCAAGCCTTACCAAGAGCATAGGAGCCCTCTACCACATTCGCCTCTCGTAATTGATACGTGAGGGCGCTCGTCACAGCTTCGTTCATCCGCGGTGCTCGATATCTGTTGAAGCGGAATCGGCCATGTGACCGTCCGGATGATCTTTTCGCACACCCTCGTACCATTCAATCGTCGCCCTTAGTCCGTCTTCCAGGACTGTTTCTGCTTTAAATCCAAACAACGCTTCAGCGCGAGACACGTCAAGGCAGCGTCGCGGCTGTCCATCAGGTTTTGTGTTGTCATATTGTAGATCCCCTTCGAACCCCGTCAGGGTTGCAATAAGTGCCGCGACATCACGAATTCTGATCTCGATGCCGGATCCCAGGTTCACGGGTTCGCTGCTGTCGTACTTTTCTGCCGCGAGCAAAATCGCCCGGGCGGCATCTTCGACATGGAGAAATTCGCGCGATGGGTTGCCTGTCCCCCACACATCTATATGATCGGCGCCGGTATCCCGCGCTTCAAGGCACTTTCGAATGACCGCGGGAATCACGTGCGAGTAAGCGAGATGAAAGTTGTCACGCGGTCCGTACAGGTTGACGGGAAGGAGGTAAATCGCGTTATAGCCGTATTGCGCGCGATAAGCCTGAGCCTGGACGAGCATCATCTTTTTGGCCAGGCCGTAGGGTGCATTCGTTTCCTCGGGATAGCCGTCCCAAAGATTTTCCTCCGAAAAAGGCACAGGCGCAAATTTCGGATACGCGCAAATTGTGCCGATCGCAACAAATTTTGGAATGCCCTGCACTCGTGCTTCCTCCATCAACTGCGCGCCCATGATCAAGTTTTGATAGAAGTACGCACCAGGATTTTCGCGATTCGCGCCGATACCACCGACAACCGCCGCAAGATGCACGACGACGTCCGGCTTCACTTGTCCATATAGGCGGCGAATCGATTCGATGTCAGTAAGATCGATCTCAGCGCTACGTGGAACCGTGATGTGCGTACATCCCAACGCACGCAGGCGGTCAATGACATGACTGCCAAGGAAACCTGCTCCTCCAGTCACGATGACGTTGCGGTCCTGCCAATAGGTGCTCACCGCTTGCCCGCTTCTTCTCGCGCCAGCTCCAGATCAGCATCCGTCATGATTGTGACAAGCTCGTCAAACGTCACGCGGGGCTTCCAACCGAATTTGTTCCAGGCCTTGGCGGGATCCCCCAGTAGTTTTTCTACTTCGGCAGGACGAAAGTAGTGTTTGTCAATACGGACAACCACATCGCCGTCCGCGGTCACCCCTTGTTCGTCCACACCTTTTCCGCGCCATTCAATTGCGCTGTCGAGTCGAGTGAACGTTCGTTCTATGAACTCTCGTACACTGTGCATTTCACCGGTTGCGATAACAAAATCGTCCGGTTCGTCCTGCTGAAGCATCAACCACATTGCTTCAACAAAATCGGGTGCATAGCCCCAATCGCGTAGTGCTTCCAGGTTCCCGATATACAGGCAGTCCTGGAGGCCAAGTTTAACGCGCGTGGCCGCACGCGTGATCTTGCGCGTGACGAATGTTTCTCCACGGCGCGGGGACTCGTGATTGAAGAGGATCCCGTTACTGGCGTGCATGCCGTACGCCTCCCGATAGTTAACGGTTATCCAGTAGGCATATAGTTTGGCAACACCGTACGGGGAGCGCGGATAGAAAGGCGTTTTCTCCGTTTGGGGCATTTCCTGAGCCAGTCCGAACAATTCAGAGGTTGATGCCTGGTAAAAGCGGCAGTTGGCGCCCGTTTTTTTGATCGCATCGAGAATTCTCAACGTCCCGATCGCATCCGTTTCGGCCGTGTACTCCGGAACTTCAAAAGAAACCTGGACGTGTGACTGCGCTGCAAGGTTGTAAATCTCCGTCGGCTCGGTCTTTTCAATCAACCTGCTCAAATTACTGGAGTCGGTCAGATCGCCGTAGTGGAGAAAAAGCGGAAGCCCGGTCTCATGACGGTCATGATAGAGGTGATCCAGTCTCTGGGTGTTAAAGCTGCTGACGCGACGGATGACACCGTGAACCTCGTACCCCTTATCAAGAAGCAGTTCGGCCAGATACGAACCATCCTGCCCGGTGATGCCTGTGACAAGTGCCTTTTTCATAGTTAGAGTTGGTCAATCACGATACATAGCAGACTTTGCCAGTTCATCGGGAACGCGTCAATTGCTCGAAATTCCTGCGGGCATGATTTGCCGCACGCGCTCAATCCAATGTGATGCTTCCTCAACCTGCTCCAGCGACAGCAAGCCCGTTGCCAGATTTCGCATGGCCATCTGGTGATGCGGGTTTATCTCAAGCACCCGGCGAAGCATGGCGACTGCCCTTTCGGGCTCACCCTGTTCATAAAGCATGACCGCAAGTTCATGCATTGCCTTGTCGTGGTCATTCCGCTCGTCAAGGGCATGCCTGAACGCCCACCAGGCGTCCTCGTTCCGGTCGAGTTCGCGCAGCGCGGTCCCTGTATAGTAATACGCATCCACATAATCTGGATCGATCGCCAGAGCGCGGTCATAGTAGTCCAGCGCTTCCTCGGTACGTTCGCGTACCTGGAGACCTACACCCAAGAAAGTGTAAAGCTCCGCTTTGAAGTTCACGTTGTTGGTGGGCAGCGAACGCGGCCAGTTGACAATCAGCAGCGCCGCCACCAAAAGTACGGCCGAAATCACCCTTGCGCGTCCCCCTTGCTTCCATCTTGCGTGGAGGACCTGCGCGCCCAGCACGGCCAGAATCAGCACCCCAGGCAGAACGGGAATGCGGTAACGCGCCGTTGGAAAAAAAAGAATAATCGAAGCCCCATAAGCGAGCACGAAGCAGGCCAGGACGATGTGAGCGGAATCGCGCCTCATCGTGGTCACCAGGCCCACCAGTCCGAGGGCGCCGACGACACCGAACGGAAACGCGGTTCCGGGAATCCGCCAAACCAGCGGGTAAAGAATCGGGGACTGGTCGCGAAATGGATAAACACTGATGTTGCGTGGTATTTCCGATGCTTCGAGCAGGTACCCGGTCTTGACCAGTATGTCCTTTAAAAAATTTACCGGATGTTGAACTGCGTACTTCAGCACTTCGCGATAGAAGTAACGTTGCGCGTCTGGACCTGATGCAATTCCATGGCTATAAGGCATCGCGACGATCCTGTCCCAGTCGAGTCCCGGCCGGGCGGAGATGGTTGAATCCATGTCGGGATTGTTCCCGACGTATAAATTGACGCCGGCATTTGTCGAGATCAGCACGAACTGCTTGGACGCGCGAATGTTGTGAACGGTTACCGGAAGAATACAGATCAGTACGCCGAGTGCGACGAGCGCTGCATGTGTGCTGCGTGTACTTCGTGCGGATCCCCTGCGAACTTGCAGCAATATCCAGCCAAGCGGAACGGCCGCGCAAATCAGGATGTTCGGTACGTTCAATGCCGCGACGCCGTATGCAATACCACAGGCCAGGGCTCGCCCCCGAGCGGGCGCTTCCACAAAACGCAGCGTCATCCAGAGCGCGATCAAACCAAGCAAAACCGCCAGACCGGCCGGTAGCAACTGGCTGAAGAAAAACAGCAGAGGACCGTAGAAACAGAAAAGAAGGGCTGTCACCAGCGCAGGGCGTGTTCGCATGAACCGTAGAGCAACGATGTAAACGATCATTGCCGAGACAACGCCGAAGAGCCCGTGAACGAGGCGTGTCGCCAACAAATTCGAATCGAAGAGCCGATAAACTATTGAGAGGACATAGGGATACAGCGGCGGACGCCAGAACGCTCGACCGGCGGCTGCATTGTCCCCAATCAGTGATACTGCCAGTTTGTGGTAGGTGACGGAATCAACGACAGGAAGTTGAAATGCGAGGTGACGATTGCTTTCGAGGATATACAATGACTGGATGGCCAGGGCCACCAGGGCAACAATGAAAAGGGGTTGCTTTACAATTTTCACGCTCAGGCTTTTCGGCACGGCGGAATACAGAGCAGAGCAGGCATTGCGTGACCCTGAGGGCGTCTGTGCACGACCCCGTTTGCTTTCAATTTTTTCG
>Ga0310125_10001959_pt1 | contig 10618 bp, 9 predicted proteins | sample CB11b_Tmax_Bot8__FD_203508 | JGI IMG/M metagenome (GOLD analysis project Ga0310125, IMG submission 203508) | Marine microbial communities from Western Arctic Ocean, Canada - CB11b_Tmax_Bot8 | ecosystem: Environmental > Aquatic > Marine > Oceanic | place: Canada: Western Arctic Ocean | collected... | reverse complement strand
GTCAGCCAAACGCAGTAGCCGAGTGAAGAAAACTTGGCAACGAATACATCCAAGCCCCCGTTGTTGAGTGCGTGATGGTATTCAAGCGAAAGACTCCCGCCCCGAAAAATTCCTGAAACATAGGTGTTACCATAGGCATCGACTTCCACCTCTCGAGTCCATACATATCCTGCATCGTAGTCCTTGGTAACCCACTCCCAGCCAAGCGGATTGGTGGCTACGCGCCCGCTTGTGGATGCGACGGGTTCCGTTTCCAGATTTTCCTGCAGCTCATCTGCCACGAAAAACGCTGACAGCGGCGCTGTGAGCATCAACAAAACAAGGAACAGGGCGCGAGTCACGAAGTTCCAAAGAGCCCACGTGTAAATACCGATTCCGCTGCAATCCGAACTGTGTTCAATCTTGTATATCGAGCCAAGCCTCGAAGCGACAGAGCCACTCAGTGACATTGTACGCTCGCCGCTGTTCAAGAATGGGCGGCGGCGCCCCTTGTGCCAGCGGCCTCAGTAGTTCAATCAGTTCAGCATTGATCTCATCCATGTCATCCTCAGGCGCAACCACCCAACCACGCACGAGGCTGGTACTGCCCCGCCTGAGCAAGGGCAGTAGGTGCGGCAGGTGGCGGAGCGTGTCGTGGGGTAAGTTGACCAGAAGCAGGTCGAAGCGGCCGGCTAGTGCAGGATTGTCGGCCAGCGTGAGCGCATCACCGATGCCCACGAAGCGGCCAGGACTGATCTCACAGAGCGGTTCTGACCCATCGGGAAGGCCAACCACTCCCTTGCGGGCGAGGTTTACTTGCAGCAGTTCCACTGCCTGTGGGTTGAGGTCGCTGGCGAGCAGGTCGCCTACCAAGTCCGTGTGCGACAACATGTGAGCGAGCGCCGGGCCGACACCGCAGTAGGGATCAGCCACTGCAATCGATCTGCCGAGCCTCTCCTTGAGAGCCAGCGCGCTGTCGACCGTACGGGAGCGCTCGGTCTGCAATCGATGCGAGAAGAAGGCAGACCCGGGATTAATGTCGATGTCGACCCCATGTTCACGCACGCGTGTGCGCGTCGACAGCAGTTCGGCTCTCACATCCGGCTCCAGACTGTCGAGTTCGGCTCGGCTGATCACCTCTCCATCATGACGGGCTGCCAGAGGTTCCAGATTGCGCACGCGGAACTCACCTTCGACCCCTTTGTCCCAGAAGGCGGCACGCACTCCATGGTGGTGCGCGAGCTTCGCCAAGGCAATCTCCTGTGCATATTGCTGAATTTCTTTTTCCAATTTGAAAACCAACAGGTCACCCAGTGGTTCCTGAGCATTCGGCCAGTACCCTTCGTTAGCCTTGATCACCTCTTCGGGAACCCATTGCGGAAGGCGCTCCAGCCAGCGCCTGGGGAACGGTGCTGGCTGCTCCGCATCCACTTCCGGAAGACCCTCGAATGGGGTGGGGAGTGGAGCTGGTGCTTCCTCCGACAATGGCAACAGGCGCTCTTCGCCTGCCTCAAGCACGCGAGCGCGCGGTGCCAGCCATCCACGCTCTGCCAACTGTAGGAACGTGCTCTGGGTCTGCCGCTTCGGCACGCTCAAGTGACGCATCTGATTCGAATGGAGCAGTGTGCTGCGCTTGACGCTGACGGCGATGAAGGTGTGTTGATGTCGCCGGGGCTGTGGTTGGTGGGATTAGGACCCGGTGACCTGTCGCAGATGACGCAGGCGGCAATCTCTGCCGCCCGCGCATGCGAACACCGCTTCCTCGAGGGCTACACAGCATCACTCCCCGCCGACCAGGAACAGGAACTAACCGAACTGGTCGGGCCATGGACTCGCTTGATGCGGCCGGATGTAGAGAATCCTGAGGAACTGCTACGACTCGCTGCCGATTCCTCCGTAGCGCTGCTCGTCGTTGGCGACCCCCTTCAAGCAACCACGCACGTCGACCTACAACTCCGCTGCCAGTCCGCTGGAATCGCATGCGATGTCGTGCACGGCCTGTCGATCACCACCGTCGTCACCGGAGCGGTGGGGCTACAGTCATACAGATTCGGCCGGCAGGTCACACTGCCCTACCCGCATGGAGAGGTCGTCCCCACTTCTCCGCTCGAGTTCATCGTCGCCAACCGCGACCGTGGATTGCACACGCTGGTTCTGCTCGATCTCGACCCGACGGGAATGGGGGTGGAGGAACAAAACCCGATGAGCCCTGAGGTCGCCGTCGACGTCCTTCTACGAATGGCCGGAGAACTCGATGTGGATGTGAAAGACTGGACCGGGGTCCTGTGTAGCGATGTCGGCAGTTCTGACCAGCGCATCATCCACGGAACTTTCGACCGGATCGCGTCCATCTCAGACGGAAGGATGCACTGCCTTGTAATCCCAGGCAGACTGGACGATCTGGAATCCGAAGCGCTGTCGCGCTGGCAGGTTTGAGCCGACCGTTGCCCTCAAGCGAGATGGTTGAGTCGGCGGCGCAGGAGGGGAGAGTGTGCAAGGTGGCAACCCGGTGGAATTCCCGGGACAGAAGAAGCAGCAACGGTTCCGCATGCGAGGCATCAAGAAGGCGTCTGCTGGTGTGCAGAAACGGCTGCGCAGGAACCTCAACGTCCTGCTCGATGATCCCCACGCCACACTGCCGGAGGTGACTGGCCCCACCCGAAAGGGATTCGGGCGGGACCGCATGAAAGGAGCACTCAACGAGATCGAGAAGGTGCTGCGCAAACGAGAGAATCGTAAGTGGCTGCAGAAGCGAATGAACAAGCAGGGGGGTGATGCCATCGCCAAGGCGTACGCCGCTTCGCTGATAGCCGCGCATGAAGAGGACATCAGCACCGTCTCGGTGTTCAAGGACCAACTCTACGGAAGTGCGAGTTTCGTTCAACGCGGGAAAGGCACGCGACTGAGCATGGTCGGCATCCAGAACCACTCGAACCCGAAACTGAGACTGCTCACGTGGTTGGAGATGGCGAAGCGCGGCTACTGGTTCTTCAGCTGGTCGAAGGGGTTCGTCTGCACTGGAATCGATTCATCCCCGCCTGTCGAGTGGCTCGCAGAGGCGCTGCGCAGCGCACCTGTCGAGTTCACCGAACCAAAGGGGGGTGGAGAAGGTCTGTGGCTGAGCAAAGGGCTGGATGCTGATGCGGTCGGCTCTGTCGGAACCGACCACCTGCTACTGAAATTCACCAACGGCATCGACGTCGCGTTGGCGCTCACTGACCTGCGCTCGCTCAAGGATTCCTTCGTCATATCCGCTGCGTCGACGATGGTACCAACCAATGGCCTAGGCGGTCTGTTGCAGGCTGAGATTCACTGCGCACCGGAAGGATTCGAGGGTGACATACCAGAAGCCGCTAGCGAAGCGATGGGAGCAGTGGTTGAACGCTGGCTCGGCCTCAATCTGGAGGATACGGCACTGGCCACGGAAATCCACAACGCGTTCGCCACGCAGTTGACGGATGGCTACCTCATCGGGCGGCGTTACTTCCCTGCGGATGCCGGCGCTGAGTTCACCGAGGAACTGCAGGGAGGTGCGCTGGAGAAGGAAGCGGTTACGGCCCTGCTCGATGTGCTCGAGGACGGAGTCCGCGTCGATGCCAGCGGTGAAGGACACACACTCGCCTCTTCGTTGGTGAGGTTGGAGACCGGCACTGCCAATTCGCTGCTGAGCGGCACTTGGGACGACTACGGGCTCGATCTTCTGGAATCCCTGTTCGATATCACTGGTGACAAGGCTGAGCGGATACAGTCCAAGCAGGCGCGTGGACGGGGATTCGGCAACTTCCTACGCCGGCTCGACGAACAGCAGAGCGGAGTGCGCAAGCAGCGCAAGTTCCCTTGGCGTGATGGGGTGCTACCGACCCCGCTCGACTTCGCTAATCAACTAGTGAAGCGAGGGCGAATCGATGGCCTCGGGCCAACGACCAGTATGGCACGTAAGGCGGGTAAAGATGTCGATCTGGCGATGGGATGGGCATGGTTAGTGGTGCACGGCAAGGGCGAGGGAGAGGCATGGCATTTCGAATCCGACACTCGCGACAAGGGTGGAGACTGGGCGCCGCCACTGGAACAATTGTGGAAGGCGGCTGAACAGCTCTTGGGAGAGGATGGGGATGCCTCGGGCTACATCGAGGCGATGGAAGAGCTGCGTCGAGCGACCGGCACGATGGCAGAGTTGCCCGAGCCGTAATCCTCAACCGAGGGCGCACTCAAGGTCGTTCCACAGGTCAACTGCGTCCTCGATGCCGACTGAGAGGCGGACGAGACCGGGAGTCACCCCCACCTCTAGACGTCGTTCCTCTGGCGTGGCGGCGTGAGTCATCGACCAAGGATGGTTGATCATCGAAGAGACGCTGCCGAGGCTCTCGGCGATTGGGAACAGACGAGATGCTGCCGCGAAGCGGCGGGCCCCCTCCTCACCTCCCTCCACTTCAAGCGAGATCATCCCCCCGTAGCGTCGCATCTGTCGCTTTGCCACTTCATGGCCAGGGTGATCGGAGAGTCCGGGGTAGAGCAGTCTGGTCACGGCCGGATGCTCGGCCAGCCGCTCGGCGAGGAATTCGGCATTGTCGCAGTGCCGCTCCATGCGTAGGGCGAGTGTGCGGATGCCGCGCAGCGTGAGGAAGCAGTCCAAGGGCCCCGGTACGGCACCGATGGTGTTCTGCAGGAACGCAAGCCGCTCCACCAGAACATCGTCGCGCACGACGATGCAGCCGCCAATCACATCCGAATGACCCGAGATGTACTTGGTCGTCGAGTGCACGACGATGTCGGCGCCGAGTTCGAGAGGCCGCTGCAGCAGCGGGCTGGCGAACGTGTTGTCGACCACGACCAGCCAGCCGCGCGCGTGGGCCTTGTCAGCGAGCGCGCTGATGTCGTGTATGTTGAGCAGCGGATTAGTAGGTGATTCCAGCCAGAGTATCTTCGTGGACGGCCTCGCCAACTCCTCGAGATCACCTTCACCGAGGAAGGAGTAGGTCGTCTCGACGCCGAACCGGGATAGCACGTCATCGAACAGACGCCCCGTGCCACCGTAGAGATCAGAGGCTGCGAGGATATGGTCGCCCGCCTTGAGCAACTGCGAGATGGCTGAGATGGCCGCCATTCCGCTGCCGAAGGCGATACCGTGTGCCGGCTCCCCTGGAGATTCGAGTTCAGCCATCGCCGCCTCGAGCGCCTCACGCGTCGGGTTCTGCGTGCGCGAGTACTCGTATCCGCTGTGCTCGGCGAAGTCACTCTGCACATAGGTGGCCGTCTGGAAGATGGGCTCGACCTTGGCACCGGTCACCTGCTCTGGTGAGGAGCCGGCATGCACAGAGCGAGTGGAGTCGCCGATATCGTCGAATCCGTCGTCGTCATCCATGCACATCACTCCCAGTCATCCGGCTCGAACCCGTTGTCTCGGAGCCAGTCATCGTTGAACATCTTGCTGAGATAAGGATTGCCAGCATCAGGTAGGATGACCACTAACCTGGCAGGCTCGCCGCGGGCGTCGGCCTCTCTAGCAACCTGCTCGGCCACCGCCAGTGCTGCCCCTGAAGAACCACCGCAGAACAGACCCTCGCTGCGAGCGAGTCTGCGTGCAGCTCGGAAGCTGGTCTCGTCATCGACCTGGATGATCTCGTCGATTGTCGAGAAGTCGGTAGCAGCGGGAATGAAATCCTCCCCGAAACCTTCGACCTTGTAGGTGTGCGGCTCCCCCAAAGTCCCTTCATCGAACCACTGCTTGAGAATGGAGCCGACAGCATCGACACCGATGTTTCTAGGGGCTCGCATACCATCCCTTTCCGCGAGCTCGGCGAAAGCACGAGCGCATCCGGTAATCGTCCCTCCAGTGCCCATGGTGGCGATGAAATGGGTGAATACCCCCCCCGTCTGTGCCCAGATCTCGGGACCGGTCTGCTGTTCGTGAGCCCGTGGGTTGGCCATGTGTGAATACTGGTCGGGATACCATGCACCCTCTATCTCTCGCCCCAGCCTTGCTGCTACTTCGTAATACGAGCAGGGGTCTTCCTTGTCAACCGCAGTGGGACAGATGTGAACGTCAGCACCAATCGCCCGTAGGAGATCGATCTTTTCATTCGACATCTTGTCTGGAATCGTGAATATGCAGCGGTAGCCTCGTTGTGCGGCGACCATCGCCAGTCCGATGCCCGTGTTGCCGCTCGTCGCCTCGACGATGGTTCCTCCCTCCTTGAGCAGGCCTTCAGCCTCGCCGTCGAGCACCATCTGCAGCGCAATGCGATCCTTGATGGAACCGCCCGGGTTACACCTTTCCAGCTTGACCCATATTTCTGAGGTGCCAATATCCGGGGCATATGAGTTGAGGCGAATGAGAGGGGTGTTCCCGATTGCCTGGACGACGTCAGCGTGTGCCCCCTGTGATGAGTCCATGAGTCTTGACTCAGGAGTTTTCGCTATCATGCTTCGCCCGCGTGTGAGGGTGCGCGCGAGTGCTCTCAGTCGAGGGTGTGGTAGCCGTAGACCCAGTGACTGTGATACTCTGACTCTGATGCCGTGCCAGCCTCGCGCATGTTCGCGAGCACGGATGCTATGGCGCTGCGTACCGCTCGGTCACGCTCCTCCCCCTCAATGAGCGGGGCGGCTATCTCGGAGAGTCGCGGGACGAGGATGAAGCGTTTCGAATCCCCATTGGAGAAGCCGACGATGTGGTCGCTGATCTCACTGGAAAAACCAGCAGACTCGAATGCGTCCAGCATCACGTCGATGGAGAACGGTTCGGGGAAGATACGGTCTACGCGGCGCTCGGCTTGATGCGCGTCAATCTCACCCATCTCAGCGAGCAGTGTCTGACGAGCCGAATCGTCCCGGAGGTGCTCGCGCACCGCACGATATGGGTCGTGGAGCAGAGATGCGTTGGCTGGCAGCATGTTGCTGTCGACATCGCCGCTGTCCCAGACGAACACGCCGCCTTCCGCCAGTGATCCAGCGAATTGAACACCCAGATCTGGGAGCGCTTTGGTCGGCACGAGGTGCAGGGTGGAGGAGGAGATGATCACATCCACCTTGCGTCCATCGAGCATCTTTTCCAATCGATGGAAGGCTGGTTTGCCATCCTCGCTGGTGAACATAGAGAACACGAAATGCACATCATTCCGGTGGCCAAGCAGTTCCCTCGCCTTGCCGAACCAGGAGACCAGTGGGTCGACCAGTACCAACTCGATAGAGATGTTAGCGGCGTCGGTGAGTTTCAGCAGTTCGATGGCGGACCCTCCGGTTCCCGCGCCATAATCCACAACCAGTGAACCTTGCTGGATATGTGGCATCGCCAACTCCAGCAGGTGGGCTACTGAATCCCTGTGCCAGCCGGCGGGCCGGTTGACATCACCGTCGAGGTAGAGTGCTCGGTGGTATGAGTCACCGTCGGCGACCTCGGCGGGAGTGAGGCTCTCCGGCCTCCATCCTGTGGCCATTGGTCACCTCCGCGGTCACATCACGAATAGCCCTTCGGGGGGTAAGGAGTCCCGCTCAGAACCACCCCGCTCGCGCCTCCTCCTTCTCCAGCGAACGAGCAGCATGACCGCAAGCCCAAGCAGCCCTGTGACTACCACCAAGGCGAGGAACGGCAGGAACACTGCGAGCAGCGAGCAGACGAGGCAGGCGCCCGCCTCTCCAGTCGATACCACTGGATTGGCTAGACCACCGGTGGTCGCCGTCGATAGGGCTCTGGTAGCAACCGTTCCTATCTGCATCGTTCCGGAGGCGCCGCCACCGGCGATTATCGCCAGTGACCATTGCAGAGCCGGGTGCATCCCATCCAGACTCGCCGCCATGACACTAGAACCGGCGACCACTGCAGCTGGAGTGGCGATGGTGTCCAGCAGATTGTCGAGCCACGGGATGTAGTAGGCACCGATTTCGACCAGAGTGGCGACAGCGAGGATGGCCGTCACCCAGGTGTCACCGAGCCAGAGCATGTCTGCGCCGAGCCCCACCCATTCGAAGCGAGCAGCGAGAGAGAGAATCAGTGGCGGCAGGAAGATGCGGAAGCCACAGGCGGCTGAGAGTCCCATACCGATGCTGAACGCGACGAACGCCTGCCAAGGATCCATCTGTTCACCCGGTCTGCTCCTCGACCCAATCAGCATATCCGTCGCTCGCCCCAGCGCGCCAATGCACCACCTGCGGCTCATCATAGGGGTGTTCAGCCACGAGCGCGGCAACAAGTTCCTGCAGTGATGACTCTGAGGTCTTCAAGCGCAGACACCATTCCTGCTCGTCGCACAATTCACCCCGCCAGCGATAGGTAGAGGCGATGCGCCTGCGTTGCACACACGCGGCCAGACCTGCTTCCACGAGCGGTGTGGAGAAGGCAATGACCTGTTCCTCGTTCCACTCACCTGGAAGTGTGGTATCGAGCAGCACGATTTCGGCGGTCATGGCACATGCTGGCAGGCGATATGGCATCAATCTGACCGATGCTGGGGGGACTGCTGCCCCCAAGAGAACGATTGAAGGCTTGCGGCCGACCGGCGGCAGACATACGGAGTGTCTCGGATGGCTGACTGGTGGACCGAGCCGATTGACTCCGGACCACTGCCGGAGGATGGCGGACGCTACGACATCATTGTCGTAGGGGGTGGGCCTGGTGGGTCTGGTGCCGCCATCTACGCCAGCATGGCGGGACACCGTGTGTTATTGCTCGAGAAAAGTGTGTTCCCGCGCCAGAAATCCTGCGGTGACGCGGTAGGCGGCTCTGCCCTGATGCATGTGCAGGCGTTCGGGTGCAAGGACGAGGTCGAGGCGACCCCATGCTACCAGGTGACCGATATGATATTCTCCAGCGCCAACGGGGTGGAGGTGACCATACCACTCCCCGCGGACAGGGTCGCCGACCGCACTGCCGGCATGGTGATCCCACGACTCCAGTTCGACTACGTCCTGTTCAAGCGAGCCACCGAACTGGTGCGCAAGAGCGGTGGGGCGGTGATTCAAGACTTCCCCGTGAGCGAGGTGCACATGGTGGGCGAGGGTGACAAGCAGCGCATCATCGGTGTGTCAGGAACCGTCGGGGGTCCGCGCAGCGGCAACGAGGTGATGACCTTCACAGCACCCCTCACTATCGGCGCGGGGGGCTACAACTGTCCCGTATCTCGCACTGTCACCGGGGCTCATGGGGAGCCGATGCGCGACGATGACCATTACATCGCTGCCTACAGGGAGTACTGGGAGATGGATTGTGGCCAAACCGGACCCATTGAACTGCATTTCATCGGTGGTGATCTCGGTGGTGGATACTTCTGGATCTTCCCAGTGAGGGGCCCTGCAGGCGCAGATCAAGGGGTGTGTAATGTGGGGATCGGTCTTGTGCAGCGCGAGTTGAAGCTGAACAAGACCAAACTGCGCGCCCTGCAGGCGCAGGTGATCGCGGAGCATCCGAAGTTCAAGGAGCGGTTCAAATCCGCCAAGATGGTCGAGGGTAGCGGCATCGGCCACATGATTCCCTGCGGCTCTCCAAGAAAGCAGCCGCCGAGCTACCAACCGCGACGGATAGCCATGGCAGGGGCGGGGTGCGTAGGAGACTCAGCTACCCTCGTTAATGCCTTCTCAGGAGAAGGAATTGATCCTGCTTTCGTGTCGGCGAAGACCCTGATCGAACACTTCGACCGCGACGAGCACGCGGACGGTTTCCCGTCAGAGGCGGCGCACGACTACCAGACCGAACTGTGGAAGAACATCGGCCCAGTGATGACAAACAGCTACAAGATGCAGAAACTGGTGAAGAGGCGGCGTTTGATGAACTGGTTCATGGGCAAGGCAAGCAGGGACGACAAGAGGGGAGAGATGATTCGCAACCAGTTGGAACTGGCGGTCTCCTCGAAATCCGCTCAAGAGGACGTGGCAACTCCCTGGCAACTGATCAAACTGATGTTATTCTGAGGTGTGAGACTGATGGACGCATCACTCGATGGTGTCTTGACAGTGTTCTGCGACCTTGACGGCACCCTCTACCTCGGTGATGAGTTGATCCCGGGGGCACTGGAATTTCTCGAACGCTGCAAGGCCCGCGGCATCCGTTGCTTCTTCCTGTCGAACAACTCGTCGCGCTCAGTCGAGCAGTATCTCACCAAACTCCACGGATTGGGTATACCCGCTGAAGCGGATGACGTCATGCTGTCGACCCACGACCTGATCTCTTGGCTCACCGAGGAAGAGGTCACTGACACCTACCTGGTGGGAACAGAAGGGATGCGGGCCATGCTTGAGGGTGCTGGCATCGAAACGCAGTCCAAGGCACCCGAGTACGTCGTGCTCGGATACGACACCGAGATCACCTACGACAAACTCGCCACAGCTTCGATTCATCTCCACTCAGGAGTACCCTTGGTGGCCAGCCATCCGGACCTCGTCTGCCCTTCACCTGCCGGTGGCCTACCTGATTCAGGTGCATACATGGCGCTGTTTGAAGCGACGACAGGAGCAACTCCCGCGCATGTCTGTGGGAAGCCGAACGCGGGAATGCTGTTGCACAAGATGGTCGGACTGGGACTTGAGCCGGGCGAGTGTGCTATGATTGGTGACCGCCTGTACACGGACGTGGAGATGGCTGAACGAGCGGGTGTACAGGGAGTGCTGGTGCTCTCCGGGGAGGCGACTGCCGACGATGCGCGAGCGGCCC
>Ga0310125_10001953_pt1 | contig 10621 bp, 6 predicted proteins | sample CB11b_Tmax_Bot8__FD_203508 | JGI IMG/M metagenome (GOLD analysis project Ga0310125, IMG submission 203508) | Marine microbial communities from Western Arctic Ocean, Canada - CB11b_Tmax_Bot8 | ecosystem: Environmental > Aquatic > Marine > Oceanic | place: Canada: Western Arctic Ocean | collected... | reverse complement strand
CTACGGTGGCCAGGTCAGTCGCACGATCGACATGCTGATCGAGTCGGCTCGGCCCAGCGGCTACATTGTCAACGAGCCCTACGTGTCTCACGGCCCGATGTACGGCCATGGATTTGCGACCCTGTTCTTGGCCGAGGTCCACGGGATGGAGACTCGGCCGCGAGTCCGGGCCCGGTTGCGGGACGTGCTGGCCCGCTCGGTCGCGCTGATCGTTCGGGCTCAGAACGAAGAAGGAGGTTGGCGGTACGAGCCTCGAGGAGCCGAGTACGCGGATCTGTCGGTGACCGTCTGCCAGGTGATGGCCTTGCGAGCCGCCCGCAACGCCGGGATCGGTGTTCCTCGGGAGACGATCGAACGGTGCATCGGTTTCGTTCGCCGTTGCCAGAACTCCGATGGCGGGTTCCGTTACATGCCGGCTCGTCGCGAGAGCCTGTTTCCGGTCACCGCGGCCGGGCTGGTGGCACTGTCCAGTGCCGGGGTCTATGACGGGCCGGAGGTCGAGCGGGGCCTGGCCTTCTTGTCGCGCTTCGCCGCGACGGCAGACAACTCGAATCGGACGCCCGACCATTTTCTGTACGGGCACTACTACGCCGTCCAGGCCGCCTTCCAGGCCGGCGGCAAGACCTGGTCGGGTTGGTACCCTCTGATCCGCGACCACCTGGTCGGGACTCAGCAGCCCGGAGGGGCCTGGCGCGACAGGACGTGCGACCACTACGGGACCGCGATGGCGCTGTTGATCCTGCAGGCTCCCAACAACTACCTGCCGATCTTCCAACGGTGACTCGGTGAAGGGTTCACGAGGAAAATGGGTGAGGGTTGCGGCGTGGACGATCGCCGTCGGAATATTCCTCGTCCTGGTCGAAGTCCCGGGCGACGAGACGTTTTCGAAACAGTTACGGTCACGGGAGCGTGTGCGGGTCGAGTTGACCGATGGGACGACGATCGAGGGTCAACGGATCGAGTTGAGCCGCGGGGTGGTGGTGCTGGACTCTCGTCGCCTGAAGACAGAGCGGATCGTGAGATGGGATCGCATTGTCGAGAAGCGAGAGACAGGTCCCCGCCCACCTGCCACCGGCGACCTGGTGTTGCTTGTCGGAGGCGATCGCCTGAGTTGCAAGGTGCAGAGCATCGATCTCGAGCACCTGGTCGCTGGCTGGGACGGTCTGGGCCGGCCCGGCGTGTTTCGGATTCCGCTTGAGCGTATCCGGGCGGTGCTGCTTGGGAGCGGAGTCCCGGACCGGCTGCGTCGCAGGCTAAAGAGCGGTGGCAAGGTCCGTTCGGGGGACGAATTGTGGTTGCGGGGTGGTGACCGGTTGGTGGGCGAGTTGAAGAGCCTGGGTACCGAGGCGGTGGTACTGTCGACTGAAGCGGGCAACCGGCGGGTGGCTCGAAAGTCGGTGGCCGCGTTGCTGGTGAATCCCGAATTGCAGGTGGAGGCCAGGCGGCGTACACGTCATGTTCGAGTTGCGTTTGCGGACGGTTCGCGGTTGACCTCGGCATGGCCGACTTCCCACCCGCGGGATGGGTTGATCGGGCTGGTCTTGTCAGGGATCGGGTCGAGTACCGACGAGTCGGCTCGCGTCCAGGCCTTGAGTAGCACGATTCGCAGCGTGCAGTATTTCGGGGTGGGGATACTTCGACTGACGCGTCTGAAGCCGACACGCGTGGTGCACACGCCGTTCCTGGGCGCGGTCCGTGCGCCGGTGGTCGACGGTTCGATTGGCGGAGGTCCGTTGGAGGTTGCGGGTCTCTGGTCGGCCAACGGACTGGGGATGACCAGTCGTACCCGGATGACGTGGGACCTGGATGGTCGCCACCGCTTCTTCTGTGCGCGGGTGGCGATCGACGACACGGCCGGTGGTGGTGGCGACGTGGTGTTCGGAGTGTTGCTGGATGGTCGGTCGGTCTGGAGCAGTGGTCCGGTACGAGGTCAAGAGCGGCTTCGTGCGGTCGGACCACTTGATTTGAGCGGTGCTCGGACTCTGACGCTGGTGGTCGACTATGGCCGCCGTGCGGACGTCATGGACCATGCCGTGTGGCTGGATCCTCGGTTGGTTAAAGAGCAGGCCAAGTAGCCCAGGGACTGGCACCCCCGCCTGACGGCGGGTGAGCCAGTCCCTGGGCTCAGCGATTTCTGGCGAACAGCCGTCGTCTGAGCGTGGTGAAGCGGCTGAGTTCATCGAATCGTCTGCGGTGGCTGGCGTCCTGGATCATGGCGTAGAGGATCACGTTGACGCCGATGCGGACGGCGTCGCGGGTGATGTATCCGGCGCAGGCGACGGAGGATTGTCTTTGGAGTGCGCAGCTGAGGTCGTATCGGCTGTAGATCACGACGTAACGTCCGTCGACTCTCAGGCCCTCGAGGTACGGTTCACCCTCGCGGACTTCCGTCGCCAGCGCCTTGCCTCCTGTTCCGCCGGCCGGCAGCACTCTGCGTTTGACCTTGCGGATGTCGTAGCCCAGTTCCAGTCGAAACAGTTCGTGATCGACGGGCACGCGTTCGAGTTTGGCGTCGGGGTAGAGTTGGCTGACCATGCGTCGGAAGCTGTTGTCAAACGGCTTGGCTCCGCAGATGGCGTCTGCAAAGAGCAGTCCGCCGTTGTCGAGGTAGGTCTTGAGTTGTTTGGTTTCCCCGGCCGCGAAATCGAAGCGATTGCGTCCGTGCATGAAGACGACGGGGTATCGGAACAGGGCGGGGTCGGTGACGGGGAGTTCGAGAGTGCGCGTGGAGGCAGTTCGAGGGAAGCTGCGGTTGACGGCCAAGAGCAGGTTACGGACCGCCAGCGGCGCATCGTTGTAGCCTCCGGAGTGACGCAGCTTGGGCACCTTGAGCAGTCCACGAGCGACGCGGTCCTCGGCTCCACCCTGCTCGGCGAGTTGTTGCTGGTCGAGCTTATTGGGAGGTTCTCGGCCGGTGGCGTAGGCGATCACGTTGACTCCGATCTTCATCGCCCGAATGATCATCGTCTTGAGCTCGACGGGCCGGCCGTCGGGGTCCTGCTTCATCCACTTGTTCCACAGGCACGAGAGGTCTTCGGGGGTGAAGATGATCACGGTGCGGCAGCCGAAGTCGACTCCATAGAGCTTGACGCTGGCCGGGTCGGTGAACAGGTATTCGCTGCGGTAGACGGGGTGACCGGTCGGCAGAGGTTTCAGCCTGGCGTCTCCCTCGGGGTACAGTTTCTTGACGAGTTCGAACATGCCGTCGTGGAAACCGGCTCCCTGGCAGCAGTTCACCGCGAACAGGAAGCCACCCTGGTCGAGGTACTTGCGGAGCATTGTGACCTGCTGATTGTTGAGTTGCGGGACGTCTCGTCCGGACATCATCTGCACCGATCCCTGCAGCAGGTCCTGAACCGCGGTGGGTCCTTTCAGCCGGTTGATGTCGACGACCTGCCAGGTCATCAGCTTGGGCCATTTGGGCAGCGTGGTGATGTGTTCGACGAGGTTCCTGGCGTCGTCACGGTGCTGGTTCCAGTCGGCGTTGTTGCCGAACTGCAGCTTGTTGACCAGGACGGGAGCGAGTCCTTTGGAGAGGAACAGCAGGGCGAAGCTCGAGGCGATCAGCTCATCGCTCTCGATCCCCGCCGATCTCCAGCTTCCTTCTCGCTGGTTCTGCCCGTTGACAAGGTACTGGGCACCTTCGCGATACCAGTCGTGGTTGCCGAAGAAGCGTCGTCCCGAGAGTCGTCCGGCTCGTTCCATTCCGTAGAGGTAGTAAAACAGCCAGCTTCGTCCTCCGGGGTTGCTACCCACGGCGAAGTGTCGACCCATCCAGGCGAGTGCCCGATTGAGCTGCTGGTCGTCGGTGACCGGTTCGCAGCAGCGGGGTTGACCGTTGGGGAGCAGGTCTTTTTCGTCTCTGAGCATGGCGCTGGTGATCTGCAGCGTGGCGATGCCGGCGACCGTCATGCTGCCGCTGCTGCCCAGTGCTCCTCCGCCTCCGGTGTAGGCCCACCCCCCGTCGCCGTTCTGGAATCTCAGCCAGTGCGTCCGGGTTCTTTCCCAGATCCTGCGGTCGACCAGGGCACCGGCGTAGGCGGCGTCGCGGAGTCCGAGCACGGCGAACTGCCCGTTGCTGCGATCGCCACCACCTCCGGGCGCGCGAAACGAGTAGCCCCACAGTCCCGAGCCGGGTCCTGCGGTGATCTGACCTTTCTGGAGTTGATCGGCGAGTGTCTGGATCCGCCCGCGGTCTCTGCGGCCGTCCTTGGCGGTGGCCAGGGCGCTGATCTTCAATGACACCTCGTAGGTCTCAGTCGGTTCCGCGTCGGGTCCTCTGAGGAATTCCAGGGCCTTCTGGATCGGTTCGTCCTCGACGGTCATCCCCGAGTTGAGCAGTGCCAGCATCACGAGGCTGGTGACTCCGACGTTGTTTTGCCTGCGGACCCGAGAGGTCCACTTGCCGTCGGGCTGCTGCAGGCCCACCAGGAATCTCTGGGCACGCCCGATCGAGCGGAGCACGGTTTCGGCGGTCAGGTCCGCGGCGTGTCCCGGTGCCGGGATCGCGGCAAGCGAGACGATGAGCACAACGACACGGATCGACACAAGTCTCGACATGTCCTCGATTGACTCCCCGCGGGGCTGCTGTCCATGATGGCTCGGCTTGACCGTACTCATCTTCGGGCGTCCCCGCGTCGCGGTCAACACGGGTCCCCCCCTCGCATACCGCCCTGGCTTCGACTCTCAACGATTCATCATTCGTCCCATGCCCGACCAACACGATTTCGACGAGCTGCTCGAGAAGTTCCGTCGTCACCGGGAGGTGATGAAGGAGGAGCTGCACAAGGTAATCATCGGCCAGGACGCGGTGATCGACCAGATGCTTGCGGCGATTTTCACCGGAGGTCATTGCCTGCTGGTGGGTGTTCCGGGCCTGGCCAAGACCCTGATCGTCAGCACGATCGCCCGGATCCTGGATGTCCGCTTCAAGCGGATCCAGTTCACTCCCGACCTGATGCCCTCGGACATCACCGGCACCAACGTGCTCGATGAGACCGACACGGGTCGCCGCGAGTTCCGATTCGTGCACGGGCCAGTCTTCACCAACGTGTTGCTGGCCGACGAGATCAACCGGACGCCTCCCAAGACCCAGGCCGCGTTGCTGCAGGCGATGCAGGAGCGTGAGGTGACGGTGGGCCAGGAGACGTACCCATTGCCGGACCCGTTCTTCGTGATCGCCACGCAGAACCCGATCGAGCAGGAAGGCACCTATCCCTTGCCCGAGGCCCAGCTCGACCGGTTCATGTTCAACGTGCGGGTCGACTATCCGAGTCTGTCCGAGGAGGAGCAGATCCTGGCGGCGACGAGTACGGGCGAGGAGCCCGAGACCCGCAAGGTGCTCTCGGCCAAGTCGATCGTCTATCTGCAGAAGCAGATCAACCAGATCGAGGCGGGGCCACTGACGATCAACTATGCGGCTCGACTGGTGAGGGCCACGCGGCCCGATGACGAGAGTGCTCCGGAGTTTGTTCGCGAGCTGATCGACTGGGGTGCCGGTCCCCGTGCCGGCCAGTTCCTGCTCGCAGGAGGCAAGGCGATGGCCGCGATGGCCGGTCGTCCGAGCGTTTCGTTGAAGGACATCCGCGACGTGGCCATCCCCGTGCTCCGACACCGCATCTCGACGAACTTCCAGGCGCAGGCCGAGGGGATGAGCACCGACGACGTGGTGGGCCGACTGATCACCGACGTCCCCGAACCGACCGTCAGCAAGTACGATTGACCCGCGGGGTCCCGACTCCGCTTCGCCCCGATTCCTCACCGGGACTTGGTCTCAGCACTCATGCCAGCGATCGAAGAGTACCTGAAGCCGGAGGTTGTCCGCAGCGTGGCTCGGCTGGATTTGCGGGCGAGGTTCATTGTCGAGGGTTTTCTGAGCGGTTTGCACGCCAGCCCGTTTCACGGGTTCTCGGTCGAATTCAGCGAACACCGCCGCTACGTCCAGGGCGACGATCCGAAGCTGATCGACTGGCTGGTCTACGCCAAGACCGATCGCTTCTACATCAAGGAGTACCAGGCGGAAACCAACATCACCGGGTACCTGGTGATGGATCTCTCCGAGAGCATGGCCTACACGCATCGCCAGGAGTTGACCAAGTTCGACTACTGCATTTGCCTGGCCGCGGCCCTGGGGTACCTGATGATCCACCAGCAGGACCCGGTGGGCCTGATCACTTTTGACGAGTCGATCCGTGCCAGCCTGCCGGCTCGGAGCAAGCGGACCCAGTTGGCCAACGTGCTGGCTCAGCTGGCTCGTGCGAAGCCCGGGGGTTTGACCGAGGTCGGTGCGAACCTGGCCCGGATCGCCGCGATGATCCGGCACCGCAGCCTGTTGATGGTCTTCAGCGACCTGCTGGCTGATCCCGACGAGGTGATTCGCGGGTTGCAGCAGCTGCGTCATGCCGGCCACGACGTGATCGTGTTCCACGTGCTGGACGAGGCCGAGACGACGTTTCCATTTCGGGGGATGGTCGATTTGAAGGACCCCGAGAGCGGCCAGTCGCTGGTGCTCGATGCCGAGGGCATCCGGGCCGATTACCTGGAGACGCTTGAGGCTCTGTGCGAGCGATACGAGAAGGAATGCAATTCGATGGGAGCCGACTACGTTCGGCTGGACACCAGCATGCGGTTCGACCATGCGCTGGTCGGCTACCTGTCTCAGCGGCGGGCTAGGTTCTAGGTTCTAGGTTCTAGGTTCTAGGTTCTAGGTTCTAGGTTCTAGGTTCTAGGTTCTAGGTTCTAGGTTCTAGGTTCTAGGTTCTAGGTTCGGGGCAGGGACTGGCTCGCGAGATTTGGGACAGGCACCGCCGCTGCCGGGGGCAGCTCTGGAGCCAGTCCCTGTGGGGAATTGGCTCTCAATCGTCATGATCGTTGTGACTGTTACGACTCGCGGGCGGCCTGGTCCGAGACGGTTGGGCGGATGTTGCACGCCCCCGAAGTGGCTCGTAGAGTTCAAGGCGGTTCCGCCCGGTCGGGTCCACCGCAGCGAGAATCTCTCCAACGGTCGCGTCGCCTGTGGCGTACGCGCAGGCGGGGCCGGTGCCTCCTTCGTGGCGGGATTCTCCAACCAACCACGCACCATTTTCCTCCCACCGCGGACACCTGCGATGGACACCAACGAAGCTGTCAGCCAAGAGATTCAACCGGAGCCGGATTCGAGCCAGGCGACGGCCGAGCCGGAGGTCACGGCCGCTGCGGCCGACGAGCCGGTGATCAAGATCCGTAATCTCTCGAAGATCTACCGCGACTTCTGGGGCCGCCCCAAGGTCCAGGCCCTCAATTCACTCTCGCTCGATGTTCACAAGGGCGAGGTGTTCGGGTTGCTGGGTCCCAACGGATCGGGCAAGACGACAACGATGAAGTTGCTGCTGGGCCTGCTGTTTCCCTCGGGTGGCGAGATCTCGATCCTGGGCGAAACGGCGACCAATGTCGAAAAGAACGAGCGGATCGGGTACCTGCCCGAAGAGTCCTACCTCTACAAGTTCCTCAACGCCGTCGAAACTCTCGACTTCTACGGCCGGCTGTTCAACATGAGCAAGTCGGTGCGTCGCGAGCGGGTGGATCACTACATCGAGATGGTGGGTCTCTCGAACGCCAAACACCGCCAGCTCAAGGAATACTCGAAGGGTATGACCCGCCGGATCGGGTTGGCCCAGGCGCTGATCAACGACCCCGACCTGGTGCTGCTGGATGAACCGACCACCGGGCTGGATCCTCTAGGTACCCGCGACATGAAGGACCTGATCCTGAAGTTGCGTGGAGAGGGCAAGACGGTCGTGATGTGCAGCCACCTGCTGGCCGACGTACAGGACGTCTGCGACCGCATCGCGATCCTCTACGAGGGTGAACTCAAACAATTGGGCCGGGTCGAGGACCTGCTGACCGAGCAGGGACGGACCCAACTGATGACTTCCAAGCTTGACGACAACGTGATCGCCGAGGTCAAGGAGCTGATCGAGCGGCACGGTGCCACGGTCGAGAGTGTCGACCATCCCACCAGTACGCTCGAGGAGCTCTTCCTGCGGACGGTGGAGGAGAGTCGCGAGCGGCCGGGGCGGCGGTTTGTCCCCGAGGACGATGTGGCGCCGGAACCGGTTTCGGAGTCGGGCGAGCCTGAGTGATCGGGGTGTGCTGCGGTGGTGAATAACCTGCGAGTTGCCGATGTCGATTGAAACTGAACCTTTTGTGTTCCTGGATGCGATCCAGCACTGGGCGCAGGCGGTCTCCGCCTTCCTGGTTCTGGTGATCATTGCGGCGTGTGGCCTGGCGTTGCTGACTCACGGGAAGGCCGGCCCGATGCTGGTCCTCCGTTGGATCCCCAGGTTCTTCGCCGATCTCTTCCAGCTCTCGCCTCGACGCGTCTTCGCCATCGCCCAGTTGACGTTCCGCGAGGCGGTTCGCCGCAAGGCTCTGGTGGTCTTCGGGATGTTCGCCCTGCTGTTCATGTTCGGCAGCTGGTTTATGGACAATCCGAACGAGCGGATGGATCTCCAGGTCAAGAACTACATCAGCTTCGTGCTGACGGCGATCACCTGGTTGCTGCTGCCGGTGGTGCTGCTGATTTCCTGCTGGGGCTTGCCCGAGGACATTCGCAACCGGTCGTTGCACACGGTGGTGACCAAGCCGGCGCGTAAGACCGAGATCGTGATCGGTCGGATGCTGGGCTTCGGGTCGTTGATGACGATCCTGGTGGTGGTGATGGGTCTGACCGGCTACGTCTGGATCGACCGCGAGGTGGCTCACAACCTGACGGTGTATTCCGAGTCGTTCGAGGTGGATGGCGAGGAGACGCTGGTCGAATACGTGGACCTGGACGGGAGCGTGACGGTTCGAGTCACTACGGGCGAGGACCCCACGCAGGTGACGACCGCGGCCAGCCGAGCGGCCCTGAGACAGGACAATCCCGAGCTGTACGACTTGGCCGAGCGGGCGCGACGCGAGGCACTCAAGCGGCACCTGGTCGCCAAGCGACCGGTGCTGGGCACGATCAGTTTCAAGGGCGCCGACAGCAACCCGACCGAGCTGGGTGTGAACACCGGAGACATCTGGGAATACCGGACCTACATCGCCGGAGGCACTCAGTGGCGGGCGATCTGGGACTTCGAGAACATCGATGCGGAGGTGATTCGTCGAGGGAACGGGTTGCGGCTGGAGAGCAGTTTCGAGGCCTTTCGGACTCACAAGGGTGATGACATCCAGCAGAGTCTGCTGCTGCAGTTCTCGCTGGTCCGGGTCAATCGCAACGTGTTCCATGACGCCCAGGGCAACGCCGTGACGGCGACGGCGGTGAGGAAGACGGGCGAGTCGAGTTACGTGGCGTCGGTGGACGGCGAGACGGTGTCGGTCAGCCCGGTCCCGGTGGCGGCACACGAGGTCGAGGTCCACGGCAACGCCTACGTGTTGATCGACGACCCCGAAGTGGCCGTGCAGGTGGTCGAAACACTCAAGGTGCCGTTGCCGAGTTTCAACATCAGCGAGTTCGGCGAGAACATCACCCTGATCCGTTCACGGGTCGACTTCTACGACCAGGACAGCGGCGAGCGGCGTGAGCTGGACCTGTTCAAGGACCTGGTCAACGACCAGCAGGAATTGCGGATCGAGGTCGCCTGTCTCGATTCGGGACAGTACCTGGGCATGGCCCAACGCGACCTCTTTGTGCAACTGCCCAGCAACAGTTTCGCGATCGGTTTTGCCAAGGCCGTCTGCGGGATCTGGTTGATGCTGACCATGATCGTCGTGCTCGGAGTCACCTCCAGCTGCTTCCTCAAGGGACCCGTTGCTTCCTTGTTGACCCTGGTGATGCTGCTGGTCGGGCAGGGGTTCAAGTCGTTTCTCGAGAAGATTGTCGAGGGCGATGTGGAGGGGGGCGGTCCGATCGAGTCGATCATCCGCATCATTCGCCAGATCAACCTCACCGACGAACTGCCCGATACGAAGTTCTATGCCGCCGTCAAGTCGATCGACAGTTTCCTCAACGAGGGCCTGTACATCGTCGAGAACATCGTGCCGGACTTCCGCAGTTTCCAGATGGACACCTACATCGCCAACGGTTTTGATGTTCCCTGGTCGCAGGCGATGGCTCCTTCGATCGGAATTGCCCTGGCCTACCTGATCCCCTGCCTCGTGATCGCCTATTACAGCCTCTCGCTGCGGGAGCTCGAGCACAAATGAACCGACTCTCATCTCGGCAACGCAAGCTTGTCTATTTTGTTGCCATCCTGCTGCTGTTGATCCCGATCTTCATTCTCGGCCGACCCGCGAGTCGAGACAGTCAGGGCGGGGTATTGGCCCAGTTGCGTCGGCCTCAGGGCCAGGAACTGGGTCTCTCGGAACACAACCTCGGCCGGGTCGACCCGACCAGTGCCGCCATGAACCTGGTGCTGCTGGGCATGCGTGGCGTCGCCGTCAACCTGTTGTGGATGGATTACATCAGGCAGCAGGAGACGAAGAACTGGGCCCAGGTCCGCTCGACCACCGAATCGATCACGATGCTGCAGCCTCACTACCTCCAGATCTGGAGGTACCACGGTTGGAACCTGGCCTACAACGTCGCGGCCGAGTGGGACGACGTGCGGGATCGCTACTACTGGATCAAGGAGGGTGCGAAGTTCATCGAGGACGG
>Ga0310125_10001952_pt1 | contig 10623 bp, 8 predicted proteins | sample CB11b_Tmax_Bot8__FD_203508 | JGI IMG/M metagenome (GOLD analysis project Ga0310125, IMG submission 203508) | Marine microbial communities from Western Arctic Ocean, Canada - CB11b_Tmax_Bot8 | ecosystem: Environmental > Aquatic > Marine > Oceanic | place: Canada: Western Arctic Ocean | collected... | reverse complement strand
ATCCGGCTGACGATTGAACGGGCTGGAGAACCGGTTTTCGAGGGAGAGACGAACGTCGACCAGATGGCACGCAGCTTCGAGGACCTGATCGACTACCTCGGACGGGAACAGACATTCCCCGATGGGGTCATTCTGATGACCGGCACCGGTGTCGTCCCGGACAATGATTTCACACTCCAGGATGGAGACACCGTCCATATCTCCATCGATGGCATCGGCACGCTCACCAATCCGATCGTGCAGGGAACCGGCTAGAGAGCCGGGCCGTTCTCCCAGATCTAGTAACCCCCTTTCCAAGAGAAGAAACGTGACATGCAACAGGTACTGATTAATGGCCAGTGGCGCGACGCCAGTTCCAGTTCATCCTTCCAGGCAGACAACCCGGCCTCCCGTGAGGCCCTGCCGGACGAGTACCCGGTCAGCGACTGGGATGATTGTGATGCCGCACTCTCGGCAGCGGATTCCGCTGCCACCATCCTGGCCTCCTTCCCTCCCTCAAGGATCGCTGATTTCCTCGACAAGTACGCGGAGAACATCGAGCAGCATGCCGAATCGATCGTGAACCTGGCCCACTTGGAAACGGCACTCGCTGTCTCTCCCCGGCTTGCTGATATCGAACTGCCCCGCACGACCGGCCAGTTGCGACAGGCGGCCGCGGCCGCCCGCGAGGGGAGCTGGGCCATGGCGACGATCGACACGGCAAGCGGTATCCGTTCGATGTTTGGGCCGATCGGCCCGGTCGCCGTCTTTGGACCCAATAACTTCCCACTCGCTTTTGGGAGCATTTCCGGGGGTGACTTTGCCGCTGCCGTGGCAGCGGGAAACCCGGTGATTGCCAAGGCCAACAGCTCTCATCCCGGCACCACCCGGCTTTTGGCCGAGCAGGCCCAGCTGGCCGCCGAGCAGACAGGTATGCCGCCAGGGACAGTGCAGCTGATCTATCGAACCAGCCATGCAGACGGGGAACGGCTGGTGGCCGATCCGCGCAACGGGGCAACCGCTTATACCGGCAGCCGCAGCGCCGGCCTGACACTCAAGGCCGCCGCCGATGCAGCGGGAAAACCAATCTACCTGGAACTCTCCAGCGTCAACCCGATGATCCTTCTGCCGGGTGCCCTGGAAGAACGTTCCGAGGAGATTGCCGAGGAGCTTGCCGGAAGTTGCCTGATGGGAACCGGCCAGTTCTGTACCAACCCGGGACTGGTGGTCACCGTGGCCGGAGAAAAAACAAGCCAGTTCATCGACGACCTGGTAGCACGGTTCTCTCAGGCCCCGGTTGGCACGCTGCTCTCGGCGGGAGTCCAAAAATCGCTTGGACAGAGCCTGGCAACCCTGCTCGAGGCAGGCGGGGTACTGCTGGTGGGCAATAGCGAGGGAGGAGGCGCGGGGTACTCTTTTGCTAATACACTGGTAGAGATCACCGCCGACCAGTTCATCGCGGATCCGGAGACGATGCAGACCGAGGCCTTTGGCAATGCCTCGCTGCTGGTTGTCGCCGATGATATTGACCAGGTCTGCCAGCTCGTGGACCAGCTGGAAGGAAACCTGACCGGCTGTATCTACTCCCACACACAAGGCCAGGACGATCCCGACTACGACCGGGTGGCGCCCCGGCTGCGAGGCCGCGTGGGACGACTGCTCAACGACAAGATGCCGACCGGGGTGGCCGTCAGCCCGGCCATGAACCACGGGGGGCCCTATCCGGCCACCGGGCATCCCGGCTTCACGGCGGTGGGAATTCCTGCCTCCCTGGTCCGATTTGCCATGCTCCAGTCCTACGACAACATCCGTCCACACAGGCTTCCCCCGGCACTGCAGGACGAGAATCCCGGCCAGGCCTGCTGGCGGAACATCGATGGACAATGGACCCAGGCAGATATCTCGTGAGCCGGATACGGATATCATAGCCAGCATCCCCACAGTTCTGCATAATAGGGAAAGCATGGTCGGCGAATGATCACCGGGCCAGCTTTCTCCATGGAGCAATAAAATGATCTGCAAGCACTCGTCTTTCTTCCTTGCCGGCCTGGCGGTTCTCCTGCTGACCTCCAGTATCACGATCGCCCAGGAAAAAAAAGAAGGGCAGCCGCTGCTGGACCAGGCGACCGAGCTCAAGCTGAATGCCAAGTCGTTTGATGACCTGGAAAAAGTCGCCGACCTCTGCGAGGAAGCGATCCAGAAAGGGCTGGACAAGGAGAATGACGGATTTGCACGCCAGTTGATGAGTGCGGCCCTGTTTGACCGTGCCAGCCGGCTCTGTGCCCCGGCATTGACCAACCCTCCAGACCGGCGCTGGCCCGCGATGCGGGACCTGGCAATGGCCGACCTGGATCGGCTGCTGAAGTACAACCCCCGCTTTGGTGACGCGCTGGTGCTGGTCGCCCGTCTCCAGATCCTGCCGGGAGGAGACCGCCAAAAGGCAATCAGTTCCGCCAAGCTGGCACTGGACGTTTTTGCCGATGACAAGGAGAAACTGGCCGGCGTTTACGTCCTCCGCTCCCGGTTACAGGATGATCCTGAAAAGCGGCTAGCGGATCTGGACAAGGCAATCGAGCTGGATCCCGAAAATGCAGAAGTCCTCCAGCAGCGCGCCTTTTCCCTGATCCAGTCGGGCAAGATGGACGAGGCAGTCGCAGACCTCCGCTCGCTGCTAAAGAAAAACCCCGAGAATATCGTCGTGGCAGCCGCCCTGGTCGAATACCTGGGGCGGAATGACAAGCAGAAGGAGGCCCTGGAGATCGCCAACGAGGCGGTCAAACGCCAGCCCAAGGACATCCGTGTTTACCAGATAAGATCCCGCCTTCACCTGCTTCTGGAAGATACCGACAAGGCGATTGCCGACCTGGACAAGGCACTGGAAATCGAACCGCGTTCCCTGGAAATGCTCCTCACGCGAGCTACCGTTTACGAGTCGATCAAGGAATACGACCATGCCCTCGCCGACCTGACCAGGGCCGAAAAGATCCGGCCCGGCTTGCCGCAGGCGGCGTTGCTAAGAAGCATGATCTACCAGCGGATCGAGCGATTCGATGATGCCGCCCTGCAGCTAAGAAGGCTGGTCCGGCTCAACCCGGGAAATGCCCAGATCCGGCTCCAGCTGGGATTCTGCTATTCAATGGGGAACCATCACAAGCTGGCGATCGAGGAATTCAGCCGCGTGATAGAAATCGACAAGGAAAACTGGGTCGCTTTTTACTCCCGTGGTGACACCCAGTTGAATATTGGCAAGCACAAGGAAGCGATTGCTGATTACAACGTCGCCCTGCAACTGAAAAAGGACAGCGATGGCCTGCTCAATAACTTCGCCTGGGTCCTGGCGACCTCCCCGGTCGACGAGCTTCGAGATGGAAAGCGGGCCGTGGAACTGGCACTCCGTGCCTGTGAACTGTCGGAGTACAAGAAACCGCATATCCTCAGCACGCTCGCGGCCGCCTATGCAGAAACCGGTGATTTTGATGCCGCCATCAAGTGGTCGAGCAAGGCCGTTGAAATCAGCCAGGAGGATATCCAGGAGCAGCTCAAGGACGAGCTCAAGAGCTACAAGAAGGGCAAACCCTGGAGGGAACTGAAGGAAGATGAGGAAGGCCCACCGGTCAAGAAAGAAAAGCCGGTGACCTAGGCTGGAAAGATCATGTTTTATGGATCGTGAAGATGCTCACTCGCTGATGTGCGAGTATACGACCAGTGAGAGCCTCCGCCAGCATATGCTCGCCGTGGAAGTCTGCATGCGTCATTATGCGGAGCGGGGTGGGCAGGACGTTGAAAAATGGGGCGTCGTGGGACTGCTCCATGATTTTGATTACGAACGATGGCCCGATCCGCCGGACCACCCCCTCAAGGGATCCGAAATCCTGGCCGACCGTGGCTATCCCGAGGACATGATCTACGCCATCAAGTCCCATGCCGACTACCTGGAGGATTGTCCACGGGTCTCCTCTATGGACAAGACACTCTACGCCTGCGATGAACTTGCCGGCTTTATCGCCGCCGTTGCCAAGGTGCGTCCCGATGGCATGCAAGGCATGAAACCAAAAAGCGTGCGGAAAAAGTTGAAGCAGAAGAGTTTTGCGGCCGCCGTCAACCGGGAGGACATTGTCAACGGTGCCGAGGACCTCGGTGTGGAGCTGAATGAACATATTCAGTTCATGATCGATGCCATGACGAGTATCGAGAACGAACTAGGGCTGAGAAGATCCGGAGGCGCGGCGGGCGCCACTTCATAAACACGAAGGGAAACAGGTCTTCCCTGTGAGGGAGGCGTGGAGCCTTACTCGCTGGAAGAATCGCAACAACAGCTCAAGGAACTTGCCGGCTGGGAACTCACCGGCGACAACCAGCGGATCCGTAAGGAGTGGACCGTCACCAACTTCATGGCTGGCATGGACTTCTTTCACCGGGTCGCCGAGGTGGCCGAGGACGATGGCCATCACCCCGACCTGCATATTGCAGGATATCGCAATGTCGCCATAGAGCTCTGGACACACGCCATCGGCGGACTGAGTGAAAACGACTTTATCCTGGCCGCCAAGATTGACCAGCTGGAGGTGGAGCTGCAATAGCATCCCTGCCTAGAGCATCGAGAGCGGGTTCTTGCGGTTCTTGAGCGGCATCTTGACCGGCCCTCCCTGCCGGTGGGATTCAAACACGCCGGCAATCATCTCCACCGTGGTCCGGCCCTCATAGATGCTGGCCTCGGGCTGCCTGTCCTCCTCGATCGACAACAGAAGGTCCGTACAGGCTGCCACGTTGCCCATGTGCGAGCTTCCTTCCTTGATCGGCTCTTCCCTGCCGGCCCCGGCAGAACTGATCGGCACCCACTTCTTGCCGCTGCGGCCGGGCGACCACATGGGATCCTCAAGCACAAAGGCCTGGGGCAGGTAACCGGTCACTATTTCGATAATTCCCCTGGAGCCACGGATTTGCAAGGCAAACCTGCCTCCAGCCGTGTCCCTCTGGGTCCCGAAAAAACCGGTCACGCTCTCATCCATCCCGTACATTGCGGAGACGCCATCGGCAGCCAGCTTGCCAATCCCCTCGGCACCATCAACAACATCCTCCTTCGTGACCGGCTGGTTGTCCTCAAGCACGCGGGCGAAGCACCAGGAAGGCTCGCCACCAAAGAAATGCATCAGGTTGAAAATATGGCTCCCCAGTACCCAGAGATCCTCCCCACCCCCACGTCGATCTTCCTTGCCGCGGCCACGCAGCTCAAGCACCCGTCCAATCACACCATCCTCGATCATGTTGCGAATGACCGGCAGCTTGGGACTGTATCGCGTGGGATAGGCCATCGTTAGCTTGACCTTGTTCTTCTCACAGGCGGCCACCATCCGGTCCGCTTCCTCCAGCGTACGGCACATCGGTTTTTCCATGTAGATATGGATCTTCCGCTGGGCAGCAGCAATCACCATGTCATGGTGCTGGTCCAGCCAGCGGGGACAGATGCTGACGATGTCCGGCTTGAGCTCATCGAGCATCTTCCGATAGTCAGCAAAAGCCCGGGGGGCCTTGAGCTTGCTGGCCGCGGCCGATCGCCCGGCCTCGTCCGGATCTGCCACCCCGACAATCTCCGTGCCGTCAATATGAAGCCATCCTTCACCGACTCCATGGCCATAATTGCCATGACCAGTATCTCCAATAACGCCAATCCGGTAATTCACTGCCATCAGAAAGGGCTCCTCGATACAAGGGGGATCCTGGGTGAACGGTCACGTACTGCGATCCGCATGCTGCCTGATTTCGGTATGATACATTGTGCCCTCACGCCTGTCGATTTTCCGCCCTTTCGGTTCCTGGCAGACCTGTTGACCTCACCCTCGTGCCACCACTGATGAACTCCTCCCAATTAACCAACCGCGTCGCTGTCATCGGGGGGGGTATTACCGGCCTGGCGGCTGCCCACCGCCTGACGGAGCTTTCACCGGGAGCCGAGGTCACGCTTTACGAGCAGGGAGACCGTCCGGGAGGAATCCTCCAGACCGTCGAGCGGGACGGCTTCCTGATCGAACGCAGTGCTGACATGTTCACGGCCCGGGATCCCTGGGCAGTTGATCTCTGCACGCGGATCGGTTTCCAGGACCAGCTGATCTCCACCAACGAGCAGCATCGTCGTGCCCTGGTGGTTCGCGGAGGGCGACTCTATCCCGTCCCCCGCGGCTGGTCCCTGCTATCCCCGACCTCGGTTTTTTCGGTGATGACATCCCGCCTGCTTAGCATTCGAGGCCGCCTGCGAGTGGCCTGGGAATATTTCAAGCCAGGACGGGCAAGCGGGGAGGACGAAAGCCTCGCTTCCTTTGCCCGCAGGCGACTCGGCCGGGAAGCATACGAGCAGATCATCCAGCCACTGGTAGGTGGTATCTTCACGGCGGATCCGGAGAAGCTGAGCATGGCTGCCACGCTCCCCCAGTTCCTGGCCATGGAAGAGGATTGTGGCAGCCTGATTCGCGGTGGCAAGCGAGCGAGTCGAAAGCATGGACATGCCACGGCCGGCGGCGCACGCTATGGCCAGTTCCTTGCCCCCCGCAGGGGATTCGCCTCCCTGGTCGATGCGATTGCTGCCAGGCTGCCAGCCACCAGTATCCGTTGCGGACATCGGGTAAACCAGCTTACGAAAATCCCGGAGGGGGGCTGGAAACTCGAACTCTCCACCCCCGCAGGTGACCAGCAGGCGGATGTTGATCATGTCATCCTGGCAACATCCGCCGGCGGCGCGGCCCAGCTCACAAGCTCCTTCCACCCGTCCCTGGCAGCCCAGCTCTCTGAAATAACCTCCGCAAGTGCCGCCGTGATTTCCCTTGGTTACCGCCGGGAACAGATATCGCATCCCCTGGACGCGTTTGGGCTTGTCGTCCCCCTGGTAGAAAAAAGGCCCCTGATCGCGGTCAGTTTTTCCAGCCTCAAGTTTCCTGGACGTGCTCCCGATGGCCATCTGCTTCTTCGGGTCTTCATCGGGGGGGCCTGCCAGCCTGAATTGCTTGAGCAATCCGATGCCAGGCTGCTGGAAACAACCATCGCGCAGCTAGAACAACTTGTCGGTGCCCAGGGGGAACCGGTACTGAGCGAGGTGGTCCGCTGGGAAAAGACCATGCCGCAGTACCACGTCGGGCACCTGGATCGCGTCTCGCACATCGAGTCCACAATCAACGATATTCCTGGACTGGAATTGGCCGGAAACGCCTATCACGGGGTCGGCATCCCGGCCTGTATTCACGCCGGCGAAGCGGCTGCCGAGCGAATCACCGGGGAAGCAGGTGAGCCGGACGGAGGGGACGGGTGAGGCGATGGAGCGTGCACTTGGGGTGGAATTCTACGAGCGTGACGTGGTCAAAGTCGCCATCGAGATGCTTGGTATGCTGCTGGTAAGTCGAACCCGCGAGGGACTGGCTGCGGGACATATTGTTGAAGTCGAGGCCTACCTGTCACGAGGGGATGCAGCATGCCATGCCAGCCGCGGACAGACTGCCGGAAATACGGCCATGTTTGGCCCGCCCGGGATGGCCTACGTCTACCCGATCCACTCCCACTGCTGTTTCAATGTAGTCACTGAGGCAGAGGGAGAGCCCAGTGCCGTCCTGGTGCGAGCGGTCAAGCCGTGTAAGGGAGAGCCCCTGATGAAGCGACGCCGGGGCCCATTCGAGAGGAGAGACCTGGCCCGGGGACCAGGACGGCTTTGTGAAGCACTTGGAATTGGACGGGAAAGAAACCTGCATGATATGACTCGAGGAAGGAGTTTGTGGATAGAGCGGTCCCTGGGGTCGGCACTGGTGGAACCCACTTACTGTTCACCTCGAATTGGCGTCACCGCAGCGTGCGATCGCTACCTTCGTTTCTTCCTGCTGGGAAATCCGTACGTCAGCGGGCCGCGTCAGCCTGCCAGAAAACGGCCTCTAAAACGCCGGATCGGTAGCTAGGGTGTCGAGTGGGCCTGCAAATAATAACTGCCACACTCCAGGTCCCAGAAAACACCCTCATTTTCATTGAAATGCCGGCTGGTAAACCTTTGCACACGAATGGGTTGTACCGGTTATAAGGAGGCCAGATAGAGGGTCGTTCCTTCCGTAACGATTGCCAAACAGATTTTCCCCTTTTTCTTGCCGTGACCAAATCTCCAAAGTAATATCAAACAAGAGGTTTTATCGATGAAAGATATGGATCAACCATATGGTTCTCGATAGGAGAATCATCTCGGAATCGATTGTTGACCATTCCCGCGAACTGTTTCCCTGTCCCACCGGGACAGGAGAATCGAATAGGAACAGAACAACAGATAGAAGCCTGCCTGTCGAGACTGGCGGGCATCCATGAAAGAGGTAACCCCATGTCGACGCATTCACGCATCTTTCGCATCGTTTTCACAGCCCTGATGATTCTGCTGGCAAGCTGGGCGACCAGTGCCCAGGCCCAGTTTGGTGGCGGTGGCCAGGGCGGTGGTGGCCAGGGTGGTGGTGGCTTTGGCGGCCAGGGTGGTGGCCAGGGTGGTGGCCAGGGTGGTGGCCAGGGCGGCCAGGGCGGGGCCGGCGTGATTATCAGTCCCAAGGGAGTGCTGCAGGTACGCATGATCGACCCGCGACTCACGCTCAAACGAGTGCAAGCCGCCCGTCAGCAACTCGAGCCAGAAGTAGCGCGTCCCAGCAAGCTTCGCAAGATCTCGTTGACCAAGCTGGAAGAAGCTGTTGCCAATCAACTTGAAGCAGGGCAGCAACTGACCGAGGACATGATATACCTGGCAGGAATGACCCGCATCCAGAATGTCTTTCTTTATCCCGACACCGGGGAAATCGTGATTGCCGGGCCGGCAGAAGGATATGCCGTGGACCCCTCCGGGCGACCGATTGGGATCGTCAGCGGACGGGCGATCCTGGAATTACAGGACCTGCTAGTCGCACTTCGTTCCTATTCCCCCTCGGGAGACCAGGCCCAGGTGATCAGCGTCTCGATCGATCCCACCAAGCAGGGGCTGCAGAACATGCAGCAGTTCCTTGCCCAGGTCGGGCGACAGGGGCTTTCCCCTCGCCAGACCCCACAGCTCGTGCGCGGAATGCAGAAAGCACTCGGGCTGCAGACGGTCACCATCCAGGGCATCTCACCGAGAACGCACTTTGCCCAGGTACTGGTCGAAGCCGATTACCGGATGAAACTGATCGGGATTGGTCTTGAACGACCCCCGGCGAAGATCACCAGCTACGTCTCCAAGGCAAGCCCCGCCGCGGTCAGCCGGAATGCCCTGCAGCGGTGGTATTTTACTCCCAACTACAAGTGTGTGCTTGCAAGTGAGGACGGCATGGCAATGCAGCTCGAAGGAGACGGCGTCAAGTTGATTGGTGCCGATGAGCTGGTCCGGAATGATGGCACGAGGGTGGCCAGTGGTGCCGTGGACAAGGCAGGCAAGATATTCACGGAATCCTTCACGGCGCATTACGGCGAACTGGCCGACCGGTCACCGGTCTATGCACAGCTACGAAACCTGATCGACATGTCGATTGCTGCCGCCTATATCCAGCAGCAGGATTTTTATGGCCAGATTGGCTGGGACCAGGGATGCTTCGGACGGGAAGACCAGCTTCCGCTGGACCGATACGTGGCACCGGTTCAAGTCGAGACAGCAGTCAACGCGGTATGGAAAGGAAACACGCTGATGACGCCGATCGGTGGCGGCGTGAACATCCAGCCCCTCAAGGCGATCTCCGAGAGCAACCTGCGTGTGGATGCCGAGGGTGCCATCCTGCAGCTGCACCGTCAGCTAGATCCGCGGCAAAAGCAGGTCAATAACTGGTGGTGGGACTGAGACCCCGCCCAGGACTAGCCAGGATCCCCGCCCAGCACGATTCTGAGGTCGCAGACATTAGTCTGCGTCGGCCCGGTTCGTAGCAGGCCTCCAAGGGCATCGAAAAACGTGTAGGCGTCATTGCGGGCCAGGAAATCCTCTGCATCCAGGTCCTGCTTCAGCACGGCCTCTACCAGCTGCTGGTCAATCCAGGCCCCCGCGGCATCGGTAGGCCCGTCCTCTCCATCCGTGCCGGCCGAGAGGATCAGTGCATTTTCAAGCCGGTTCTTCCCCGCCAGTTGGTTGACCAGTGCCGCCAGGACCAGTTGCTGGTTTCTCCCTCCACGACCCCGTCGATCTGAATCCACGAGCTGGACCACTGGTTCCCCGCCACTCACCAGGCAATGCCCCTGCTGGCCCGGGGGGAGGTCACGCAGCCATCCTGAAAGCCGCCTTCCGACTTCCTCGGCGTTCCCTTCCAGCTGCTGGTTTGCCTCCAGCTCGACCACGTAACCGCGCCGTGCCGCTTCCTGGCCTGCAGCTTTTACAGCCACCTGGTTATTCCCGATCACGTGGTGAAACACCTGTGCCGCTGTCGACATCGCTCCTGGCCGGGATGGGGAGGCATCATGGAGCATGGAGATGATAGCCGCTGGAACAGAATCGCCATCCCGGTCAAATTCTTCAAGCACGCCCAGGGCGTCGGACGGTGTCGAGTGATCCTCAACGGTCGGCCCGGAGGCAATAATATCCAGGGGATCACCAAGGACATCAGAAATCACCAGCGTGATCAGCATGCCCGCACCGCAGGCTCGCGCCAGTCCTCCCCCCTTGATCAGGCTGAGCTGTTTTCTGACCGT
>Ga0310125_10001950_pt1 | contig 10625 bp, 5 predicted proteins | sample CB11b_Tmax_Bot8__FD_203508 | JGI IMG/M metagenome (GOLD analysis project Ga0310125, IMG submission 203508) | Marine microbial communities from Western Arctic Ocean, Canada - CB11b_Tmax_Bot8 | ecosystem: Environmental > Aquatic > Marine > Oceanic | place: Canada: Western Arctic Ocean | collected... | reverse complement strand
GAAGCCATGAAAGTCGCCATTAACTTAATCCGAAAATGCCAGGTCAGTCACGGCGGCTACTTAATGCTCAAGAAAAAGCAGCGACTTCGATCCGAACACGTGCAACGTGCAATCCAGGATGTTTTGCTCGACCATCGTACGCTATGCAAGGACGTGATTGTGGCTGGAGGATTACAGGCCACAGATCCACACGAGCGCGGACACGGCCCCCTTCGGGCCTGCGAAACGATTGCAATAGACATATTTCCACAGCATCTAGACCACGGTTACTGGGGCGATTTGACCCGTACGGTATTCAAGGGGAAAGCACCAACGGCTGTGAAGCGGATGTACGGTGCGGTAAAGGCGGCCCACGACGCGGCAATAAGAGCGATTGCGCCGCGTGTGGGATGCTCCACGGTCCATGAACGCGCTGCAGAAACGTTGAGAAAACGCGGGTTTAGGACCGAAATCCGGGGCGACACAGCGGTGGGCTTCATACACAGCACGGGGCATGGCCTCGGCTTGGATATCCATGAAGCACCCAGCCTGGGACCGCGAGCGGGGCGTCTGCGAAGCGGTAACGTCGTAACAATCGAACCCGGTTTGTATTATCCGGAATTGGGTGGAATTCGTGTCGAGGATACAGTGGTCGTAACAGCTAAAGGAGCCCGAACACTGGTTGCCTGCCCGCATTTGTTCGAAGTGTAAGAAAATCTGATGTAGCAGTTACCTGCGGTTGGACGATCCAGTTCGTCAGAAGCCTGCCATTCCCACATTAACATTCCTTATCATGAGCGTTTCGGAATCGTTATGGATTCCGCCACGACGGTTCGCCAAGATGTAGCGGAATCCTTACGGATTCCGACCAGATGCCGGAGGCCACAATTGTTCGTGCAATAATTATACGCCCATCGGCGTTGTATACTCAGACAAAGGCAAGGTTTGTAATCCTTGCGGATTTCGCTGCAAAGAAGGAGCCACAATGAAGACAGTAGCTATAGTTGCCACTATGGCAATCACACTAAGCGTTTCCAGCGTCACAACCCTGGCGCAGGATTTCGACCACGGCCGCCATGGAAAACGGGGCAGGCAGGATCACAATCCCGAAATGATGAAGGGCAAATTACTCGAGAGGATCCTCAAGAATCCAGAATTGGTGGAAAGAATCGGTTTATCGGAAGAGCAGGAAAAGGCGCTGCGCGATGGTTTCTGCGATCTCGGTAAAGAGAGGGTTGCCAAGGAGGCCGAACTCAAGCTCGCCGCAATGGAGCAGGCGCGCATTTTAACAGAAAGCGAGATTAATGAGTCTGAGCTCATGGCGGCAGTGGAAAAAACCGGGCGTGTGCGTACGGAACTGGCGAAGATTCAAATGAAAAAACTCCTTCTCATGCACCGGACCCTCGATGATGAACAACGACAAGACATAGCGAACTTGGCCCACGAACACAGGAAAAGCCGAATGGAGCAGCGATCACGAGGCGGTGGACGCAAGGACGGCGACCACAGGCGTCATAGGCCCTGGCATGATCGCGACCATGACCAGCCTCCTTTAGATGAGCAGGATGATCGGACCTTCGATGGCGAGGAGTAAATCCGGTAAGGCTACTTGATACGCACGATGTCCGCACCCAACTTGCGTAGCTTGCGATCCACGCGTTCGTATCCACGATCAATCGTTTCCGCGCTTTCGATCACACTTTCTCCTTTTGCGCATAGCGCCGCCAGCAGCATGGCCATCCCGGCGCGGATGTCCGGAGTGGACATGTGGATTCCGCGGAGAGGAGCGGGGCCAGTTACGATCACACGATGCGGATCGCAAAGGACGATTCGCGCACCCATTTCGATCAGCAGGCGGACAAAATACATACGGCTTTCGAACATTTTTTCGAAGAAAAGCACAGTGCCCTTCGACTGTGAAGCCAGTACAATGGCTACGCTCATCAAATCTGAAGGAAAGGAAGGCCACGGGCCGTCTTCTATTTTCGGAACAGCCGAATTAAAGTCGCTTCGGACGCGAAGACTGTGGTTTCCCGGCAATTTCACTTTCTCTTTATCAACCGTCCACTTCATGCCGAGTTTGCGAAGGGGTCGTCCAATCAACTCCAGATTTTCAACCGGCGCGTTCTCGACGGTTAAAGTCCCCCCAGTCAACGCAGACGCCATCATGAAACTTGCGGCTTCAACGTAGTCCGGTGAAACACGGTGACGAACACCACGCAATTGACTGACACCGTCCACCGTCAGATAATTGGTTCCTATACCGCTTATTTGCGCGCCCATGTCCTTTAACATATGACAGAGGTCCTGGATATGGGGCTCGCAGGCCGCGTTAAATATCGTTGTACGACCAGGGATCAAAACCGCGGCCATGATAGTGTTCCCGGTGGCGGTAACACTGGCTTCAGAAAGCACAATTTGCGCCGGGCGTAGCCTGTGCGCGCGTATGACGTAAGGTCTGCGCTCGTCGACGCGTATTCCCAATTTTGCAAGCGCCTCGAAGTGGGTATCCAGCGGGCGCCTGCCAATGCCATCGCCTCCCGGCGGATGAAGGCTGACGCGCCCATGGCGAACTGCCATAGGGCCCGCAAAGAGAATCGACGAACGAACGCCTCTGCACAGGGCAGCGTCAATGGTGCGACGACGCAGTCCCTTGGCACAAACTGTTACGGAATGACCGCGTAAATCTACGCTCGCGCCCAGTTCTTCCAGAATGTGCATCATGGTGTAAACATCCTCGTAAAGCGGGATGTTCGAGAGAACTACGGGATCATCCGTGAGCACGCAGGCCGCCAGCATCGGGAGTGCGGCGTTTTTGTTTCCCGGTGGCCGGTGGGTTCCGGTCAGTGTGCTTCCACCCTGAATGACAAAGCGGGCCATGTTCGAGTTATATCAGGCCAAGCCTTGGACGATAGAAATAATGTTGGCGGCAGTGAAGCCGAGCTTTTCGCCGACAATCTTGTACGGTGCCGAGGCGCCAAAGCGATCGAGACACAAGGTCCGGCCATTTTCGCCAACATACTTCTCCCATCCAAATGAAGAACCGGCTTCAATTGCCACGCGCCGGCGACACATGGGCGGAAGGACCTGTCGGCGATATTCCGGCGATTGTCTCTCAAAGGCCTCCCAGCACGGCATACTCACGACCCTGACGTTCATGCGGAGCGCGAGGTGTTCGGCCGCTTCGAGCGCAATGCTTACTTCAGAACCCGTTGCTATAAGAAGGACATCCGGATCGCCGTCACGACTTTGCCACAATACGTAAGCGCCTTTCTCCACCATCGACGCAGGCGCGTATTTCTGCCGGTCGAGCACGGGTACGCTGTGCCGTGTCAACGCAATGGCAACCGGCCCGTCGATACGGCGTAAGGCAGCTACCCAGGCAGCCGCCGTTTCCGTGGCGTCTGCCGGCCTGTATATGTCGATACCCGGCGTGGCCCGCAGAATCGCCAGGTGCTCGACCGGCTGATGCGTCGGTCCGTCTTCTCCGACAAATATGCTGTCATGCGTGAAAACGTATATCACCGGGAGTTTCATTATCGATGCAAGGCGGACTGACGGGCGGCAATAATCAAGAAAGACAAAGAAAGTCGCGCCGAACACACGGAAGCCCCTGTGCAGCGCCATTCCGGACAGCAACGCGGCCATCGCGTGTTCTCGAATACCGAAATGAAAGTTTTTGCCATCAAATGCTCCCGGTCCGATGTGACCTGCATCATCAATCAAGGTTTTCGTGCTAGGCGCAAGATCCGCGGAACCGCCAACAAGATAGGGGATCGACTCGGAAAGTGACTGAATCACTTTGCCTCCAGCTGAACGCGTTGCCATGGCGGCGCCCGCTTCGAACTCGGGAAGTGAGGATTGCAGATCATCGGGAATACGCAGCGCGTATGCGTCGTTCCAATCAGTCGCTAGAGCCGGCTGAGAGTCTTCAAACTGTTTAAACGTTTTGGTCCACGTGTTGACGTGCCGTTTGCAACTGCGCGTGCGCATCTCGAAAATTTCGTACACGGCATCAGGCACATAAAAGGCCTGGTTTTCGGGCAACCCGAGGTTGCGTTTCGAGGCAAGCACTTCATCTTCCCCCAGGGCCTCGCCATGCGCGCCGGCGGTATCAACTTTGTTAGGACTCCCGAAACCGATGTGTGAATTGCAAATAATAATGGTTGGCCGGGCGTTTTCTCGCTTCGCTTTTCGAATTGCCTTGTCGACCTGCTCATAGTCATGGGCGTCGATTTCGACGACGCTCCAATTGTAACCTTGAAAGCGTCGCTTGACGTCATCGCTGTATGCAAGATCGGTTTCTCCTTCGATCGTGATATGATTGGAATCGTAGAAAACAACCAGCTTGTTGAGGCCAAGATGTCCGGCGAGCGAAAAAGCCTCATGGCTGATACCTTCCATAAGGTCGCCATCGCTCGCGATCACATACGTGTAGTGATCTACGAGTGTCATGCCGTCCACATTGTAGCGTTCGGCCAGCATGCGTTCGGCGATTGCCATGCCAAGCGCATTCCCGCAACCCTGTCCGAGCGGCCCGGTTGTTGTCTCAACGCCCGGGCTGAGGCCGTGTTCCGGATGACCGGGTGTCTTGCTTTCCCACTGTCGGAAGTTCTGCAAGTCGTCAATTGCAATGTCGTAGCCCGCGAGGTGTAAGAGGCTGTAAACGAGCATTGAACCGTGGCCGGCGGAAAGGATAAAGCGGTCGCGGTTCGGCCAATCGGGATTCGCTGAGCAGACTTCGAGATGTTTCAACCAAAGTACGGTGGCGACATCCGCCATACCCATCGGCAGACCCGGATGACCGCTTTTTGCTTTTTCCACGCCATCCATCGCCAACCCGCGGATTGTGTTGGCAACCAGTTTTAGGTCATCGTTGGAGATTTTTGAACTCATCAGACTTCGTGTATCATTACTGTCTTTCGGGCCGTTTCGACAGTTTAGGCGCGACTGCGAGCCGCAATGTTTCACAGCCCACCCGGATTGTCGAGCCATCAGTGTGAAACCGCCATCTTCCGGCTCACTTGACACTCATACGCAAGCGTCGATACAGTGCCGCGTTTCTCTAGTAGGCAAGAACAGGCGCGACCAAGGCAAGGAACCGGAACTCATGGCAGGCAAAAAAGTCATCAAATATGTCTATTCCTTCGGCGCAGGCAAGACCGAGGGGAAAGCAGACATGAAGCAACTATTGGGCGGCAAGGGCGCAAACCTCGCGGAGATGTCCGGACTCGGATTACCGGTCCCGCCAGGATTCACCATCACCACCGAAGCCTGTGCCCGGTATTACAAAAAGGGGCCGAAAGCCCTCTTTTCAAGCATTGAGAGTCAAATCGACAACGCACTCGCTCGGATCGAGCGAAGTTTGGGAAAAACGTTTGGCAGAGGACCGAAACCGCTGTTGCTGTCGGTCCGTTCCGGTGCCGCGGTCTCGATGCCCGGCATGATGGACACCGTGCTGAATCTCGGACTGAACCCGAGCACCGTTAAAGCGATGATCACGCTGACGAGTAACGAACGCTTCGTCATGGATTCTTACAGACGATTCATCCAAATGTTCGGTGATGTCGTTCTGGGCGTCGATCATCACGACTTTGAAGCTGAACTTGATGCAGTAAAAAAGAAATGCAGAGCGACGCTGGACACCGACCTGTCGGCTGAACATCTGGCAGACGTGGTTAACCGCTACAAACGACTGGTCAAGAAAAAGACGGGAAAGACGTTCCCTGATGATCCACGCGCGCAACTCATAGCGGGGATCGATGCTGTTTTCAAATCCTGGAGTAATCCCCGGGCGCTCAAGTATTGCGAACTGAACAACATTCGAGGATTACTTGGCACAGCGGTTAATGTGCAGGCCATGGTATTCGGTAACGGAGGCGACAATTCGGCCACCGGCGTTGCATTTACGCGTGACCCTTCGACAGGCGAAAACAAGTTTTTCTATGGTGAATACCTGGTCAATGCCCAGGGCGAAGATGTCGTCGCAGGCATTCGCACGCCGCAGCAGATTACGATCAAGGGTTCGCGCAAATGGGCTGCCGCTCAAGGCATACCGGAAAGCAAACGAAAAAAAGACTTCGCCTCGTTGCAGGAACGCATGCCCAAGGCGTTCAAGCAACTTGATGCCATACGCGTTAAACTCGAACGCCATTATCGCGATATGCAGGATTTGGAATTCACTATCGAAGACGGCACGTTATATATGCTTCAGACGCGTAACGGAAAGCGCACAGCGGCGGCCGCGGTGAGAATCGCGATGGACCTTATAAAAGAAAAATTGATTACGGAAAAAGCCGCCGTACTGAGCATAGATCCAAATTCACTCGATCAGCTGCTTCATCCAGTGTTCGTCAAGTCCTCGGAAGAAAAAGCCAGGAAACTGACATCCGGACTGCCTGCATCGCCGGGCGCGGCAACGGGACAGATCGTTTTCAGTGCAGAAGAGGCAGAAATCCAGGCTGCGGAGAACAGACCCGTTATTCTTTGCCGCATCGAGACCAGCCCGGAAGACATTGGTGGCATGGCCGTCGCCAAAGGCATACTCACAGCACGCGGTGGCATGACATCGCACGCGGCCGTCGTAGCGCGAGGCATGGGCACCTGCTGCGTTGCCGGTGCGGGAGACGTGAAGATCAACTACAAGGCCGGTAATTTGACCGTCCAAGGAGTCAAATTAAAGCGAGGGGACTGGGTGTCTCTTAATGGAAGTACGGGCGCCGTTTACCGTGGTCAGATCGCGACGGTTGAGCCAAAGCTATCGGGTCCCTTTGGCAAAATTATGCGCCTTGCTGACAAATATCGGAAATTGAAAGTGAGAACGAATGCGGATACTCCGTTCGATACGCGCGCAGCCGTCAGATTCGGAGCCGAGGGAATAGGTCTCTGCAGAACGGAGCATATGTTCTTCGAAGGCAAGCGAATCATCGCGTTTCGCCGCCTGATTCTTGTGGCGGAAACGGTAAAGACACTGCGCGGCAAGCTTACTCTCGCCGAAGGGGAAGAAAAAAAGGTCCTGGAAAAAGCCTTAAAGGCGCCCCTTAAACAATACCGGCAGGCGCTCAAGGAATTGCTACCATTGCAGCGCAAAGATTTTGTGGGCATTTTCAAAGCGCTACAGGGACGACCGTGCACGGTGCGCTTGCTGGACCCCCCGTTGCATGAGTTTCTCCCGCACGACACGGCAGGACAGAAAGAGATGGCAAGACTCATGAACGTCAAACCTGCCGACGTAAAGCATCTGGTGGAATCGCTTCATGAATTCAACCCGATGTTAGGTCACCGTGGTTGTCGCCTCGGCCTGACCTACCCCGAAGTTACCGAAATGCAGGCGCGCGCAATTTGCGAGGCGGCCGCTGCTGTCAAGGGCTCAAAACCTGAAATCATGGTCCCGCTTGTGGGTCATGTAAAAGAGTTGGTGGACCAGAAAACAATTATCCTTGCCACGATCAAAGCCGTAGAGAAGGAAAAGAAGACGCGGCTGAATGTGCTGATTGGGACGATGATCGAGGTTCCCCGGGCGGCGATGACTGCTGACGCAATCGCGACCGAAGCAGAGTTTTTCTCATTCGGAACCAACGATCTGACTCAGATGGGGTGCGGTTTTTCGCGCGATGACGCGGCTAAGTTCCTTGGAGAATATGTCGAGCGCGGTGTGTATGAACACGATCCATTTCAGGTGCTGGACCGGGATGGGGTCGGCCGTCTTGTCGAAATAGCCGTACGTCAGGGGAAAAAAACGCGCCGCGACATTAAGCTCGGGATCTGCGGCGAACATGGAGGTGACCCGGACTCCATCGAGTTTTGTCACGGCGTCGGCCTTGACTACGTGTCGTGCAGCCCCTACCGGATTCCAATCGCGCGTCTGGCGGCTGCCCAAGCCGCCCTCCGGGGCTGAGACAGCGCCATGGATGCAGCCGATCGAATCAAGGCGGCAATTCGAGATGTTCCGGATTTCCCTGAACCCGGAGTTGTCTTTAAGGACATTACACCTGTTCTGTCAGCCCCGGAACTTTTTCGCGATGCTATTGATCTGTTTGCGGAAAGACATACCGGCAGCGGCATCGACAAGATCGTCGGTATCGATGCGCGCGGATTCATCTTCGCAGCCGCGCTGAGCGATCGTCTTGGAATTGGATTTATCCCCGTTCGCAAGATGGGCAAACTTCCCTACGAGACTTACGAGCAGTCGTACGACCTCGAGTATGGATCTGCGACCCTGACAATTCATAAAGACGCAGTTCGAGACGGAGAGCGCGTGCTCTTGGTCGATGATCTCCTGGCAACGGGAGGTACGGCATCAGCGTCGGCAGCGCTGATAGAAACCGCGGGTGCAGAGGTTCTCGAAATCGATTTTCTCGTCGAGCTGACTTACCTCAACGGACGCCAGAAGTTAAGCGGCTACTCCATATACGCACCGATCCGGTACTGACTGTGTTATCCCCTCGTTGACAGACTCGCGGCATTGATATTGTATCCATGATCAATCGCGGGTCGGGACGAACTTCCTGCGGGCGTGATTGGTAAGCGCGGTATTTGGCAGGAATAACGCCATCGGGCTTCGGCGAGCTCAGCCGAGCCCGCGACTATCAACGTCCAGTCATAATCCGGAAAAAAGTGTCCCGTTTGACGTTGTTTTTTGCCTGTGAGATAATATCAGCCGTGCCCGGCAGGAAAATTGGTCCCCCTAATGAGCAAACGATACATACTTAGCGCGGCAGCGCTCTGTGTCCTAATCGCCTTTTTCTACATCCAGCTGACCAGGCAGCGAACATCCAATAATCTAACGATAAACCGCAGCGAAGATACGTCCTTCGATAACACCCGACCCGACCCCGGCACCGCAGCACCTGCCGGTCCTCAGCCTGGTGTCCCAGCAGACGCGCCGGCTGTTTTCGCGCCTCCCGCTTCGAAACCGAAAGAGTCACAGGCAAGAAGCCCTTATCTCGATTTATCCGATCCTGAGTCCCGCGCCGGCCATGTCGCCGCCCTAGTGGAGCTAGATCGCCAAGAGCGCGCAGCTGCACATCTTCAGGCCGAAAAGCTCGGCATGCCAAAGGCATGGACGCGAGATGGTAAAACATTTGAGCTTACAACCATCAGAAACGGCCGCGTTTATGTACGCGAAACGCGAAACGTCAATGCCGGTATCAGCACCCGCGCGGACAAGGTCAGGCTGTCCCCCTACGAGCGCGATGGAAGCGGGGTCACCGTCGCGGTTTGGGATGCCGGAGCAGTGCGATCAACGCACGATGAGTTTACCGGCCGCGTCGACTTGAAAAATGTCGTTCCTCCCCACAACCACGCATCGCATGTTGGTGGAACCATTGGGGCGATAGGGACCAACGCATCGGCAATTGGGATGGCACCCCAGGTCCTGATCGATTCATACGACTGGGTTTCGGATCTTGCAGAAATTGCGCAGCGGGCAATGGCCAGTCCCGGAGAACCGGGCAAGATTCAGCTCTCGAATCACTCGTATGGTTTTGCGGCGGGCTGGAGTGGTATTGATTGGTTTGGGACCTGGGGAAATCGGGAATCGGATTCGTTTGGCTTGTACGACTCAATGAGCGCGGCACTGGACGAGATCGCCTACGGAGCACCTTATTATCTGCATTTCAAGGCGGCCGGGAATGATCGCAACGATAACGCGCCCTCGCAGGGCGTCCCGATTAATTATTTCGACGAATCGGGGCTGCAGACAAAACCGTATGATCCGGCCACAGACCCCTTCTCGGATGGGTGGGACAATGGTGGCTTCGACACAATCTCGCTCGAAGCGTGCGCAAAAAACATCATCACTGTTGGCGCCGTAAACGACGCCGTTACCGTCGGAGAACACGATATCTCGAAAGCGACAATGACCTCATTCAGTTCATGGGGACCCGCCGATGACGGCCGCGTGAAGCCGGACATTGTGGCAAACGGTGCTTCCCTGTTTTCCGCAGCCTCCGCCGGGGACGACATCTACTCAGTGCTCAGCGGGACGAGCATGGCGACTCCCAATGTCATGGGCTCGGCGGCGCTTCTGGTCGAACACTATAACGATCGCTTTCCCGGCATGGTCATGCGCGCCAGCACGATTAAGGGACTATTGATCCATACCGCGCAAGACCTTGGAAATCCAGGGCCGGACTATTCTTACGGTTGGGGGTTGGTTGACGCATTGACCGGTGTTAGGCACATCGAGGCGCATTACTCACTGACCAATGGGTACCGCATGCTCGAAGATCACGTGACGGAACTGAATTCGACGAACCGTTACATGATCACCTGGAACCGGTCGGATCCGATCACTGTGACAATGTGTTGGACCGACCCGGCAGGGATGGTTCGCGATGGGCTCGACATTCGCACTCCCTCGCTCGTTCACGATTTAGATGTACGTGTTATTGGCCCCGGCGCAGAGACGTACAGCCCCTTCGTGCTGAGCTTCACGAATCCCATTGCGAATGCATTCACCGGGGACAACAACATTGATAACGTCGAACAGGTGATTGTCACGAATCCGATGCTGCCGGGCAACTACGAAGTCGTAATTACACTGGACGGGAATCTTACCGATGACGAGCAGTTTTATTCGTTGCTGGTAGGAGGAATTACATTGCCGCCGGAAATCGAGCACACAGAATTGATCAATACGGCGA
>Ga0310125_10001948_pt1 | contig 10629 bp, 9 predicted proteins | sample CB11b_Tmax_Bot8__FD_203508 | JGI IMG/M metagenome (GOLD analysis project Ga0310125, IMG submission 203508) | Marine microbial communities from Western Arctic Ocean, Canada - CB11b_Tmax_Bot8 | ecosystem: Environmental > Aquatic > Marine > Oceanic | place: Canada: Western Arctic Ocean | collected... | reverse complement strand
CGTGCCAACTCTCAGTCATCCCGTTTCCGACTTCCAAAGACAACTGTAGTCCCTACTAAACAAAGCAAATAACACATCTGAGGCATTCAAACACCATGAAAAGCGGTTCTTTAGTCACCCTTTTGAAATCGGAACTCGTCCAAAAGCAAGCGGGTATCCAACAGGTACAAAATGGTTGCCTCTTTTCCTAACACCCACCTTATCTGTAAGTCATATAGCTGCTAATGATTCCTCTTCAAATTAACATGGCAAATCGCATGCGGTTTTTCAAGATTTCTCGTCGGCAAGTACGGGTCGTTAAACTGCTGTCAGCTTGACGACAAGGACCATCGCTCCAGTTGTCAATTCGGGACAAACACCTACAACGGTAACAATCCGGCTCACCAACGAACGTTTCAACAACTCTCACAACTGTCGGCAACCCTCGGAGTTAACATCGTCAATTGGCTGCAGGTTTCTTACTGATTAAAAAACCAAACGCAACCCGACCACTGGCTACACCCACTTGAAACCGAGGACTTTCTCCCGAAATTAGATCCGATCGACTGATGAAAGGAAGCGCCCAATTCGATTGTCAGAATTCAAGATTCATCACAGAATCGATCACTGATTCGTAGAAATTGTAATCGAATCATCTGCAATTGATAAGGCATTTGCCGAGTAACTGGAAACTATTGACACCGTTTGAAAATAGCAATTTATCGTTTGTTTCATCATCAACATCCTGAGGTTAAGAAGTCAGTGAAAAAGTTTTCTTGAGTACGTCTGCGAACTCCCGAAAAAAAGACAATGGATTCCCGGTGCGACTTTCGATTATCATCCCAACTTTGAATGAAGCTGCCAATGTTTCTCGCGTTGTGCGCCATGCTTGGGCTCTCAATCCACACGAACTCATCATTAGCGATGGTGGAAGCCAAGATGGTACCATTGAGCTTGCTCACAATCACGATTGCAAGGTCATCCAGTCAACACCAGGCCGCGCTATCCAGCAAAACATGGGTGCAAATTTGGCAAGCGGTGATGTGCTTCTGTTCCTACACGCAGATTGCTGGCCCAGTCCCGATTGTTCCAAGCAAATTTCGACTGCGCTGTCAAATTCTCACATTTTGGCTGGTGCATTTCATCAGCGTATTGCGGCCGAGGGTTCCTTCTTTCGACTTTTAGAATTTGGAAATGACACACGAGTCCGTTGGTTTGGTCGTGCATACGGTGACCAGGGCATTTTTTTGCGTCGTGAACTCTTTCATCGGCTAGGTGGTTTTCCTAATGTACAACTGCTAGAAGATGTTCTATTGATGGATCGAATTCGACGTCATACTCACCCCGTTTTGTTGCCCGGTCCTATCCATGTTAGCGCGCGGCGCTGGCAACGTCATGGAATTATCCGACAAACACTGCGAAACTGGTGTTTGCTTTCGGCACATTCTGTTGGTGTTTCACCTAATTATCTGGCACAGTTCTATCAACAACACGATCAAAGCTGAGCCTCACATCGTCCAATCCAACGTTTTCGTAAAACTACAGTAATCAAAGATCGCAGCAACGGGATGCCGCGCTAGTCGCAGCCGGAGGAATTGCTAGAATCAGAGTCGGCAGTAGATTCATGGCTGAAATGTTTTTTGAAACACAAAGGGGTCACGTCGTGTTGATCGGAATTCAATTGGCTAGTTTACAAATGCCTTTCAAAAAGGCCTTGTATACAGCGGCCCGTTTGGGCGCAAAGGGAGTCGAAATCGATGCCCGCAATATGTTACCCAGAGAACAATTAGGCCGCACAGGTCTTCGTCAACTAAGAAAAATGCTGGAAGATCTGGATTTGCGAATTTGTGCGATTGGATTTCGTACGCGCCATGCATACAGCGTGACCGATGGCCTGGATCGCCGAGTCGAAGCTACCAAAAAGACACTTCAACTGGCCTACGAATTGGGAGCTTCTGTCGTGATTAACCAGATCGGCCAAGTTCCCGAACCCGACACCGACCCCTGGAGGCTGCTGATCGAAGTTCTGGATGACCTGGGCCGCCATGGCCAGCGAGTGGGTGCTCTGTTGGCTGCTGAAACAGGCACCGAAGATGGCAAAGAATTGGCCCAGCTTATCAAGGCAGTCCCCAACGGCGGGATTGGAGTTAATTTCGATCCCGGTAACCTGATCATCAACGGTTTTTCTCCTCGAGATGCACTCAAAGATTTGGGGCTTTCCATTCTACACGTACACGCCAAAGACGGAGTTCGAGATCTGGCACAAGGCCGAGGCCTGGAAGTACCACTGGGTCGTGGTATCGCCGATTTCCCCAACTTGCTGGGTACGTTAGAAGAGTACAATTACCAAGGCTACATGACCATCGAACGAGAACAATGTCAGGACCCTGTGGCAGAAATCTCGGCTGCCGTTGATTATTTGAGAACGCTAAATCCTGGTTGTTAGATATGGCAAATTGAATCTACCAACAACGGAGGAATCTGAATGACACTTCGACTTACTTGGCTAGTGGGTATTTATTGGTGCCTGGCTGTTAACATCACTTTGGCTGAAACAGCTGATCAGCAAGCCGAAAAAACGGATGAGAAAGAACAAAAACATTTTCGTGCATTTACCGACCATTTGACCGACGCGATATTGACCGGTGAATTTACCGTTGACGGTCGAGAAAAGGGTGATCGACATCAGGAGCGATACGAGATTCGTCGTATCAAGAAATTACCTCGTGGCGACTACTGGTTATTTGAAGCTCGGATCGCTTACGGCAAGCATGACCTTACACTACCGATCCCGCTTCAGGTGAAATGGGCCGGTGATACGCCGGTGGTAACACTCAACAAAGTAACACTCCCCGGACTGGGAACGTTTTCAGCACGAGTTCTATTTCATGAAAACTACTACGCTGGAACCTGGCATCATGGTGATGTTGGGGGGCAAATGTTTGGAAAAATAACAAAAAATCCCAAAGAGTGAACTGCCCGCTTTCATCAAAGAACATCGTTGGCGATTCGCTGATCCACTGAAATTGTGGCATCCTCTCATCTGTCTTCGGAATGCGAAATCAACCATGACGGAACGATTTTTTGTCGAATCTCCAATCCAGGGCCACCACGCATCATTGTTTGGCGCTGAAGCACATCACTTGCTGCATGTCATGCGTGTGCAAGTCGGCCAGGAAGTGACCCTGGTGGATGGAAGCGGTGCCGAATTTACAGCCACTTTGGAGAACGTCGAGCGCAACCAGGCCGATTTAATCATTCACCATCGAAACCAGGTGGATCGTGAGCTGCCATTTCACTTAACTCTTGGTGTCGCATTGCCAAAAGGACAACGCCAGCGGTGGCTTGTAGAAAAGCTGGTGGAATTAGGGGTCAATACACTTGTTCCGTTAAACACCGTACGTGCTGTGGCAAGTGCCGAAACAAAAACTCTCCAGCGACTTCAACGGACGGTTATCGAAGCCACCAAGCAGTGCTCACGCACTCGGTTGATGGAAATCACCAGTGCCACGGACGTTCATGATTTCTTCGTGACGACAGCAACGGATGCACGACGCTGGATTGCCCATCCCGGTGGATCTCAATCCTCCACCCGACTGGCAGCTTGTGAGTCACCCTCGGCAAGTTATTTGGCGATCGGACCAGAAGGCGGATTTACCGACCAAGAAGTCGCTGCTGCCGCTCAGGCAGGCTGGAAAATGGTTCACCTGGGTCCCCGCATTCTGCGCACCGAAACAGCTGCCATCGCGCTCAGTTCTCTCCTTTCATGTACAGGAGTTTGAGTCAAGATCGGCTAACGAATCTACCGATTACGATAGAGGCACAGAGTCGCCACATTGCGGCAATCCCGAATGAGAGTGAACCGTCGTGTACACGGCACATTGGGGTCTCAAGTTCTCACCATTTAGCACTCCTGGCAAGCCGGCATCGTTCTTCGCCAGTCCGACTCACGACGAAGCTCTGGCACGTCTGCAGTTTATCGTACAGCAACGACGGCAGCTGGGCTTGCTTACCGGAGCAGCGGGCAATGGCAAATCACTGCTATTGGAAGTTTTTGGCCAACAGATGCGTGGCCCTCAGTGTGAGATCGTTGTATTTTCCGTTTCGGGCATTGGAGGACAAGAGTTTCTCGGGAACGTAGCAGACCATTTTGGTTTACACCTTTCCGCAAATGACACAACGTTTCGACTGTGGAGATCGATTGCTGACCACTTGTTTGAAAACCGCTACCAAATGATCGATACGGTATTTTTGTTAGATGATGTGGACGAATGTGAGAGTGACACGATTGCACTAATCGCTCAATTGACACAGTTGGCTTTGACATCTAGCAACCAACTGACGACTGTCGTGACCGCTCAATCCGGGCGCGTAAAACATCTGGGTCCCAGGCTACTGGAACTGGCTGAGCTGCGGATCGAGGTCGAAGCTTGGGAAGCAACCGATACCGTCAATTTTTTGTCGCACTGTCTCGAGCAGGCGGGATCTACGGCAAGTATTTTCTCAACCACTGCTGCAGACCGACTTCATGAGCTTTCCGAGGGCATTCCTCGCCGCACGTGCCAGTTGGCCCATTTGGCTCTGTTAGCTGGAGCCAGGCAAGCCCTATCGGTGATCGACGACTCAACCGTCGAATGGGTCCATGACGAACTAGGAATAAACCGTCGGTAAATCCGTTCGATCAACACACGCGTCATACACCACCTTCAGCTCATGATCTCTTTCTGCCTGTCAGGGAAGGCAAGGAACTGCCACGACACTGATCTGGATTCTTTACGATCGGTTGCTACAATGGCATACTTCCAATTTTTTCGGTTACCGGGAGCTACGTTTTGACGGACACGCCCATGCCAAAACAGAATACCGCACCTCAGTTACCTCGACACGGCAACCACACGAATCAAAAAACAGATCTATTCGCACCGGTTGACGTCGATCTGCGAGATCCACTAGTAGCGACCTTTCTGGCTTGGCTTTGGCCAGGCGCCGGGCATCTCTATCAGCAACGGTACGGTAAAGCCATTTTGTTCATGGCTTGTATTCTATCCATCTTTTTCTTTGGATTTGCAATCGGCGGAGGGCGTGTTGTTTATGCGTCCTGGAAAAAGGAAGACCGCCGTTTACCTTACCTATGTCAGCTTTGTATTGGTGCGCCCGCGCTTCCCGCGCTTGTGCAGAACTACCGTGTAACCCGTGGTCGGACTGCTCTTTTTAATGGAGTGATGGCACCGCCTCGTCACGTCAACCCAGAGCATCGTGATGAACTTGCCGAATGGCATGAGAAGTATCAATTCGAATTGGGTACCGTATTCACGATGATCGCTGGTTTGCTCAATGTCTTGGCGATTTACGACGCCGGAGCCGGTCCTGTTTTCACCCCTCCCGACACAAAACGTGACAAACCACCTCCTCCAGAAGCGAACGACCGGTAGCACCTTATGGAATCCATGTTGCTTTCTAACGTTGCACGATTCTGGTTTGCGATCCCGCTGATCATTGCAATTAGCTTGGTGTACGCAGCAACCCGACACGAGCTGATGGAACCAATCCTAATTCACGCTTGGCGAATCGCCGTTTGGATTGTTAGCTTTATGGCAATCGTGTTTGCCATACTCTTGGCCGTCGAGACGATTTGGCTTTGAGCATGCCGCTGGCACTGATTATCACACACATCCTCATTGCTTTACTATTTAAAGCTCTGCGTCTGTCATGTCTCAGACAAAATGGCGAGAAAAACATGACCCGTTCATTTGACGGGGTTCATTGCCAGCTGCAAGTTCTTTCTCTACAGAGTCCTTGATCCAAATGTATTCAACGGCTGATCCCAACCCTCACTCACGTTGAGCGCTCGTGGTCAACACAAAGCATTTCAAGAAAATGTCCTTCAAGCCACATGGCTTGGCCATACAACCAACCATAGGAAATTCAAGCAAAACAACATTTTAGAGTACTTCTTAAGTTGTAGAATTGTAGAATGGACCGTTTATCTTCCAATTGCGCCAAAAACTACGATCGCGCGGTCTGCAACTTCATACAACCCGATTCAGATTGAACGGATCAAACGGTAGACACCGTCAATGGAACAGTTCATGAAAGACGCCCAAGTTAGATCGGTGAAATTCCCAGGCCAGATACCTGGGGAAAATCCGCAAAATCAGAAATTCACAAACGTCCGCCAGTTTCGACAACGCCACCTCAAATTACCTGGCCAGATTCGGACCAGGAAACTATCACCCTTTGATCTGAGACTGGCTTTGGTAGACTACTACATCTCTTACAGCAGAAACCAACTCGAACTTCGATTTTTTAGCAACGAGGATTCGGAATGAGAATCGTTGTTTTAGGCGCTGGTACTGTGGGAACCTCCATCGCCGAGTTGCTATGCCAAAATCGCCACAGCGTAACCGTGGTTGACAACGATCCGGTCTATATCCGCCAACTCAATGCCGAGTTGGATGTGCGCGCCATCAATGGATCCGCTTCTCAATCCTCTGTCTTATTTCAAGCAGACGTCTTGGGAGCCGACTTGTGTCTGGCCGTAACGGGAGATGACGAGGTGAATATTTTGGCCGCCAGTATGGCCAAGGAAATGGGAGCCCGCAGAACCTTTGCTCGTGTCTACGCTCCCGTGTTTCGTGACATGAGTACCTTTGATTATCAACGGCATTTTAAGATCGACCGACTATTAAGTCTCGAGCAACTTTCAGCGATGGAGCTGGCACGTGGCATTCGACACTCCGGTTCGGTGATCGTAGAAAACTTTGCCCGTGGAGAATTGGAAGTTCAGGAATTGTCGGTCGGCCAAAAAACCGAGTCCACTGGAGTCCCGCTCAAAAAACTGAACTTGCCGCAAGGCGTACGAATTGGATCCATTAGTCGTGATGATCGGATGTGGATCGCTGGTGCTGAGGATACGATTGAAGTCGGCGACCGTATGACATTGATTGGCAATCGAGAAGACATCGATGAATTGAAAGACTTGTTCAATGTACGGATCCGATCCAGGCGAGGCGTGGTTATCGCTGGTGGTGGCGAAACGGGATTTCATCTAGCTCGAGCGCTCGACAGTTCTCGCTTCGACGTTTTGGTCATGGAACAGTCGGAAGAACGTTGTGAGTACCTAGCTGCCAGTTTACGAAATGCCACGGTTGTCCATGCCGATGCCACGCGTCGAGCGATTCTAGAAGAGGAACGGGTAGGAAGTGCCGACGTCTTTGTAGCTTGTACTAATGATGATGAAAACAACATCATGGCAGGAGTTGAAGCCCGTGATATCGGCGCAAAAATGATCATGTCTATCGTTCGACGTCCCGACTACGCCAATTTGGTGGGTAAACTGGGAATCGATTTGGCGATCAGTCCCCGGAAGGTAATGGCTCGTCAAATCATGGGTTTTTTGAATTCCGGACCGGTGATTTCGCGCACTTTACTCGGCAGTGGAAACATTGAAGTGTTGGAAATTGAAGTACTGCCAGGTGTTCCTGCTACTGAGCACGTACTGGCCAACGCACAACTCCCGAGTGGTTGCTTAATCGCTGCTTTGATGCGAGAGAATTATTCGCAAGTACCCGGTGCTGACTCGCATCTGGAACCCGGTGATACCGTGGTCGCACTGGTCGAAGACTCCGCTTTGGAAAGCACTTTGCAACAGTTTAGCGTTGACGGCCGTTAGTTCGGCATTACCGGCCAAGAGGCAATTCATGAATCTACGGGTTGTCGCCAAACTCTTGGGAATCGTGTCGTTTTTGATAGGCGGCACCATGCTGTTCAGCCTACCCTGGGCCATCCCCTGGATTGGCCAGAGAACCCATCCGGGTGATTTTGATCGCGCATCGCTCGGTTTTGAAACCTCGAGCTTCTTTTCACTGTTGGGTGCGATGATAATCTGCATGATGGTCGGAGCCATTCTTTGGTGGTTTGGAAAAACTGCCAAAATGACCCTGTACCGGAAAGAGGCCATGGCAGTGGTCGGATTGAGTTGGGTACTGGCAACGATCTTGGGAGCATTGCCCTACTATTTTTATGGCGTTCGAAACCGGCCCAGTGTTCGCCTCGTCCCACCCCAACAGGCTCTCCTTGTCAGGTTCGCTCATAGCCAGAAAAAGATCATTACTCCTGGGCAGCAGGAAGTTCTGGAAAAACTTTTGAGTGCCGGAGCCGCAGGCGTGATCGTCGACGATTTGACTCAACAGCAACAGGATTCCTTTCACCAATTGATGTCATTGGATCCCGATTGGCGTCATGTATTGAAACCACCCGAGGACAATGATCCAAGGTTTGCCGTTACCTGGGTACCCATGGGAATCACTGATTGTTTGTTTGAATCTCAGTCTGGATTCAGCACTACCGGAGCCACCGTGATCTCAGACCTGGAAAATCCTAATCACGTGCCTTACAGCATTCTATTTTGGCGCAGTAGCACACACTTTCTGGGTGGTTTGGGTATCATTGTGTTGTTCGTTGCTATCCTGGGACAAGGTTCAGCTGGCAAGGCTTTGATGCGGGCTGAAGTGCCTGGCCCAAGCAAGGATGGATCTTTAACTCGTATGCAACACACCGCATGGTTGTTCACAGCGATTTACTGTGGCTTAACCCTGCTTCAGACCATCATCTTAAAACTTCAAGGACTCTCGCTATTCGATGCGATTTGTCATGCTTTTGGCACTTTGGCAACCGGTGGTTTTAGTACTTACAATCGCAGCATCGCAGCGTTTGACAACGTGGGAATCGAGATTAACATCATTGTTTTCATGGTCTTAGCAGGAACCAATTTTACACTACTCTATTTCTTGATCATCCGACATTTTCGAAGAGTGTTTCTGGACGTCGAATGGCAAACTTACATGCTGATCACCCTTGGTGCTACAGCGATGGTAGTCATTTTCGGGCGGTTACTTGGTGATTTCTCGAACATCACCGAGGCAATTCGCTATGGACTCTTTCAGGTAGTGGCAATCCTGACGACCACAGGTTACGGGACAAATAACTTTGACGCCTGGAATAACTTCGGGCGCGGTGCTCTCTTTTTATTAATGTTCATCGGTGGTTGTGCGGGAAGCACCGGTGGTGGAATGAAAGTTATCCGTCACATTTTATTTCACAAAATTCTCTGGATGGAAATTGAGCAATCGTATCGTCCAACGGTTGTCCGACCGCTTCGACTCGGTGGTACCCCAGTCGATAACCCGGAACTCCGGCACTACATTCTTGTTTACTTTGGCCTGGTACTTGCCATCTTCACTCTCGCCTGGATGTTTTTAGTGACTGTCGAACCAAGCACAACGTGGGGATCCGATTCTCAAAACCAACTCATCGACAGTGCCTCGGCGATCGCTGCTACGCTTAACAACATTGGGCCGGGACTGGGAGTGATTGGCACCACCCAAAACTATTCAGAATTCAGTCCCGTCGCCAAGCTTCTCTTTACGTGGTTGATGATGCTGGGAAGATTAGAAATCTTCGTGATCTTGATGCTGTTTGATCCTCGCTTTTGGAAAGTAAGGTAATGGATGGTCCGTACTGAATCACTTACGAAACAGTACGGAAAGATCACGGCACTGGATCGTTGTACGCTCAGCATTCCCCAAGGCAAGGTTTTCGGCCTGTTGGGACCCAACGGTTCAGGGAAAACCACTTTAATTCGCTTACTGCTGGGATTCCTACGACCTACCAGCGGACAGGCCACGATTGACGGCTTGGACAGTTATGATCGTTCGTTGGATATTCGTCGCCGCGTGGCCTATCTACCAGGTGAATTACGCATTTTTCGCCAACTTCGAGGCCACCAAGTGCTTGATTTTTTTACCGGCATTCGACCTGGCTGTAATCGCCGTCAACTAGAGAATTACGCCAACCGCTTTGAGCTGGATCTGACAAGACGAGTATCAGCCATGTCGACCGGTATGCGCCAAAAGCTTGGTTTGGCCATGACATTGGCTGCGCCCACTCCTTGGATCATCCTCGACGAGCCAACCGCCAATCTGGATCCCAATGTACGTGATATCGTATTAACGATGATCGGCGAAGCCAACCATCAAGGGCGTACTGTGATTCTTTCTTCACACGTCCTCTCAGAAGTCGAATCGGTCTGCGAGCATGTTGCTATCCTTAACCACGGTCAAGTTATACATGTGCAAGACATGCATTCCATTTGCCAACATCATCGTATTCGTGTCCGACTGACGGGGCCAATGCCACCAATACCTGGCTTTCTGGATAATGTCGAGTTAATCAAACCGTCAACCGCTCAAAAAGACAATCTTGAGATAAGGTATGTCGGTGATCTAGCGGATCTTTTATGGTGGTTGGCGACGTTGCCAGTAGAGCAAGTTCAAATCAATTCCGTCGGTCTGAAATCAATCTACGATCGAGAGTTAGATAACTCGTCGACACTACCGTGAATTTGGCGCTATGGAAAAAGTCGTTCCACGAGTCGAAATGGCCACTGCTTGCCGCCAGCATCGCTTTGTGCGCGTTTTGTTGGATTCGAATCTGGATTTCAAGCCAAATTGAAATAGACCGATTTGCCGAAATCGTCCAGCTGCTTTGGCCTGAATGGAAAAAGTTTTCCTCCGTTCCACTTTCCCACATCCTCACCCATCCCGGTCGCTTGGCCGTAACGTACAACGAACCGCTCTTGCTCATGATCGT
>Ga0310125_10001947_pt1 | contig 10630 bp, 8 predicted proteins | sample CB11b_Tmax_Bot8__FD_203508 | JGI IMG/M metagenome (GOLD analysis project Ga0310125, IMG submission 203508) | Marine microbial communities from Western Arctic Ocean, Canada - CB11b_Tmax_Bot8 | ecosystem: Environmental > Aquatic > Marine > Oceanic | place: Canada: Western Arctic Ocean | collected... | reverse complement strand
CTGGGGCAGTCTCGGAGCCACATCACACACCAACCCGGCATGGCATCGCTGCGCGCTGTACACCCGCCTATCCCGGCGCTGCGGGACGCTGGGTGTGTTGTCGGGCTCGGGACAGACAACAACACGCAGGACATGTTCGAGGTGATGCGGACAGCTCTGCGTACCGAGCGAGTCGCCACAGAAAACGCACTCAGCCCGCAGCCTGAAGACGTTGTCGAATGGGCCACGATGGGATCAGCCCGCGCACTCGATATGGATGACTGGATCGGATCGCTGGAAGTCGGCAAGAAGGCCGATCTCATCATGATCGACATGATGCGGGCTCACCTCGTCCCGACTATGCGCATCGTCTCTTCTTGGATTCACAACGGCCAATCGGGCGATATCCAGTCTGTGATGGTCGATGGCGAATGGGTTATGCGAGACGGCCTCGTGCTCACGGTTAATGAACCCGATCTCATTGAAGAGGTCGATCGCATTGGACGCCGTGCCTGGTCCCGCATGATCGAACAACACCCTGACGTGTCGTTCCCGCTCAACCTGTCGCCCCCACCGGGGGATTCGACGCTGGCTACTGAAGAGCCGAGGAGTCGTTCAAATGGATGTGGCTGATTTTGTATCTGGGGCATTGACTTCTGTCCGGTCATCGGTGGCGCTTACCCTCGACGGCCTGTCGCAGGAAAATCTCATGCAGCGTCCCGGCCCGGAGTCAAACCCGGTCGGCTGGCTGATCTGGCACATGGCTCGTATGCAGGACCGCGGCATCTCCGTGCTGACCGGCGAACCGCAGCTCTGGATCAGCGGTCACTGGCATGAGCGCTACGGAATGGCCGCTGACCCCGACGACACGGGCATGGGCCACGACGCCGCACATGTCTCCGCTTTCACACCGCCAGACGCAGTTACCTTGTTGGAACACTACGACGTAGTCCTGGAGAGCACCCAGAACTACCTGTCCGCGCTCGACCCCGGCATTATCCATCGAATGGTTGAGACTCCGCCGCCGGCCACAGTAGGGGAGCGACTCCTCGCCGTGCTCAACGGCAACATGCAGCACGTTGGCCAGGCCGGGTACGTCCGTGGCCTGAACGAAGGCCGCCGCTGGCACCCGCGCTAGCCTGGTTGGGCGCGTATTTTGATGGCGTTTCTGTCGTATTGTGTTGTCGCCCAAGATGAGCGCTGCACTCACTAATTTGTAACCAGTGCCTCCACCATCGCAATACAGGCACGACCGCTGGCGGCAACAAGCTCAATGTCGCTTGCACGGTCAATCGAATCGTTCGGGCTATGGAAAAACGTGTCGGAGTCCCCGTCGCTGCCCGCCCGCCCGCCACGCAATGAGACATAGCGGCCCCCCGCTTGGGCAATGTTCTCCGCCTCGCCGCCGCGCTGATTCCACATCATCCAGCGATCAGCGCCAGACGACTCAAACGAAGACTTCGCCAGCGCCTCAAGCTCAGGGTCACTCGGTTCGATCTTGACCGATGTCGCACGACTGCCGATCAGTGCGCCAAGATGCAGCCAGGCGATCGCACGCGTCTCTAGCCCATTTCGTGAGTTCAGGTACGCCTGCAAACCGTAGTGATTAATCTCGTGACCGCTTGACGCCACCATGTGCACCGTTCGCCGCCGCGAACGAATCGCCGAGATCGCTTGAGCTAATCCCAGCCAGATTGCGATGCCCCCGCCCCGCTCCGAAGCGCAGATAAACCAGCCGGATCGTGGTGTCATGATCGCCACCGGCGCAGCGTCGGGATCATTGCCCGGCAACGTCGCCACCACGTTCATAGCGCTGGCGGACTCCCTTACCGCATCGACCGTGAGAGTCCCACTTTCGCCGGCCCTCGCGGCATGGGACAACCCCGCTGAATCCGGCCCCGAGACCTGGAGGACTGGAAGCGAGAACGGATTGCCGATGCGATAGGCGTTCAGGACGTTTATAGCGCCCAGAGAATCGGTGCGCCGCAACACAAGACCCGCGGCGCCGGCGGTCTCCAGATCAACTATCCGCTCGTATACAGGCCGCTGTTCAAATGCCGGGTCATTGTCACCGCCGACAACGATCTTGCCGCTGAGATCGGACGCACCAGTGGCATCCACCAGAATAAGTTGGCCCGACACGCCGTCCGGGCCCGTGCTTCCACAATCGTGAAGTGCAATGCCGTCTGCTTCGCCACCGACCCAGGTGACACGGGTTGCCTCCGCTCGAAACATTGGGAAGGTGAACTTCTCAAGTGAAGTGTCGATACCGTCAGATACAAGCTCCGCCTGCGCCCAGTCCGCGGAACCCATGTCGCCCGGCCAACCGGTGCGGTGAATGCCGAACGACTCGTACTCACGAATCCGTCGTGCAATCGTTTCCGTCGACATACTGTGTGTCATTGCGAACCCTTCAAACCAACGACCGATGACCCGGTCTGGGTCTTAACTTCTTCTGATATTCAGGCCCGCCAGATACTACCGCCTGAGGCCGTACGATAAAACGGCCGATGGTTCACGACCACCCGGCGAGCAAAGAGTTCAGCACCCGCGATACGTCGTCAAAATCATCGAACTGGTTGTGTGTGAGGCCGTTCTTCACGCAATGATCCATGAGTGACGACCTTGCGATGATGAAATCGGCTTCTTCTTCCGCAACGCAGAAATCAGAAATACCGTCCCCAACGAATACGATCTTCCGATCACCAGAGCGCAACCTTCGAGCGCGAGCGCACTTGCACAGCCCTGTGGTCTCACAGGTCTCAACCCCTCCGGCGAAACCAACAACAGGGCCGTTGCCGATACCGCTGAGGGTCGGAATAGGCGCAACGAACGACAAGTCTGACAGCCTCTCCCGACCCAGGACAGCCTCGATGTAAAACATCATCCCGTTGGAGACCACTTCTACGGGCACATCGTTAGACCGGCATAGCTCAAGCAACCCGTTCAACCCGGGCCTGATTATTGCTTTAGTTAGCGCGAATTCACGCATCTCTGGCAGACGATCGCTGGGAAGCCTTGCGAACTCCCACTCCATGAGTTGCCGTTGATCGAACTCGCCCGACCGCCATCGACGTAGTCCAACGTCCCAATCGGGACCGGCGTACTTCTTGATGATCTCGACACCGATATCTTTAGTGGTGATCGTGCCGTCGAAATCTAGGACCAGCGCAAGCTTCATGTTTCTTTACTTCCGTCTCTCACCAAAACCGATAGGTGGAAAGATTAAATGGATGTGTCACCAGAAAAGCCATGCTCAGCCTGAGCATCAGGGGAAGAGCGTCGAATTTCGTAAGGAGATACCCCCTCTCACGTTTGGGGAGCGTTCAACAACGATTGCGAAGGAACTCACCGTGGACTATACTTATGGTTGAATTTGATCGGGGTAACGATCGCTACTGAACGAAGTGGGTTTGCCCCACTTTTTTTATTGTCTGGGCGTTTTTTGAATCAGAACCAGAAGGTGCAACTGTGAAGAGTGATCTGCTCCTTGCAGTAACACAACTAGCGGCCGAAAGAGCTCTTCCGCATGGCGTGGTCTTAAGCGCCATCCAGGAAGCTCTTGTCTCCGCGTACAAACGTGATGCCATATCTGAAGGTCAGGGCGTCACCGTCGTACTCGACCCGGACACCGGGGAGATGGAGGTTCACACCGTCCGGACCGTCGTAGAAGACGACTCTGAGATGGAAGAACCTGACGCCATGGTGTACCTGACCGACGCCAAAAAGCTTGATGAGACGGCGACCATCGGTCAGTACGTTGTCACCGGGACCATTACGCAACACCCTGGCCGAATCGCAGCGCAGACCGCTAAACAAGTGGTCATGCAGCGACTGCGTGAAGCCGAGCGTGAGATTGTCTTCGATGAGTTTGAAGACAAAGCCGGTGAGGTCCTCACTGTGACCGTCCAGAGGGGCGACGCAAGAGGCGTCGTGCTGGATGTCGGTCGCGCAGAGGCGATCATGCCGCCGACCGAACAGGTTCCCTCGGAGAGATACCGCCCTGGCTACAAGGTCAAGGTCTACATCGTTGAGGTAGCCAGGACCGTCCGCGGCCCGGAGATCATCGCATCCCGCACGCATCCCGATCTCATCCGAAGGCTTTTCGAAGCCGAGGTTCCGGAGATTTTCAACGGAATCGTGGAGATCAAGAACATCGCCCGTGAGCCGGGCGCCCGAAGCAAAGTCGCCGTCCTGTCTCATCAGGCCGGTGTCGATGCGGTAGGCGCGTGCGTGGGGCTCCGTGGCATCCGTATTCAGAACGTGGTTAGCGAACTCCACGGCGAGAAGATAGACGTGGTCGAGTACGCCGAGGGCATTACTACCTACATCGCCAACTCATTGAGTCCGGCCCAAGTAGACGCGGTGATCATCGACGAAGAGGAAAAATCAGCGATCGTGGTCGTACCAGACCGCGCCCTGTCTCTGGCCATCGGCCGTGAAGGACAGAACGCTCGCCTGGCCGCGAAACTGACTGACTGGCGGATCGATATCAAGTCGGCGTCAGAACACGCAGAACCTGCCGAACCAAAAGCGGAAACACCGCCAGTGGCAACCGAAATTACGGAAGCCGTATCTGAGATCGTCGCCGCTGTTGAAGCTGCGCCGGATACGGAGGTGGCGCCAGTCGTCGCTGTTGAAGCTCCGGAAGCACCTACCGTTACTCCAGAGCCGGCCGCCGAGCCGATTGCAGCAGAAGCAACCCCGCCAATTGAGAAGCATTTGGAGCCAGAACTCGCCGCAGTCGCCGATCTCGCGCCCGAGCTGGAATCTCTTGTCGCTGAGCAACCCGCTGCCGTCCTTGAGACCGAGCCGGTGAGCGAGGTCGCTGCCGTACCCGCCTTACCGTCACCAGAAGAGGCTCTTGCCCTTCAGGTGCTCGAAGAGGAAATCGTGGCACTTGAAAAGAAGGAAAACGAAGAGGCAGCAGCAGCCGCGGAGGCCGAACAGATCATCGACTTTGGCTCTGAGGACATATGGCAGTTGCCCTCATCGGTTGACGATGAAGACTCCGGGTCTCTTAGATTCGCCGAAGACATCATCGGGTACCGAGACCAGGGTGGTTCCCGCCGGCGTGGCCGTGGGCGACGTGGTGGCGAGAACTTGAGTGCGAAGGCACGACGTGCGGTTGCCCGAAAGACAACAACGCAGCCCCCGTCATCGGGGGACAACGCACGGACGTCGAATTAAAGTTCTATCGACGAATATGCCAATCACGCCGGTCTGGCGATCAGGAGGTGCCTATGCGCGGTAACCATGTTCCGCTCCGCACCTGCGTCGCCTGTCGCACCAAGGGTCCACAGCGGGACTTTGTGCGCATTACACGGCGGGCCGACTCTGAGTTTGCTGCCGGGACCTCGCGAGAGGTCGGCGGACGCGGTGCGTATCTGTGCCGGCGGATGGAATGTTTCGAGACGGCGATTGAACGTGGCAGTCTTGAACGCTCACTAAAAGGATCTGGGACGAAAGACTCCCGGGCTGATCTTCTGGCGTGGGCCAGGACGGAATTCATGAGCCCATCCAGCGTATGATCCGCCAGTAACGCCAGCAAACCACAATTTCACATAATTGGGACTAGACGAAACGGGAAAGACGGAGATTTATGGCCAGACGACGAAGCGGATTTGCAGGTCGGCCCAGAGGGCGGGGGCGCAGACGCGTTCGGCCCGGAGCATCGGCCGCGGTCGAAGAGCGCCAGATCCCAACGGAACCTATCGAGATCCCGGCTGTCCTGACCGTCGGAGAGCTCGCCGAGAAGATCGGCACGGATCCCGTTGAGACGATCAAGCTCCTGATGCGCCGCGGCCTGATGATGACCGTGAACGATCCTGTGGACTTCGCAAATGCCGCGGCCGTTGCGGGCAGTATCGGCGTGAAGGTCCTGCGCCCACAAGAAGAAGAAGAGAGCATCGCTGGCGATAATGTTGGTGTAGAAGAAGTCGTGGAAGAAGATCCAGACGCAGAATTGCGGCCGCCGGTCATCACGGTGCTTGGACATGTTGACCACGGCAAAACTACTTTGCTTGACTCCATCCGCGGCTCGGCCGTGGTTGATACAGAGGCCGGCGGAATCACACAGAGTATCGGCGCTTACCAGGTCGATAAAGACGGTCAAAAACTGACCTTTATAGACACGCCCGGTCACGAAGCGTTCACGATGATGCGCGCCCGTGGCGCGCAGGTGACAGACATCGTCATTCTCGTGGTCGCCGCCGATGACGGAATCATGCCGCAGACCGACGAGGCTATCAACCACGCCCAGGCGGCCGAGGTTCCGATGGTGATCGCCATCAATAAATCAGATCTACCCGGGGCAGACCCGGAGCGCGTGAAACGCGAACTCTCTGAGCGCAGCATACTCGTAGAAAGCTGGGGCGGTGATGTCGTCTCGGTAGAGGTGTCTGCCCTCAAGGGCGACGGCATCGACGATCTTCTTGAGAACCTGACCCTGCTTGCGGAAGTGCAAGAGCTGAAGGCCAACCCGAACACCCCCGGAGTTGGCGTGTGTTTGGAAGCCCACATTGATCCGTCAAAAGGCTCGCTCACGACGATCCTTGTACGATCTGGCACGATCAAACTCGGCGACCAGATAGTCGTCGGCAAATCTCGAGGCCGGGTCAAAGGACTTGTAGACGGCTACGGGAATGCGGTCAAATCCGCGGGCCCGTCGGCCGTTGTAGAGGTGATGGGCCTGAGTTCCGTACCGGAGCCAGGGATTCGCCTCGACGTCGTCGCCAATGAAAAGACGGCGCGTCAGATCGTAGAAAAGCGTGAACGAGCAGACCGTGGAGGAGATGGCCGTTCCCTGGCAACCCTTTCCGAAGTGATGCGAAGGCTCAACGCTGGAGATGCGGAAGAACTCTCGGTCATCATTAAAACCGGCACGCAGGGCAGCATCGACGCCCTTCGACGAAGCGCGGAACGGATCTCGGACGATGAAGTCCAGATCAATCTGATTCACGTCGCCACTGGACCTGTAAATGAGAGCGATGTGATGCTCGCCGCTGCTTCAGGCGCAATCATCATGGCGTTCGAGACCGGAACGCAGGCGGGGGCCGAGAAACAGGCCGGAATCCACGGAGTGGATATCAGGCAGTACAACATCATCTACAATCTGGTCGACGACCTCAGGTCTGCCGGACGCGGACTGCTAGCGCCGATCGAGAACGAAGTGATTCTCGGTCACGCCGTGGTTCAAGCCATATTCCCCGCCGGACGCAGGTATCGAGTTGCTGGTGTGAGGGTTATGGATGGCGAAATTCCACGCCAGTCGAGTATCCGAATCAAACGAAATGATGAAGCGGTCTACACGGGCCAAATTGCCAGCCTTCGGCACTTTAAGGACGATGTCCGAGAACTGGCTGCGGGACTCGAAGGCGGTGTCGGCGTAGAAGGATTCATCGACTTCCAGGAGGGAGACATCCTGGAAGTGTTCGAGATTCAACTGGAGACTCGTGTCTAATTTTCTCGAGGCTCCGTTGACGGGCATCTGAAAGGTGGGTAATCATCACCTTTGCAACCGGTCCCGGAACGATTAATTTTGGGAATACAGATTCGTTCCGACAGCGAACTCTAACCTAATTGCACGCCTCAAGGCCTCGTTCGACAATTTGGGCGGGACATTTATGGACACTGTGCGCCAGTCAGGCCTGCTCGGATCGCGTCCGGGCCTGGTCTGTTTGATCTCGGGTGCTGTCCTGATCAGCCTCGTCGTACTGGCATGGTGTTCGCCGAGCTACTGGAATACGCGCTTGACGATGGATGGTTCGGCACCGATGTTGATATCGCCCTCTCCGACTACGCGGTGGCGCACCGCAGCGGATGGCTCACCGAGATCATGCGGTAAGTCACAGACTTGGGGGGCACGCCGGCGTTAACTGCCGTCGCCCTGTCGGCCACTGGAATCATGCTGTTGCTTTGGCGATTAAGGCTTGCTGCGGTGATGATGATCGCCGCGATCGGCTCCTCCGCGCTGACCGTTACATTTAAGACGATCATTGAACGGCCAAGGCCCCTCACAAACGGCGAAATCATATTTGCCTCAGATTCGTCGTTCCCATCGGGCCACACGCTTGAGTCGGCGGCCATCTATGGCGCGCTGGTCATCATCGTCGGCAGTCTGATAACTTCACGTCGAATCCGTATCGGAGTCTGGGCGATAGGCGCAGCGATTGCGATAGGTGTTGGTGCTTTTCGCGCCTACTTCGGGGTTCACTGGGCGTCAGACGTGGCCGCGGGACGGCTGCTCGGATTCGCACTGATCGTTGGAATCGTAGGACTGATAGCGCTGGGCCGGCGCGTCACGTATTTCTTTCGAACCGACTCTCGGGAACAAACCCTAGGAGCACGAGGATCGATACTCGGCGTCGTCTCTGTGGCCGTGGTCACAGCCTTCCTCGTTGGAGCGGAGTTCGGGCCCTAGAACAGCTTCAGTCGTACGAAACCTGGCAGAAGCCGTGGTTGCAGTAGCCGTTCGGGATCTTCGCCAGATACTGCTGGTGAACCTCTTCAGCGTGGTAGAACTCACCGGCAGGAGCGATCTCGGTGGTTATCTCGCCAAAACCGGGCTCATCCAATTTTGATTGATAGCTGACGAGACTCTCTCGTCCCGCTTCAAGTTGCGCCTCAGTCGTGCCGTAAATTGCGGTCCGATACTGGCTGCCGATGTCGTTGCCCTGCCCCATGTACTGCGTCGGGTCGTGGTTCTCCCAGAACACCTTGAACAGCGCCTGTAGATCCACCTTATCGGCGTCGAACACCACTAGCACGGCCTCCGTGTGCCCCGTCATAGACGTGCAGGTTTCCTGATAAGTCGGGTTGGGCGTCGTGCCGCCAGCGTACCCGGCTGCCGTCGTGTAAACGCCTGGAATCTGCCAGAACAACCGCTCGGCTCCCCAGAAGCAGCCCATCCCGAACACGATCGTGTCCATATTGGCCGGGAACGGCCCATGAATAGGCCGACCGGTTACAAAATGAACGTCTGAAGTCGGAATAGCATCAGCCCGACCCGGCAAACAGTCTTCAGGAGCCGGAACCGGAGCAGGAGTACGTCGAAGGCCAAACATCGAGAGCCTCACTTTTCATTGGTGTCAGCGGTCTAATTCTGCGGAATAATACTGATAGGAACGTTTCCTAGATTCCGCTGTGCAGAGTTGATCGACATGCCGATGTTACACGTCGGAGATCCTGTACGCACGAGCCTCCCGGTACAGGCTGAGCAGCTCTCCGACTAACTGATCCTGGGGGACTGTTCTCTGGCGGCTACCGGACACACGTGAACTAGTCGTGCTGTGGAAGGTGACGGACGACCGGAGCTGAACTGCTAACAGAAAAGCCACCTGTCGTATGCGTCGAGCCAATCAGCCGTAACTCGAACCAGGACGTTATCTACGCCTGAAGTACGGTACGCAGAAGGTGTTCTCACAGTGAGCTACCTTCAAGTCACCGTTGGTCGTGTCCAAGTAGACGATCAGTCCTAGACCGTCTGCACCGATTGTGATCGATGTGTAAGCACCAACGTCGCCTCCCGAATCTAGCGTGGTGATAGTTGCAGCCTCGCATTTAATGTCTGAACAGTGAGCTACCTTGAGGTCGAAGTTGTCTTTGTCCCTATAACTGATCAGTCCTAGACCGTCTGCACCGATTGTGATCGATGTGTGTAGACCCACGTCGCCTGTCTGGTCTATCTGGGTAGTTTCTCCAGTCGTGCAGTTCGTGTTTGAACAGTGCCATACTTTGAGGCGACTGTTGGTGTAGTCCCTATAACTGATCAGTCCTAGACCGTCTGCACCGATTGTGATCGATGTGTGTAGACCCTGGTTGCCTGACGTAGCTAGCGTGGAGAGAGTTGCAGTCGTGCAGTTAGTGTTTGAACAGTGAGCTACCTTGAGGTCTTTGTTGGTGATGTCCTGATAACTGATCAGTCCTAGACCGTCTGCACCGATTGTGATCGATGTGTGAGCACCAACGTCGCCTCCCGAATCTAGCGTGGAGAGAGTTGCAGTCGTGCAGTTAGTGTTTGAACAGTGAGCTACCTTGAGGTTAGTGTTGGTGTAGTCCCTATAACTGATCAGTCCTAGACCGTCTGCACCGATTGTGATCGATGTGTAAGCACCAACGCCGCCTCCCGAATCTAGCGTGGAGAGAGTTGCAGTCGTGCAGTTAGTGTTTGAACAGTGAGCTACCTTGAGGTCATCGTTGGTGTCGTCGTAATAGCTGATGAGTCCTAGACCGTCTGCACCGATTGTGACCGATGTGTATAAACCCACGTTGCCTGTCTCATCTAGCGAGGTAAGCGTGGCAGTCGTGCAGTTAGTGTTTGAACAGTGAGCTACGTTGAGGTCATCGTCGGTGTCGTCGTAATAGCTGATCAGTCCCAGACCGTCTGCACCGATTGTGACCGATGTGTATAAACCCACGTTGCCTGTCTCATCTAGCGAGGTAATAACGTTACTCACAGGTATATTACTTCCGCTCCATGCACCGGTTGATCCAGTTGCACCTGCTGCACCGGTTGATCCAGTTGCACCTGCTGCACCGGTTGATCCAGTAGCACCTGCTGCACCGGTTGATCCAGTTGCACCTGCTGCACCGGTTGATCCAGTAGCACCTGCTGCACCGGTTGATCCAGTAGCACCTGCTGCACCGGTTG
>Ga0310125_10001942_pt1 | contig 10640 bp, 5 predicted proteins | sample CB11b_Tmax_Bot8__FD_203508 | JGI IMG/M metagenome (GOLD analysis project Ga0310125, IMG submission 203508) | Marine microbial communities from Western Arctic Ocean, Canada - CB11b_Tmax_Bot8 | ecosystem: Environmental > Aquatic > Marine > Oceanic | place: Canada: Western Arctic Ocean | collected... | reverse complement strand
GACTCGTTGCACATTTACGATGTGCGAGCCGCAGAATAACGCCGCCGAAGCTGGACAGGCGAGCGGTCGCCGCAGGCGGCGGTGGCCCAGGCTGCTGGTGCTGACGGGAGTGCTGGCAGTCGTGGGTCTGGGGAGCTACCTGGCGGGTGGTGGCCGATTGGCCCGGTGGCTCATCGAGCGAGAGGATCGGCTTCAGAGAGTGTGCCAGGAGCAGACGCTGGTGGTCTGCGCGGTGGCGGTCGTGATCTACGTGGTCGTGACCGCGTTCTCGATCCCGGTGGCCACGCTGTTGTCGCTGGCGTTGGGACGACTGCTGGGCTTCTGGCCGGCGGTGGTCGTGGTCAGCTTGGGATCGACTCTGGGGGCCACCGCGGCCATGTTGCTGGGTCGCACGTTGTTACGCGAATCGGTGGTGAACAGGCTGGGACCCCGGGGTGAGAGGCTGTTGAGGGGCTTCGAGCGAAACGGGGCCTTCTACCTGTTCACGCTGAGAATGATGCCGCAGGTCCCCTTTGTGCTGGTCAACCTGGTGATGAGTGTCTCATCGATCCGGGCGCGGACCTTTTTCTGGGTCAGCCAACTGGGCATGCTTCCGGCCACCTGCCTGTACGTGTTCACCGGGTCGCAGTTGCCGTCTCTGAAGGTGATCGCGCAGGGCGAGGTGGGCGTGATCCTGACCTGGCCGTTGATTCTGGGACTGGTGTTGCTGGGCTGTTTTCCGCTGCTGGTGAAGCTGTGTTGGCCGAGTCGGGCGAAAGAAGAGTGGGACGGGTCGGGGAAGGATGGCGGCGGCAGTTGAGCAGGCGATCTTGGTCAGTGCCGCTGCGGTGGCCTATACTCATGACGCTGAGGCGGCCCAAGCACCCAGGAGCTACATCCCAACGATGCGACGATCGCTGCTGACTTCTGCACTGCTGCTGGCCACCGTGGGCGTAGTTCCCGCGGGGGCGGCTGAGGCGGCGGTCCCCATCGATTTCGAGCGGGACATTCTGCCGATCTTCACCCGCTTCGGCTGCAATTCCGGATCCTGTCATGGAAAGCAGGCCGGTCAGAACGGGTTCAAGCTGTCGCTGCTGGCTTTCGATGCGGAATTCGATTTCGACGCGTTGACCAAGGAGGGGCGAGGGCGGCGGATCTTTGTGGTGGATCCCGAGCGAAGCCTGCTGCTGAGCAAGCCCAGTGGCCGGAACCCTCACGGTGGCGGAAGACGCATCGAGCCGGGTGGTCCTGAATACCAGCGATTGCTGGGGTGGATCCGGGCCGGGATGCCCAGGCGGACTCCCGATGCGGCCAGCCTGGTGAAGATCACGGTAAAACCCGAACAGGAAATCCTCGCGCTGAAGGGTACGCGGCAAATCGAAGTCACCGCTCACTACAGCGATGGCACCAAACGCAACGTGACCCGCTACGCACAGTTCCAATCCAACGAAGCGGGAATTGCCGCGGTCAGCGAAGACGGAATAGTCCAGGCCCAGGGGATCTGCGGCGAGGCGGCCATCATGGCCCGCTACATGGGACAGATCGCCGTCTTTCGACCCACCATGCCTCTGCCCGGTGATGTGCCTGCCTCGGTCTATGACGAGTTGCCTCGCAAGAACTTCATCGACGGCCTGGTCTGGAAGAAGCTGCAGCGGCTGAGAATCACGCCGTCCCAGGGGTGCAGCGACGAGAAGTACCTGCGGCGGGTCTACATCGACATCATCGGCCGGGTGCCGACCTCCGAGGAGGCTCGCAAGTTCCTCAACGACCCGAAGCCCGACCGCCGCGAGCGATTGGTCAACGGACTGCTTGAACAGCCCGAGTACGCCGAGCACTGGGCCAACAAGTGGGCCGACCTGCTGAGGCCCAACCCGTACCGGGTGGGCATCAAGGCGGTGCTCAACTACGACGCGTGGGTCCGCAGGGCCTTTCGGAAAAACATGCCGTACGACCAGTTTGTCCGCGAACTGGTTGCGGCACGCGGCAGCACGTATCGCAACGGGGCGGTGACCCTGTTCCGAGACCGCCGCGATCCGGGCGAGCGGACGATGATCGTGAGCCAGCTCTTCCTCGGCATACGTCTCGAATGTGCCAAGTGCCATCATCACCCGTTCGAGATCTGGGCGCAGGAGGATTTCTACAGTTTCGCGGCGTACTTCGCCAAGGTCAGCCGCAAGGGCACCGGGCTCTCGCCTCCGATCTCCGGCTCCGAGGAGGTCTTCTTCAGCTCCCCGGGCACCGGCACGCTGAAGCATCCTCGAACCGGAGCCACGCTCGCGCCCCGGCCCCTGTTCGGCTCCGCTCCGAAACTCGATGGCGAGACCGATCCTCGCGAGGCCTTGGCCGACTGGATCACGTCCAAGGACAATCCTTTTTTTGCGAAGGTGATGGTCAACCGGGTCTGGGCCGACCTGATGGGTCGCGGGCTGGTCGAGCCGGTCGATGACCTGCGGGCGACCAATCCGCCGACGAACCCCGAGTTGCTGGCCGCCCTGGCGGCTGATTTTCAGAAGGCCGACTTCGACATCAAGTCCCTGGTCCGTCGGATTACCGCCTCGCACGTCTATGCACTCAGTTCGCTCCCCGGACCCCGCAATGTCCAGGACACTCACCACTACTCGCGGCACTACCGACAGCGGCTGCGAGCCGAGGTGATGCTCGACGCGATCAGCGGGATCACCGGTATTTCCGAGTCGTTTTCGGGTATGCCTCCGGACTCGCGGGCCAAGGAGCTGTGGACCACTCGGATCGGTTCGCTGTTCCTGGACGCCTTCGGCCGACCCGACCCGAACCAGGACCCGCCCTGCGAGCGGACTCCCGACACGACCGTTGTCCAGTCGCTGCACCTGATGAATTCGGCCAACCTCTACAAGAAAGTCACCAGCGACACGGGCTGGGCGGCCGAGTTGGCCGGCAGCAAGCGGAAGCCCGAAGAGATTGTCGAACAGCTCTACCTCGCGATATACTCGAGGACGCCCGACAGCCAGGAACGAGTGATTGGTCGAGGGGTCTTTCAGAAAAAGGGGATCACTCGTCGGCAGGCGGCCGAAGATTTGATGTGGGCGTTGATCAACACACCCGAATTCGTGTTCAAGGACTGAGCCGGGTTCTCTGCGACAGGTTTTCGAGACATTCCCAACACGGGACAGCAGGCAGGATCAATCGATGAACACGACCACCAACGCGACCTCACGCTACTGCGACGGGATGACGCGGCGAAGCTGCCTGCAGTTGGGACTGGGGGCACTGACCGGCGCGGGCCTGACCCAGATGCTGCAGTTGCGTGCTGAATCGGGAGATTCTGGAGCGAGGAAGCGGAGCTGCATCCTGGTGTGGCTCGACGGCGGCCCGACTCACTACGAGACATTTGATCCCAAGCCGAACGCTCCGAAGGAGATCCGTGGCGAGTTCGAACCGATCTCCACGTCGGTCCCCGGAGTGCATTTCTCCGAAAAGCTGGTCGGCTTGGCCAAGGCGGCCGGCGACTTTGCGGTGATCCGGTCGATCCGGCACAACCAGGGGAACCACGGCGCGGGCAACCACTACATGATGACCGGTGCTCCGCCGCGGATTCCGGTCTCCTGTGGCGCGTTCGTCAGTTTCCATCCCAGCCTCGGCAGCGTCACGGCTCATGATCGAGGCGAGAGTCGTGGTTTGCCGCTGTACTTTTCGATGCCTCGCATGTCTCGATCCGGCGGCCCCAACTTCCTGGGTGCCCGCTACGCCCCGTTCGTCGTGCCTGATGATCCCAACGGCAAGGACTTCCGGGTCCGTGACGTGGCCCTGCCCAAGGGCCTGGCCGAGATCCGGTTCGGGTCACGGCGCGAGCTGCGGGGCCTGGTCGACAAGCTGAAGCGGATCGACGACAAGACCGCCGGCGATCCCGTGCTGGCACTCGATGACTACTACCGCCAGGGCTACAACCTGGTCACCTCGCCCCAGGCCCAGAAGGCCTTCAATATTCATTCCGAAAGCGACAAGGTCCGCGAGTCCTACGGTCGCAACTCCTTCGGTCAACGGGCACTGCTGGCCCGCCGGCTGGTCGAGGCCGGGGTGCCGTTTGTGACTCTGTATGAGGGAGGCTGGGATCACCACGGCGGCATCTTCCCGGCCTGCCGCAAGCGGTTGCCCAAGTGGGACCAGACCCTCTCGACGTTGCTCGAGGACCTCTCGGAACGCGGACTGCTCGACTCGACTCTCGTGCTGGTGCTCGGAGAGTTCGGCCGGACGCCGAAGATCAACAAGGGCGGCGGACGCGATCACTGGTCCAACGCGATGTCGGTGATGATGGCCGGAGCCGGAACACCCGGCGGGACCGTGGTCGGTGCCACCGATCGAGCCGGCTACTCGGCCGTAGATCGAGTGCTCTCGCCCGAAAACTTCGCCTCGACCGTCTACACCAAGCTGGGCATCAACCCCGACCAGGCACTCTATACCCCGCAGGGTCGTCCGGTGCACCTGGTCAGCGACCCGACTCCGATTCAGGAGCTGCTGGGTTGAGCGATCCGGTGATCTGCCGGCGATCGATGCGGTGGGTGGCTGCGGTGGTGGCCGTCGTGCTGGCGAGCGCCGCGGAGACGGCACGTGCTGCCGACGAGGCCTCGGTGACGCACTTGGTCCCCAGCGGGGCTCAGCAGGGCAAGACCGTCGAAGTGGTTCTGCAGGGCACGCTCAACGGCGGAGACCAGCGTCGGGCCTGGGCGAGTCACCCGGGCCTGGCCGTTGCATTTGGCAAGAAGGACGATCGGGTCACGGTAGCAGTCAAGCCCGACGTACCCCCGGGTCGGTACTGGCTGAGATTCGCCAACAGCGGAGCCGCCAGTTCGTTGTTGCCGTTTGTCGTGTCGCCGATCGCTGAAGTTGCCGAAAAAGAGCCCAACGGTCGATTGCAGGACGCCCAGAAACTCGACGGACCCTCGACGATCGTCAACGGTGTGCTGTCCGAGTCTCGCGACGTCGACATGTTTGGCGTCTCGATGAAATCGGGCCAGAGCCTGGTGGTCTCGATGACGGCTCACACCGAACTGGGTTCCCCGATGGACAGTCTGCTGCAGGTGGTCACCTCGCGTGGCTTCGTCGTGGCCCAGGACGACGACTCGCTGGGCCTGGACCCATTCTTGGTCTTCACCGCCATGCGTGACGGTATGTATTACGTACGGACGTTCGCGTTTCCGGTGAAGACCAACTCGACGATCGGCTTGGCAAGCGGCAAGGATTTCGTGTACCGGATGATGGTCACCACCGGTGCCTACGTCGACTTCACGATGCCGGCAGCCATATCAGCCAAGGCGGCCAGCAAGCTGGATGTCCGCGGCTGGAACCTGCCGGAGCCGGCGGTTCCCTGGACGATCGAGCCGGGAGACGATGGCGTGGGGGGACGGTTCTTTCGGGCGGGTTCGGCCAACACGGTCTCGCTGAAGCGGGTCGATCATGCGGTGGTGCTTGAGGCCGAGCCCAACGGGCGTGCCAAGCCGCAGGCGGTCGTGGTGCCCTCGACCGTCTCGGGCCGGATCGGCCAGGACAAGGACCGGGATGTCTACGAGTTCGAGGGGTCCAAGGGCAAGTCCTTGAGTGTGTCGGTCGAGTCTCGTCGGCTGGGGTTTCCGCTCGATCCGGTGCTGAGAGTCACTGACACCAAGGGCAAGACGCTCAATGAAACCGACTCGCGTTCGGCCGACAAGATTGATGAGTCCATCAGCTGGACGCCTCCGGCCGACGGCAGGTTTCGGATCGAGGTGCGGGACCTGTTCGATCATGGCGGCGACCGGTTTGTCTATCGCCTGACCATCCAGCCTTCTCCGGTGGCGGTCACCGCGACCGTCGAAAAAGACGTCTGGAGCCTGGTGGGCGAGAAGCCGCTTGAGATCAAGGTGACGGTCAATCGCAGTGGCGGGTTCGATAAGGCCGTGCGGTTCGAAATCGCCGACGGTCCTGAGGGCCTGATGGTCGAGCCGGTCACGTCCGAGCCCAAGGGTGGCTCGGCCAAGGCGGTCACCCTGAAGCTGACGCAAAAGGCCGGAGCCAAACTCAGCGGGGGGCGGGTGCGGATCGTGGGGCGGGTTGAGGGCGTTGCGGAGCCGGTGGCGCTGGCTACGGCTCCGATCGCACGGCTCAAACACCGGACCGAGCACCTGTGGCTTGTGGTGAAGCCGGCCGAGAAGAAAAAGAAGAAGTAGCCCGGCTCAGGCCAGCTCCGTCTCGATCTCGCGGACTGCCACCGCCATCTCATCGATGGCCGACTCGGGCATCTCGGGGTACACCGGCAGGTAGACGATGCGGTCGAAGGCCTTGCGGATATTGGCGGCGGTCTCGTGACGCCCGTCGGGCACCGCGACGATTTCCATGCTCTCACCCCGCGTGGCGTCGAAACCGGCTTTTCTGAGATGTGCGACCAACGCCTGGGGGTCACGTGCGAGCACGGGGAAAACCCAGAAGGTGTGGTCATGGCCGCGGTGCCCCAGCAGTGGGACGTGCTGACCCAGGGCGTCTCGGAGTCGTTCGCCGAGCATGGTGCGGCGTTTGAGCCGATTGTGGTCGAAGCCGGTGATGCGACGATCGAGCATGTGCATCAACGGTGCGGATGGGGCCTGGGAGATGTGTTGCAGGAGCTGGTTTCCGGGAAAGCCTCGGGTGGAATTGTTGAGCAGGTGGTCGTAGTCGATTCGGGTCAACCAGCATCCCAGTCGCAGCAACGCGAACGGAGGCCGGTAAGAGAGGACTTTCAGCAGTGCGGTCCGCGCCAGCCGAAGGGTGTAGGGCAGTCTCTGTTGTACGGGCCATTGGGACTGTGCGGTTGAGACCGCTGCGGCGAGATCGTCGTCGCGGATGTTTACCAAGCCGCCCCCCACTGCCGTGGCCGTCTTGATCGTGCCGAAGCTGAACATCGAGGCCAGGCAGCCGGAGGTGCCCTTCCAGTCGTCACCGACGTAGGCCTGGGCACAGTCCTCAAGGACGTCCAACTGGTGGCCGTGGGCGAACTCGAGGATCTCTTGCAGCGGGATCCGGCTTCCCAGCAGGTGGGCCACGATCAGCCCGCGTGTGCTGGGGGTCACGGCCTGCTGGAGAGATTCGAGGCTGGGGGCGGCGGTGTCGAGGTCGAGGTCGACTGGGACCGGGATGTAGCCGTGGTGCCTTACGATGCGGGCCATGTCGGGGATGGTCATCGCCGACATCAGGACCTCGCTCCCTTCGGGCCAGTCGAGTTGGCCCAGCAGCAGGTGGAGTCCGCTGCGGACCGAGAGGGTGGGCAGCATGGTGGGCGAGTTGGGCGAGGTGGGCGTGTTTGTGCCACGATTCCAGTCGGCTCGCAGCTTCGCCAACACCTCGGCGCGATTCCATCGCGTGGCGCAGGCCCAGCGGCCTGCGCCGATGTCGTTCCAGCTGATGTCGAGTCGTTTGCGGGGCCACATGCGATCGCTCCGGGGGTATTGTACGTCGCGGGCCCGGCGTGTCCCAAGTGAAACCCGCACGGGTTGGGGGGTGCTTGCCCACGTTCAGCGGGTCGGGTAAGGTTGGAACAATTCGCGAGCGCGGGCGACCCTCTGGAGGGGGGGGCGTTGACCGCCAGGGCGTTCCGTCAACCCGAAACGTGTGACGCATCCGATGAAGAACCTGACCGCACGCTCAATCCGCCCTGCGATTCTCGTGGCCCTGCTGGGCACTGTGCTGGCCGGGACTTCGGCCACAGGGCAAGCCGCCGATCCGCTCGACTGGTATCACTGGCGTGGCCCCGAGATGAACGGGATTTCGCGAGAAAAAGGCATCGTTGCCGAATGGAATCCCAAGGGCGACAAGAACGTGCTCTGGAAGAGCACGGAGGCGGGCGGGCGTTCGACTCCGATTGTGATGAACGGCAAGATCTACACGATTGTCCGGGACCAGGTGGGGACCAAGAAGGAAGGCGAAAAGGTGGTGTGCCTGGACGCAGCCACCGGCAAGAAGGAGTGGGAATACCGCTTCAACGTGTTCCTCTCTGATGTGCCCGACACCCGCGTCGGCTGGTCGTGCGTGACCGGTGACCCCGAGACGGGGAACATCTTTGCCCTGGGTGTCTGTGGCCAGTTCCAGTGCCTGACCTCCGACGGGATCCCACTGTGGGAGCACTCGCTGAGCGAGGAATACGGGCTGTTGAGCACTTATGGGGGACGTACCAACGTACCGCTGGTGCACCGCAAGGTGGTCATCATCAGTGCGGTGGTGATCGGCTGGGGCAAGATGGCCAAGCCGGCCCACCGCTTCATCGCCTTCGACAAGCGGAACGGAGTGCCCGTGTGGTTCGAAGGAACGCGTCCGCTGCCCTATGACACCACGTACAGTTCCCCGGTCCTGACCGTGATCAACGGCCAGGCCATGATGATCTTCGGTTCCGGCGACGGAGGCGTTCACGCCTTCCAGCCTCTGACCGGCCGCAAGATCTGGACCTACAACGTATCGCGACGCGGAGTGAACACCACGCCGCTGGTGGTGGGCAACACGATCTACAGCGGTCACAGCGAAGAGAACATCGATTCGAACAAGATGGGTGCGCTGTTTGCCATCGATGGCAGCAAGGCGGGTGACATCACCAAGAGTGGTGAGAAGTGGCGGGTGACCGAGTGGTTTGTCGGCAAGAGTTCTCCGATCCACATCGACGGACGGATCTATGCGGCCGAGGACAAGGGCACACTGCTGGTGGTCAACGCCGCGGATGGCAAGCTGGTGAAGTCGTTGAAGCTGCGAGGCGCGGTGCGAGCCAGTCCGCTGTACGTCGACGGCAAGATCTTTATCTGCACCTCGAACGGGTTCTGGTGGACACTGGCTCCGGACAAGGCGGCCGGGGTCAAGGTGCTCAACCGCACCCGGTTCAGTGGCATCGAAGTCTACGGCTCACCGATTGTCTCGCACGGCCGACTGTACGTGCCGACCACCAGTGCGCTGTACTGCATCGGGACCAAGGATGCCAAGCCGTCGGCCGACAAGATTCCCGAGCCTGCCAAGGAGACCGAGCGTGAGGCGGACGCCGAGGTGGCTCATGTCCAGGTCGTGCCGGTCGAGTGCCTGCTGAAGCCGACCGTCGACGGAGGCCAGTCTCAGGAGTTCCAGGTCCGGCTCTTCAACGCCAAGGGCCAGTTCCTGCGGGTCGCTGCCGCTGACGAGGTCACGTTTGCGCTGCAAGGGGCCGGCAAGGTCGGCAAGCAGGACATCCCCGCTGACCCCGCGACCGGCGTCAAGGCTCACAAGGGTTGGCAGTATGCGACTCCAAAGGTCCTGGCTCACACCGCCGTGGCGGTCTCCGCGAAGTTCGGCAAGATCGAAGGCCACGCCCGGATTCGGCTGATTCCGGATTACAACTGGAAGTTCGATTTCAGCGATGGCCAGGTTCCGGTCACTTGGGTCGGCTGTCGGTACCGGCACATTTCGATCGACTTCGCGCTGCTAAAGAAGCTCGAGAAGGAGAGCCCTCTGGCCAGCCAGTTGTATCTCTACCTGATGACCAGCTTCACCAATTCCAACAAGCCGACGGTGACTACCGGCAAGGCCCCGCAGGTCTACAACGACGCCACCCCGCGTCGGACCTGGTCGGCGATGCTCAAGTTCCTGGGCCTTGCGGGCCAGGTCAAGAACATCGCCGAGGCCAAGGCGAAGCTCGACCCGGCGATGGCACTCCTGGCCCGCGAGAAGTTCGTGGCCAAGCACGTCTGGGGGACTGCTGCCGGAGGACTCCAACTGAGCGTCACTCGTGGGCCACGCAAGGTCGATGGCAACGGGGTGATGGTCAAGATCAAGACGATTCCCAAGGGGGCTCGCAGCCAGGGCTGGATGGGCTTCATCGACGGATCGAACTACACGATCCAGTCCGACGTGCAGGGTGCCACCAAGGACAACAAGCTGCCCGACATCGGGCTCAGTGCCCAGCGGTACACCCTGACCATGCTCGGGGCCAACCAGCAGCTGCAGATTCGCACCTGGCCGACCCAGCTGAGGATGGCCAAGACGGAGGCCTTCAAGTGGGAACCGAACAAGTGGTATACGATGAAGCTGGAAGCTCGGATCCAAAAGACGGCCGACGGAACGCAGAAGGCGATTCTCAAGGGCAAGGTCTGGGTCCGCGGCGAGAAGGAGCCTGAGAAATGGCAGGTCGAGGCGGTCGACGAGTCGCCCAACGTCAAGGGCAGCCCGGGACTCTTCGGCAATGCCATCGATGCAGAGATCTTCTACGACAACCTCTCGGTGACACGCGACAAGTAGTCACCCTCTTACCTCACGGGAACCTGCCCCAACCACCTCCGCCCCCCTGAGTTTCTCTCCACAAAGGACCGACACGATGAAGCGAGCCCCCACCATCACGGCCGGACTTGTCCTGGCCGCTCTGCTGCTCGCACCGCTCTCGCAGGCCCAGGACGCGGCCAAGAAGAAGGCCGCGCCGTTTGATCCGACCGCCGCGGCGTTGGCCGAGATTGCCACCCTGAAAGTCGGCAAGTTCGATTGGCCGCAGTGGGGCGGTTCGGCGGGACGGAACAACACTCCCCAGGGTGTCAACATCCCGATCAGTTGGGACACCGGGAGCGGCAAGAACATCAAGTGGCAGACGAAACTCGGCTCCCAGACCTATGGCAACCCGGTGGTGGCCAACGGCAAGGTCTACGTGGGGACCAACAATGGCGGTGGACTGATCAAGCGCT
>Ga0310125_10001941_pt1 | contig 10640 bp, 10 predicted proteins | sample CB11b_Tmax_Bot8__FD_203508 | JGI IMG/M metagenome (GOLD analysis project Ga0310125, IMG submission 203508) | Marine microbial communities from Western Arctic Ocean, Canada - CB11b_Tmax_Bot8 | ecosystem: Environmental > Aquatic > Marine > Oceanic | place: Canada: Western Arctic Ocean | collected... | reverse complement strand
CCGCCGCCGTCTCCGCTGCTCTGTCCCGCCATTGCTGAATGCGATCCGCCGCACCGATGACTTGAGCCTCCTCCGTATGCAGAAAATTGCGGAAGTGACTGTGTCCACGCCGTAGCCCCAGAATCCCGACCTTCACTTTGTCCATTTGGCTCAATTCTCCAGTTGTCTCTTGATGTGGGCCCAGTTCATGCTGGGAGCGACCGTTTCCTGCACTCGAGTCCAGTTCTCGGTCTCCTCCCCGTCGCCAAGACGCAAGCTGTCAGCCTCCAGTTCGAAGGGTATGCCCTGCCCCAGGAAACCGACAAGATCCGCCAGCAATACCTCCTCATCGAGTTGCGCACGCAGTGACGTCTGCACTGTTGTGATCAACGCTGGCCGATCCTCCTCCGGGACCTGAAGATCCTCGGCCAGTGACAGAGCGAGTGTCTCGCCGATCTTGTCGATCGCCTCGACGAAAGGATCACCATTTATGCGCGTCACCCTTTCCGTCAGATTCAGCAGCAGCGTATCCCCTTGCACCGACCAGGTCCCTGTGCCGACAAAGTCGATGATGAACTCCTCTGCGAAAGGGCTCTCCCCATCTTCATCAGCCAGAAACTCGCCACTCACTCGCCCACGGAAGGTCAGACGGGCGCTACCATCCTCGACCAGTGTGAGTCGAGTCAGATTGCTGCCATCTTCATCTTCATCGACGAACTCCCAGGTTCCGGGCAGCGATTGTTGGGCAAAGGCGACCGACGCCATCAGCATGCCGGCGAAGGCGCCGATACCGATCCTCTGCTTCATTTCACATTTGCCTTTCCGTAGCCTGCATGGATCGATGAGGGGGCGGAATATACATCCTATCCGTCCCCAGGCGCTTGACCTTGCCGCTACCCGATCCCGTCTATTCGACCATGGGATCCCATATCATCGTCGCTCCTGGCAGCATCAACATCGACCTCATCCTGCGCACCGATGTGCTCAAGGGACCCAAGACCTTTCGCGGCCAATACAGCGAGTCCCAGGGTGGCAAGGGGTCGAACCAGGCCATCGCTGCGCGGCGTTCCGGTGTCACGCATGATGTCTTTCTGCTGGGTGCCGTCGGCCAGGATCGGTGGGGAGACGACGCCCTGGCGACACTGGGCGATGCGGCTGTGAATACCCGATTCGTGCGCCGCGACGGGGCGGCACCGACAGGCGTCGTGATGGAATACCTCTACGCCGATGGTGAAGTCACCATCGGACTCGAACCAGGAGCCAACGACCAGGTCACCGTCGATGATGTGGAACGGGCTCGCCCATGGATCGAAAACGCATCGATCCTGCTGGCCCAGATTGAAACCCCGATCGACACCGTCGACCATGCACTGCGACTGGCGCGCTCGGCCGGTGTGCCCACCTGTCTCGATCCCTCCGTCGTGCCCACGGCGGAGCCACAACGACGACGGTTGTTCGACAAGCTGCTACCCAATGTCGATCTGCTCGCACCGAACCGTTCCGAGGCACAACAGCTGACGGGACTTGCCGTTACCGACGACGACTCCGCCGCCGCCTGCGCTCGGCGGTTACTTGAACATGTGCCCATCGTTGTGCTCACGCGTGGGGCGGATGGCGCCGTTATCGCCCGCGGTGACGACCTCCAGTACATACGGGGACTCGATGTGGAGGGCATCGATGGTGGCGCCGCGGGTGACACCTTCCGTGGCGCTCTGGGACTGGCGCTGGCGGAACGTCTGCTGCCCCCCGCAAAATCGCTGGTGGAATTGCCCTTTGACATGCTCGTCGAGGCGGGCCACTTCGCCAATGCCGCTGCCGCGATCTGCGTCACCAGACCAGGCGCCTGTGAATCGATCCCGACACGGGACCAGATCGACGCGCTGCTCGCATCCGACGTAGCCCGCGAGGGCGGCGCATGATTACCGCGCAGCTACGTCAACGGCTGCAGTCCGGTCTCGTCGAGCATGTCCGTCGGCACCCGAAGTGGTATCCGGTTTCGCCGAATGTGCTCACCTTTGGCGCGCTCCTGTTCGCCGTCCCCGCATGTTGGGCGATCGCGGAACGACACTACCTGCTCGCCGTGTCGTTCATCCTCGCCTCTGGTGCCATCGACCTCATCGACGGCTGTGTGGCACGTGGTCTCGAGCGCACGACGAAGTTCGGATCCTATTGGGACGCCATGATCGACCGTTACGTCGACTGCCTGCTTTATCTCGGGTTTGTCCTCGATGGTTATGAGCTGGAAGCCTTCCTGGCAACGACGGGTACCGTGCTCACGAGCTACGCCAAACCGCGCACAGCGATGGTCGTCGCCATATACACACAGGACTGGCCTACGATTGGCGAACGGGCCGAACGATTCGTCCTACTGCTGGCTGGGCTGCTAGTCGCCAACTGGATGCCCACCGTCGGTGGGTGGCAGACGATCGGTCTTATGTTATGGGCAACAGCGTTGATGACCCACATCGGCGCCATCCAGCGGGTCTTGATGACACGACGATTGGTGTCGGACGAAGATCACAAAAGGGAAAGCCATTGCTATGATGACGAATGAAGAGGACTACTGTTTCGATGTCGGTGGGTATCTGGTCGTGCGCGGTGTTCTGCGCGACGAAGAACTCCTCCGCCTCAACGAGGTCCTCGATGAGGTGGCGCGTTTTGATGGCATGCTGGCGTGGGATGGCGCCAGCCGCGAACCTTTCCGCGACCTGCTCGTACATCCCGTGCTGGTCGATTACCTCAACCAGATCTCAGGCACCGGCTTTCGTCTGGAACAACTTCCCCGCCTGCTCGCCAACGATCCCGACGCCGGTGTCAGCTTTGACGGCACCCTTTCCGGCGGCGACGAACCGCGTCATCAAGCGCGTGCCTATTACCATCAGAACGAGCGCCGTCAATGTCAGCTCGTACGAGCCATCTGGGCGCTGACCGATGTTTCTGCCGGCGACGGCGGCCTCGTCTTCGTGCAGGCGAGCCATAAGACCAACGTCGAGACACCAGCAGGCCTGCGCGATGGCAGCCACGACCTGGGTCTGGTACGGGAGATTCCTCTGCGTGCCGGGGACCTGCTGCTACTGGCGGACACAACCATCCACGGATTCCGGCCATGGATGGGCAAGGGTCAGATGCGTCTGCTTGACTACGGCTTTGCCGCGCGCGGCGTCATCCTCGAGGCGGGCGCCGGCGCACAAGCTGCCACCCCTGGTGAGGAGGCGGCGTGGAAGGATGAACTGACGCCGGCGCAGCACGCCGTGCTCGAAGCGCCGGGTACAGCCGAAAGCACCCCACCAAAAGCCCTCGTAGCTGATGGTGACAACTGCCACGTCGCCGACGCACGCGATCTGATCCATCCCTCCTACCTGAGCCGGGATCCAGACAGTGGCATCGACGAGGAGGAATTCTTCTACTGGGACCTGTGTGGACATCTGGTGCTACGGGATGTGATGAGCGCCGATGATCTGGCGCTGGCCAACGAAGCCATCGATCGGTTCGAAGCGGACATCGTCGTCGGCGAGGAACTGGCGCGCGGCTCCACGGCACTCGCCGGTACGGGACGACCCGTACTCGGCCGCTTGCTCGAGCTCCCCCACCCATGGTGCGAACCTTTTCGCCGGATGGTCGCCCATCCTGCCGTCGTGAATCGGCTCACCTGGATGGGTGGCAGTGGTTTTCGTTGTGGCCAACCCTCCGCATTCTGCGCCGTTAAGGGCACTTCCGGGCATTCTCTCCACGATTCCAACGAACCCCTGAATCCGAGCCGCTCCTATATCTACAAGAATGGCCGCAGCTATTGCGAGGCCGTCACCGTCAGCTGGCAACTGCGCGACGTCACCGCCGACGACGGTGGTTTCGCCTGCGTGCCGGGGAGCCACAAAGCCCAGTATCGTATGCCCCCTGGTGTGCGCTCCTGCGATGCCGACATGGGCCTCGTCAGCCACCCGACCTTTCATGCTGGAGACGTGTTGTTCTTCATGGACGGCGCCCAGACCCATGGCGCCCTCCCCTGGCACAGCGAGGTGGCACGTCGTGGCATCCTGATCAAGTACTCGTCGCGCAACTTCAACCGCAGTGGCGGCGACTTCGCCCACCCCGATGTACGCTGGGGGGATGTCGTTGACGGCATGAGTGACGCCCAACTCGCCGTCATGCGTGGCCCCGATCGAGACAACCACGGCGGCAACGTACCACGCCTCGACTTGCAGGAGGAGAATGGCGGCGTGCGGGTGTCCTATGAACGCACGGGTGGGTTGTACAGTGGGGCGACACCGGATCAGCCGCTGACCAAGAGTTGATGACCCGGCGCATGGTACGCAACTACCTGATCGTCTCCTACGGCATCTGGTCCGCCAACGACTGCATTGTGCCATCAGCCTCTTCAGCCTTGCCGTCGGCGGCTGCCGGCATCACCCCTTGCCACAGACGCTGCAGGTGCAGATCGAGGAACACGAGAACGCCGTCATGCAGCCGTATTCCCTCCCAGACACCACCACCGACCAGATAGCCACTGTCGAAGACGGAGATCTTTGCTGCATCCCGATGATGAAGTTCACCGTTGATATAGATGTGGACGTCGGCGTTGCGTGGATCATCGAGGGCGTTGTGTGTCCCGTGAGTCATCGTGCCGCCTGCGCTGTTGCATTATTGTTGTGCTGGCAACGATCTCCTCTACAACCGTTTGAGGCAAGTATGAGCAACCCCGCAGCGCAATACGACCTGCACCTGCACACCTACTGGAGTTACGACGCCACAGCCCAACTCGAGAATCACTTCAAGCGCGCCGTCGCCCTCGGCGTGGGCTGCCTGGCGATCACCGACCACCACATCCTCGATTCCCTGCCGGACGTGGTTGCCATGAGCGCTGACTATCCCCAGATACGGACTATCCCTTCGGCGGAACTCACCGTCACCACCTCGATCGGTGCCGTCGATCTGCTCTGTTACGGATTTCCCGACGACATCGGTCCAATCCAGCCTGTACTCGACGCCTACCACAGGTGGCAGCAGGAGACCGGTGCGGCGACGTGCGCGGGCATGCAGGCTCTGGGTCACGACTACACCGATGCCCACCGAGTCGAACTGCTACAGTCCTACCGTCCGGCGCGCACCCTCCAAGTGCAGGGCCACACCCACGTGAGCAACAGCATACAACGGGAGTACTTCGTCGAACGGGGTTTTATCGACAGTGGGGATCAGTATCGGGATGTCATGCAGCAGGCGAAAGAGCATGTGGACTGGCCATTATATCCCGCCGTTGACTTCGTCATTCCCGCGGTCAAACAACTCGGTGTCGTCGTCGCCATTGCCCACCCCCACGGATATTTCTCCCAAGGCGAGCGCACACGCATGGACAGATTACGGCTGGAGTGTATGCTGGATGGAATCGAGTGCGCCCATAAGGGTGTACCCGCCGAGTTTACACCGGTTTATCGTGCCTACTGCGTCGAGCACGGTCTGTTCTCAACGGGTGGCTCCGACGCGCACTCCGATGCCGATATCGAGACCACGTTCGCCGGCCACGGCGGCGATGATGCGTGGCTCGGCGAATTGCTGGCACGCCTGGGAAATTGATCTGATCGGTTACGGCATGACCCATGAGTGGTTCGTTGAGAATCTGCTTGTCCCCCGCAAGTGCGTTGTATGTCGCATAGACCGACGAAGGTGGGTACACGCCGTCGGCAAAACCGACGCTGAGGTATCGCCTAAGCGCGCGTGCGTGGGGCAAAATTGACGGCATCCACCCGGCTGTGGCACCATTGACGGCGGTACCTTGGTGCGAGCTTCTGACACCTGCTCCGTCCAGAACGCGTCGAAGTCTTCGGCTACAGGCAAACTCGGCTCGATTTGCTCCGGGGCAAATCCGAGACCCGCCGTGGCCCGCAGGGTGTCCCCATCCGGCGTGACATAACTGACTCGGCAACGCAGAAAGACCGGGACTTCGGAGGTGACGGCAATGCCCAAGCGCGCACCCTCGGACTCCGCGCCAATCTGGACTTCACCTGCCTGCCACTTTTGTGCCGCCTGGTCCCTGATGAAGTCGTCGATGGTGTAGATGGTGTATTCGACGCGGGCACCAGGCACCCGGCGTGCCGGCATCAGTCAGCTGGATCGTGAACTGCGCCTGCTCGCCAAGTTCATAGAGGGCCTCCGACCGATCGCTGCCCACGAGCAACTCGAACCTCGTCTTGTTGTGCCCAGGCAGATGACGCGAGAAGCAACATCAGCATAGACGAACGCCACGATGGGTATCTCATGTTGGTAAACCTCGCAAGCAGTCGATGTTGTGTTTTCAGAACTTTCGTGGCGCACCGATCGCGCTGTAGCTGTTGTATTGCGTATGGGTCATGGAGCGAGTGAGAAATTCCACTGTCGTCAACCGGTCGAAACGGTCCGGCGCGAAGGCTGTGACATCAACACTCGGTGCACCGGTGGTGATCCACTCGGCAAGCAATTGCCCCGCAGCCGGTGAGTAGGCAAAACCACCGGAGTGGAATGCCGTGGCGATGAATGTGCCGTCAGCGAGTCGACCGAGCACCGGTTCGCCGTCGGCGGAAAAACAAAGAGCGCCCACCCGCTCATCCGCCCAGGTTTCATCGCTAACACCTGGCAACAACTCCAGCACCTGTCGCGCTGTACCGCGTACCGTGTCATCGATGTTGAGCTCGTCCATATGAAAAGCTGGATCATCGACACCGACCTCCCCCACTTCGGGGGTTTCCACACCAACAAGGACTGCACCCTTTTCGGCGGGGCGCATATAACCACCGTAAGGATGAGCATTGATCGCCGGCAACTCCGGTGCCGGGTCACTCGGGGCGGTCAGGAATCGTTGATGACGGAAGGCCTTGATGGGCACCTGATGACCGTGCTGCTGCAGCAATGTCCGACTCCACACATGGGTCGTGCAGACGACGACATCCGCCTCGATCGGTCCACCCTCGGTCTCGACGCCACGTGTATCGCCACCACGATGGCGCAGTCCTGTGACAGGACAGCTTTCGCGCACGTCCACACCGAGAGCACGGCAAGCCGACGCGAGTGCCGGTAACATCCGGTCCGGTTCGCTGTAGCCGCCATCCTTGTCGAAAAGCCCCATCAACCCGGGGCGCAGATGCACGGCGGGCCAGCGGCGCTCGATCTGGGTCACCGACAACTCTTCGTGATGCACGCCATGTTGATCGTAGAGTGGGTAGAGTCGCCTGCGTTTTTCCACGGCCTCTGTTTCGAAGAGGTTGAGGCATCCCACGTCGCCGAAACGATACCCATGTAATTCATCGCTGAATTGACGAAAACCCGTGATACTGAGCGCGCGCACGGCGACACCGGTGGGTGACCACAATTGGCCGGTGATGATGCCCGCCGCCCGTCCCGACGCACCCGCCCCGACCTGATCCCGTTCGACGACGGTGATATCGGCGACTTGCCGTTGGGCGAGGCGATAGGCGGTGCACAAGCCTACGGCGCCGGCACCGATGATGAGGACCTTCACGGCATCGTCGCCCATGACGGGGGTGTCCCCGAAATGCCCAGCAGCGGAATGGCAAACAACACCATCACCAGCGACAGCACCGCCACGGAAATGAAGTTCATGCGCAGACCGGCGCGGGACATCTGTGGAATCGTCACGTGGCCACTGCCAAAGATCACCGCATTCGGTCCGGTGCCCGAAGACAACATGAAGGCGCAGGAGCAGGCGAAGGTTGCGAAAATCATCAGCAGGAAGGGATGCATATGCCCCGCTGCCGCCATCGTCGCCAGCACGGGCAGAAAGATGCTTGCCGTTGCCGTATTCGAGTTGATCTCGGTGATGAAGGTCATGAACAGCATCAATGCCGCCAACACGGCGACAGTGGTGTCGTGCACGAGATGATCGACACCGAGGGATGTGGCCCAGACGTCTCTGAAAATCCAGCCCAGCCCCGTACAGACGAAGATCCCCAGGACCCGTTTTTCGCCGGGCTGCATCGGCCCGAGGGCTTCGAGTTCGGTGGTGATCACATCGTCGCTGCCGGTGAAACTGCCTTTGACCCCGAAAGTTCTGGTCAGAAACAGCCAGGTGATGGGCAGCATGACGAGCACGAAGGGCACACCGATTTCCATCCAGTCGACGAAGGTCACCGCCGGTGCTTCGGGGTACATGGTCTGCACCATACCGACGAAGACCATATTCGGTGGTGTGCCGACAAGCCCGCAATCGGGATCGCCTCCGTCATCCACCACACCGCCATCAATACCGTCACCGCCGCTGCCCGTTGCGCCAACGGACTCATGCCCTCCGGCGCCGGCAACAGCAGGATCAGCCCGAAGGCCAACGCCCCGCCGAAGAGTCCACTCGTCTGTCTCGTCATCAGTCCAGCCTTCCAGGTACGGCGGCGCCCCAGATGGCGACCTCAGGGGGATCGAGGGTTAACGAATAGAGTCTGGTTCCCGGCGCGATATGGAAGCGCAGTTTCACGTAAAACTCACTACGAGACAGATTCTCACAGCCAGGTGGGCGCCAGTCTCCCCGCGCTGGCCAGCCGGATTTGCCATTCCAGGATAGTTCGGCCGACAACGTGTCGCTGCGGATGGGGTCACACTCTGCAAGTCCGAAGCCCGGAATCGGTGCCCCTGTATCCTGGAGCAGTTCGTAGCACAGCTCCCCTGCGGCTGCGTCCACATTGACAAAAATGTGGCCCCCCGACTCCTGGCGAAAACGGTGCGTAGTCAATCTGCCTGGCGCGAAACTTGTCGCCTCGATGTGCGCCCAACCGTCCGGGCGCAGCGTCGCCACACCCTTGCCCCAACTCTTGTTCTTGACGTAGGGAGGATCCCCACCACGATGACCGCGCCCATTGTGGCTCTGCTGGCAGGCGCTGTAAAACAACCATAGACGATCGTCGTGCAGGATGGGCCCGTCCCCATACAGCATGCCGCCATCCCAGGCACCGGGCACGCCACGAGGGAGAAAAGGCTGACGATACCTCGTCCACGACACGGTGTCTCGACTGACCGCCAGTTGCGTGTCCACGTAGCCGTCGACACGCGCCGCCACGGCGGACGGACCGGATTCTTCTTTGCCCCAATATTTTTCCGGATCCGCGATGGCGTATGGTTCTGACAGATCGGTCAGAAAGGTGTGCAGCATGAGTACGTGCAGGCCCCCATCTGTGCGATTGGCCACGTCGAAGCCGGCGGCGTAGAACTCGGTGCCTGGCTCATCGTCGAGGTCCTGATCGATTACGGTACGCAGACCGGACCAGTTCAGCCCATCCGCACTGTCCCGTCGCCCCAGAATCCGCGTGCGCCGTCCGGACCCTCGCTGCGAGTAGTAGACGAACCGGGCGTCCGGATCGATGACACCGCCAAAGGTCTCGGATGGCGAACCGAAGTTGAACAGCATGCGCTGATCGCTATGTCCGCCCTGCGCATAGGGCTGCCAGTCGTACCCATCAGTAGAATGGCAGGCCCGCCACACCGGCGACCCATCTGCTGCCGCTCCCGTCGGCTTGTTGTCGATCCGTTTCCAGCGATGGGCTGCGTCCGTCGTGTGGGGATCGTAGAAGACCATGAGTCCCCCACGGGGACAGTTGGTGATGTTGTTACCCTTCGATCCCCCCCACTCGACCAATCCCAGACTCGGTCGCTCCCAGCTCAGACCATCATCGGAGTCGAGGGCACAGATCAGTTGCTCCCCGTCGATCCAGGCACTGTAGTAGAGCCGGAACCGACCCGTGGATTCATCGTACACGGCGGGGGAGAACTGCGTCTGCTCCGCCTCCCAGGGCTGATCGAGCACAATGTCCAGAGGCTCTTCTACCGTCAACTTTTCCGCTTCACCCAACACTCGATGGGCGGCATCGAGGGATTCGATGAAGTAGTCATCGGCGAGGCTCTGTTTGCCGGATTGTCTAGTTGGCTTTGCCATCACCGATGTCACTGTGTTGCTGTCGATGGGCTGAGCAATTGGGTCGCCTCCACGAGACGTGCGGCGAACACTTCCAGAATGTCCGCGACGATGACGATCTGCTCGTCCACCTCGTGGAAACGTCGTTGCTCGATCGCTTCGCGGACCCCGGGAAATGTCTTGGCGCCATAGCCGGTGTAGAAGCCAGGGGCATAGATGTGATGGCGATACCATGGGCGTCCGGGCAAACCGTGCTCGCGGGTCAACAGCCGCTCGCTTGTGTACAGCAGCTTGTTGAGAGATCGTAGCGTCGAACCAGCTGGTGAACCCTCTCCTCGGGCGGTTTCGAAGGCAGCGGCGGCGCCATCCAGCCCACCGAGAGCATTCTGTAATGGCGCGAAGTTGAAGTGTGGTACTGCCACTTTCGCCTCCGGCGGCTGCAGTGCCCGGGTTGGATCGAGGCTGGCTGTAAAACGTCCATCCTCAAGCAGTCCGTTCACCCGCACCGTTTCTGCGCGCATGTCGTCGGCGAATTTCTCCAACTCTTCGACAGCTTTTTTCATGTCAGCGGCAAACGCGTTGAATTCGAAAGGCAGCACATCGGCGTTGGCGAAACGTAGCAGCGCCCGCCCATTCACCTTCGCCAGGGTGACACCATAGGCGAATTCTGGATCGTGGAACCGGGTGTAGTGTTCGTACGTGTCGTACAATGTGTGATAGCTGCCACCGCCGCCTTCACCACCAAAACCGGAATTGGCGGAGGCGACGCCGAGGTGTT
>Ga0310125_10001938_pt1 | contig 10651 bp, 6 predicted proteins | sample CB11b_Tmax_Bot8__FD_203508 | JGI IMG/M metagenome (GOLD analysis project Ga0310125, IMG submission 203508) | Marine microbial communities from Western Arctic Ocean, Canada - CB11b_Tmax_Bot8 | ecosystem: Environmental > Aquatic > Marine > Oceanic | place: Canada: Western Arctic Ocean | collected... | reverse complement strand
GTCGTGCCGAAACCGACAACGGCGACGACGATGGCGGCACCGATGGAGAACGACAGCCACAGATCGAAGGAGTTGGAGATCATCGACGGGACCGCTGACATGCCCGGAGACCAGGTGGTCAGCACGTCGAAATGCACAAGGATCGGGTTGGCTATCAGGTTGATCAGCACAGCGGAAGCGAACATGCCGATGACGACGAAAAAGGGCAGCACAGTACCGATCAGCACGTGAATCAGGTCCGTCGCCACGCCGAACACCGTGCCCGGCAGGACCGCCTTCATAGGCACCGTAAAGTCGATCCACGGAATCGGTAGAATCTGGACGGTCTCGGTGAGGAACACACCCGAAAGGGTCGGCACGACCACATAGAGCAACCCCCAGACGGCGCCGATGAAGGTGCCCGCGGAGAACACCTGCCAACGCCAGCCTTCCTTCTTCGACGAGGTTTCCGCCAGGGCGGTGGCGCCGCCGGCTTGCACATAGGCCATGGGGAAGGGCAGGCGCTCTATGTCGTGGGTGATACGAAACAGCACATATCCCAGCGACAGGGCGTTGATGCGGTGCATGACGACGACGACCACGAGGATACCGATCGGTTTCAGCCAGGCGACATCGAAGAACGTGCGCTCAAGCAAGGCTTCGGAGCCACGGGCCGGGACGACCCAGTCGGGGATGTGCTGCGCCAGGCCGTCAGCCTGCGGCGACTGGATCAGGTACTGATCCCAGATGAGGACACCGAAGGGACCGCCGAAGAGGTCGGCACTCGTGCCCAGCTTGCCACCCATCAGCACGAGGCCACCCGCGACCCAGTACAGGATGATGATCTCCTGGGTGCGCAACTGGACAAAGGTGCGCTTGGCGATCTCGATGAACAGGATCAGCGTGACCCATTCAGCACCTCCCGCCGTACTCTGGCCAGTGACGAGCCCAAGGTAGATCGCCCCCGGCAGCATAACGAAGCCGACGAACAACGCCGCCCACAGGGTCTTGGCGTTGAACCCGGCTTCCCAGGGCGCGTCGTCGGGCATGATCGACGGATACCTGTAGTCATCCTGAGTACCGCTGCTCACGGCATCCTCCCGGCGAATGGGCAGTCACCCCGTCTCAACTCGACGCGTTCTCCGATAGCGGCTTGCGCGGGCACGCGGCGATGGCGGATGCACGACGGCGAGGTAGCACCCTTCGGGGGGTATCGGCGGAAAGCTGGCAGGCCGACCACCGCCGTCGGCTGCAAGTAGCACTCGTGCGGGCAGTGTGTCAAGATCCGCCCGTCGGCGTGATGGCGGACCGGCGAACCGAGGTTTCGTGCCCCCTCGTAAGGGCAGGGGCGGGCACCTCATTATGGACAGCCCTGTTCGGATCGCCGGCCGGGCCGATTCAGGGGTTGGCGGCGTCGACGTCAGCGTCGAGGCCGCCCAGGTCACGAACCCATTGCAGCGCGCGGGCTTCGAGATCTGGCAGCCCACGCTCGTGATAGATCTGCGCCAGTTGTTGCCACACGAGTGGCTCGTGGGGCGTACGCACGGAAAGCAGCTCCAGCAGGGGCAAGGCGGCGTCGTTATCCCCCCGGGCCAACTGGAGCCGCGCCAGATCGCCGAGGACTTCTGTGTTGGCCGGGCTGAGCTTCAGAGCCATCTCGTAGGCCGCTGCCGCCTTGCCATCGTTGCCCAGGCGCTGATGGAGGTGGCCGACGCACGATCGCGGCCACGAGTCGTCGGGTGCCAGCAGGACGAGCTGCTCGCAGATATCCAGAGCCTCCGCATCGCGACCCAGGTGCTCAAAGGCGGCCGCTAGTTGCGACAGCGAGCCGACGTCGAGAGGATCGAGTTCCAGCAACTGCACAAGGCTACCCACAGCCTCGTCGTAGCGCCCGGCCTGCATGTAGATGGCACTCAAGGCCCGGTTTGCCCTGGAATCGGCGGGATCGGTCTCGGCCAACCCTTCGTAGATCGACAGGGCCAGGACGACGCTGTCGATCTGCACGTAGGTGTAGGCCAGACCGTGTAAGGATGTCTTGTTGTCCGGGTCGATGACGAGGGCGTTGCTGAAAGCGGCCAGGGCAGCGGCGAAATCGATAGGTGACACTGCCAGCAACGACTCGCCGCGGCGGTGTTCGATCATCCAGTAGCGCTTGAGTTGCCCCTCAATCTCCTCGGCATACCGCAGACTGCTGGCCAGACTCCGGTCCCAGGCGTCACGCATGCGTCGGTAATCCCCGAGTTCGGCGTAGGTCCTGCCGAGCCAGAAGCCAACGCCGGGGTCACCGGGCCGTGCTGTGGCGGCCGTCTCAAAGGCCTCTCGGGCGCGGTCGAAGTCACCATCTTCAAAATAGAACTGGCCCATCATGCCGCCACCGCCGCAGGCGGACAGCAGGATGACGAGGACGGATACGGTGTACCATCTGACGTCTGTCGTTCGGCTCAACGGGTCGATGATCTTACTTTCCTGTGGCGGGGCGAGTGCGGGCAGTGGCCACATTTGCACCGTGGACCTTCCGAATGTAGCACGCCATGGGCTGCGGCAGAAGGACAAGGTCGGCTTGTCCGTCGATGGCCCGGTGGCTATCGTGTGGTTGTCGTTTCGGGCGACCTCCCGATCCCTTTCCGGTTTCTGATAGATGCCATCTCGATTCCTCGCCATCCTGCCACCCATCGCCCTGCTTGGGATCCTCTGCGGCCCGGCGGCCGTCACGGCATCGCCGGATGTCCGGTTGGATGTCGGTGTGCGCTATCTCTATGGCGATTGGCGATGGGGAGCCTTCAAGATGAACTCGGAGGCCGGCATGGCAGGTCCGCAGGCGCGCCTGGCCATCCTCGGGGGGCGATGGGCGATGCGTGTGGCCTACCTGACGGGAGATTTCGCCGCCGTCGGCGCCATTCCCCTCGATGACCCGCTCTACCACAGCCGCAAAAACTACGCCGTGGACGACCGCCGTGAGACCTTTGACGGAGCCCTGGAATTTCGCCCTCTACCGGCTTTCGGGGCGGCCCTCGTCTATCGGTTTGCCCGTTACGAACACACCGCCCGCATCGTGCTGGATTCCGACCAGCGCGCCTATGGCGAGGGACTCGAAAGCACCATCGCCGAATCCTCCGCATGGGGCCTTGCGGCGCGGTCCGAACTCCCGCCGGTGCGGGGTTTCCGCATCACCGGGGAGCTGGCCTGGTTTCCCCGGGTCCACACGGAGTCGTCGGGTCGTTTCGCATATACGATGTCCCAACGGGCCGATCAACTCGACGAGCGCTGGTACGATCGCTTCTCTCCCACTGGCCTGCGCGGCGTTGCCGAGGTCAATTACGCCTTCAACATCCTCCCGGCGACACTGTCGGCGGGCTATCTGTACGAGCGTTTCGACGACGACGAGGCGCTGCGCGAGGACTGGCTGACCGACTACCTCGCCGGCGGTGCCGGCCGCGACCTGCGCCAGGACCTTCTTCAGGGTGTCACGCTGCGTGCGGGGTTCCGTTTCTGATCAGGGGCGTTGGCGCCCCTGGACCGCGCGCTTCCCCGTTCTGATCCTCGCCATCGCCGCCGGCGTCAGCGCAGAGCCGCGCAGCTTCCTCTACCACGAGATCAACGTCGCTTCCACCTACGATGACGATGGCATCTCCCTGCACCGCGACATGCCGCGCACGTCTGTGGGGTTCGAATATTTCCAGAAGTATGACGCGGGCCCCCCCGGTCGACTGACGGCGGATGCCCTGGATCTGTACGCGCAACTGGCCCATAGCCCCGGGCGGCGGCTGCAGGCGCGTGTCGAGGAGGTCTGGCTGCGGTTCGCCGACCCAGGCGCCGACACGGAAGTACGCTTGGGCCGCTTCCCAGTGCCCTTCGGACTCAGCCCCACCCTCAACCTGCGCGGCGACCCGCTCCTGCCCCTTCTTGAGCTCGATCTCGGGGCGCTGCACGAGTGGGGCGTCGCCGTCGAGAGCCACGCGCGTGGCTTTGTCTACGAAGCGGCGACGACCTGGCCGCTGCTGTCCACCGGGCGACGACCGGGACGGCGGGTGCTGGTCAGCGGCCGGGTCGGTGTGCCAACCTTCCGGGACGTACGCTACAGCCTGTCGGGCCTCTACGGCACCGTGGCCACCCCCGGCGCGGGGCATGTCTCCGCCTGGCGCCTGGCAACCGACGCGGTTTATCTGTATCACGAGCCATTCACGGCCCTGCGGGGTGAGGCCAGCTTCGGTGCCGATGGCCAGCGGACGGTCTGGGGGTTGTTGGCAGGGCTGTCGCAGATCCTGCCGGACCAGCCGCGCTGGCAGCTGCTGGCCCAGGCTCGCCGGTGGCGGTCCGCGGTGCCTGGCGACGGCGCCCTGACTGAGGTGACAGCGGGTTTCGGCCGTGCTCTCCCTTACTTGATGATCCTGCGCTGCCTCTGGCAGGAGCGTTCTCCCGGGGGGCGTAGGCTGCTGGTGCAGCTCCATTACTATGCTCCGTGAGACAGCCATCACAGCCGCCGTACTGTTGACCGTGGGTGCAGCGGGTGGCACCGTGCTGTCCGGCGTGGTACGCGATGCCGGTAGCGGCGCCCCCGTCGCCGGCGCCATCGTGACCGTCGGTGACACGCTGGGCACGGTGTGCGACGATGCCGGACAATTCCGCCTGACCGTGCCCCCGGGCGTCCACGAGGTGGCGGCCTCGAGGATCGGCTATGCCGACCTGCGTCGGCGCCTAGAGGTCTCGACTGCGGGTCTCGATACGGTGGTACTGGAGCTCCAGACACAGCCGCTGGTGATGCCCGAGACCCAAGTACACCGGCGTGCGCCCCGAGCGCCACGGTTCGTCGAAGTCAGTGCCGCAGCAGGCCTGCACTTCCGCCACGATTACGGCGGGCCGCGCGTGGCCAACATCCTGCAGGCCACCGGTGCGGGTGTCTGTTTCTTCGACGCCGACGGCGACGGCCGCCAGGACCTTTACTTGGTGAATGGTGCGACACTGGTCGGCACCGCCGATCCAGCACCAACCAACGCCTACTACGCCAACGTCGGCGGCGGCGCCTTTGTCGACGTCACCACCGCTGTCGGCCTGGGTGACGGTGGCTATGGCATGGGATGCGCCGCAGCCGACTATGACGGCGACGGCGACCGGGACCTCTACGTCACCAACTACGGGGCCAACGTGCTCTACCGGAACGACGGTGCCATGCCGCCCGTCTTCGACGAGGTCACCATCAGTGCGGGCGTCGGTGATGGGCGTTGGAGCGTGGGCGCCGCCTGGGCGGACATCGACAACGACGGCAGCCTCGATCTCTTCGTTGGCAACTACCTCGACTTCGACGTCGTCGCCCCGCCGGTGCGCAGTATGGCGTCTCTGCACGAAGGGTTCCGGGCCTACGCCGGACCGCGCGATTACGACGGTCAACCCGACGCGATGTTCCTCAACAGGGGCGACGGCACGTTGGTCGATGCCGCCGACGACCTCGGCCTCAACCGGCATGTCGGCAAGGCCATGGGCTGCGCCTTCGGTGACTACGACGATGACGGCGACGCCGATCTGTTCGTCGCCAATGACCGCACGCGCAATCATTTCTACCGCAACGACGGCGGTCGTTTCACTGAGATTGGCCTCCAAGCCGGCGTCGCCGTCGATGAGGAGGGCCACGAGTCGGGTGCGATGGGGGTCGATTTCGGCGACTACGACCTCGACGGTCGCTTCGACCTCTTCGTCAGCAACTTCTCCTTTGAGTACAATTCCCTGTACCGAAATGTCGGCGACGGCACCTTCGCCGACGCCACGGCCACCGCCGGACTCGCGGAGCCGAGTTACCGCTACGTGGGCTGGGGAAGCCTGTTTTTCGACTATGACAACGACGGCGACGTCGACATCTTTGTTGCCAACGGTGACGTGCACGAGGACATGGACTTGTTGAACCAGGGCATCACCTTCGAACAGCCCGACCAGCTGTTCCGCAACGATGGGGACGGCACCTTTGCGGACGTCTCCGAGGCGGCCGGCCTGCGCACCGCCGGGCCGGCCGTGGGGCGTGGCGCCGCGGCGGCCGACATCGACGACGACGGCGACCTCGACATCCTGGTCAGCAACGCCGGTGGCCAGCCCCACTTGTGGCGCAACGACGGCGGCAATCTCGACCACTGGCTGTCGCTGCGCCTGCTGGGCCAGAGCGGTCATGCCGACGCCATCGGCGCGCGCCTGACGATCCAGGCGGGGGCTCTGACGCTGTCACGCCAGTTGCACAGCGGCCACAGCTATCTCTCCCAGGGTGACGGGCGGATCTACGTCGGCCTGGGTGGGCAACTGACCGTGCCCCAGCTGACGATCTGCTGGCCGTCGGGGGAGGTCGAGAGCATCGGCGATCTGCCCCTGGACCGACACCTCACCGTGACCCAGGGTCAAGGTATCCAGAGGACGGGCGACAGCACCGCCTGGGGAGAGATCTCCCCGTGACGCCTACCTGCCGGGGTCTGCTGCTGGTTCTGGTCGGGCTTGCCGCAGCGTGCCAGACGGATGTCCCCACTGCGGGGCGCGACGTGTGGGGCCGGGACGAGGGTGAGTTGACCGTCATCCCCATCGGCGCGACGCTGACCGAAATTGTCGCCGATGCACAGCGTCGCCGCCTCTACGCTACGGACTTCGACAACGGCCAGCTCTATGTAATCGACGCCACCGAGGCTCGCGTGGAGCGCCGTCTGACGATCGGTTCGCGGCCATCAGACCTGAGTCTGGCCCCTGACGGGGCGCAACTCTTCGTCGCCCTCTCGGGGGGTTCTGAGGTCGCCGTCATCGACCTGCAGACCCTCCAGCGCGAACCGTCCATCCACCTGTCCTTCTCACCAGCCTACGTGGCGGTGTCAGCACAACTCTACGCCACATCCATCCTCGAGTTCTGGAAGGGCTTCACGACCTACGGCCAGACATACCGGATCGACGGCAGCCACGAGCAGCTCCTCGACACCATCGGCCTGCTCGAAGTCGATGCCATCGGGCAACGGCTGTACGTGGCAACCCATCGCAGCATCTACCAGTACGACATCTCGGGCGCCCAGGCCGTACTCATCGCACAGGTCGCAGCCGAGGGTCCGATCCTCGACCTCCACCTGAGCGCCGACGGGCTTCGCCTATACACGGTGAGCACCGATTTCTTCGCCACCCCGGAGCACGTCATCTCCCACGGCCTGCTCGACAGCCAGCTGAACTTCGGCGTCGACTATGTCGAGGTCTTCTCCACCCGGAGTATGGTGAAACAGGCCGAGCTCTACACTGGCGCCTTCCCCCGGGCGGTGACCAGTTGGGATGACTACGTCGTCGTCGTCGCCGCCGATTCAGCGAGCACCGCACGGCTCGGTGGTTTTGCCGTGCTCTACAATGCAGCCACCCTCACGCCGCTGAGCACACACCGCCTCGTCGGGACGCCGACGAGTTGCGCCACCATCGATCCTTCGACGGGAGCGCTCTACGTCGCTGTCAACAACCCCTATGACATCCGCGAGCGCTTCGGCGAACGCCAGGACCTGCAGATCGTACCCCTCATGGGCAGCGGCGGCGGCCCGCCGACAGAGAACGGCGCCGCCCTGGTCGATGACGTCGTGAGCGACGCACCGGCGGTCACTGATGATCAGACACCGGACCCCGACCCACCCCCGGGGAACAACGACGAGCGGGCAGACCCCTTTTTCTGGTCTACCCCTGATGGCGGCACGCACGCAATGGTGCTGGTCCCCGACGGCAAATTCGTCATGGGATCCGATGACGGGGACGGGGACGAGCAACCAGTGCGCGTCGTTGATCTGGACGCCTTCTTCATCGACACCTTCGAGGTGTCCGTCGGCCGGTACCGCGCTTGCTTCGATGCCGGCGCCTGCGAGGAGCCGGTGTCAGCCAACCTGTGCAACTGGTACTCGACGAGCCTCGAGGATCACCCGATCAACTGCGTGTACTGGAACGACGCGGACACCTACTGCCGGTGGGCTGGGCTACGTCTGCCCACGGAAGCCGAATGGGAGAAAGCGGCGCGCGGCGTCGATGGCGGCACCTTCCCCTGGGGAGAGGATTTCGACCGCGGCAAGGCCAATTACGGCGATGGCGGGACCATGCGAACGACGGCGATCGACGCGTACCCTGAGGGCCTGTCGCCCTACGGGGCGATGGATATGGCGGGCAATGTCTGGGACTGGGTGGCCGACTGGTACCACGAGCATTACTACACGACTGCGCCGCCCAGCAACCCCGGGGGCCCGGACAGCGGCACGTTGAGGGGTCTTCGGGGGGGGTCACACTGGTTCGACCCAATGCTGATGCGGTCGAGCAACCGCGAGCCGTACCATCCGCAGCAGACCGACGTCGATATCGGCTTCCGCTGCGCGCGAGACGCCGGGGCGCTCCCGACACCTAGCCGCCGCTAAGGCACAGCGCTCAGATCCCGGCCACCGGTGGCAGAGCGGCCAGGTTGTCCTCGTAGATCGTTACGCGCTCGGCGTATCGCAGCCGCACATCCTCCGCAAAAAGGTTGAAGTGCTGCCGCTGCTGTCGCTCTCGCACGTTCCGCTCGACCGCCTGTTGAACACGTTCGTTGTCGAGGGTGTAGAAGTGCTCGGGGTGTTTCTCGACCACCTTGAAGATCGAGAAACCGCCAGTGGTCTTGATCGGCCCCCGAAGCTCCGCTTCCGGCGCGTTCATCACGGCATTCATCCAGATCTGGCCGAAGGCGGGCGTGTGCGAGGTCGAGACGTCGAGCATCCCGTTGTCGTTCTGGCGCAGGCTGTAGGCTGTGGCGATCGAGTCCATTGAGGCGCCAGCATCGAGCTGGGCGACCAGCTGCCTCCCGAAGCCGGGATCGGCGACCAGCACTTCCTGAATCCGCACCCAGGCGGCAGAGCGGAAGTGCTGCCGGTTCTCCTCGTAGTAGGTCTGCAGATCTGCCTCCCGCGGCTCGTCCACTTCGATCCCCACACGTTCGCGCAAACCCGTGAGCATAAACTCCTCCATGCGGGCCTGCCGCCAGCTTTGGAAGGTCTCGGTCTGGTCAACTCCCTTCCGGCGTGCATCCCTGGCCATCAGCGCGTTGGGAATGTGCGACTCAGACAACTCCCGGTTGATCGCATCGACGCTTACTTCGGACCAGCGGCGACTGACAGGCGTTACTGCGTCCAGTACCTCCGCCACGTCCATACTGAAACCCTCGAAAGAATACACTGGCACGTGTCTCTGGGTATCGTCGAGCGAATCGGTGGCGACGTCGCCGCGCAGGACCGCCACAACCAGGTCCATGCCCGCAGCGCGGGAGTCGGTGCGAAAATCCCACTTCAGGTATCGCAGGTAAGAATTGCGCAACTGCTTCCTCTTCTCCTCCTGCAGCGCCGCGCGGATGCTCTCCGAGGCCATGTCCAGATCGACCCGTGAGCGCTCCATCACGGAGGCAATGGTGTAGCCTTGATGCTGCGCAATGGGGGGCGTCACGCCTCCTGTCGGCAACTGGAACAGCGCCTCCACCACATCCCGCGGCCGGTCGAAGGGCCAGTAGAGGGTCTGCCTGGGGCCGCCGGAGGGGACTCTGAAGTAGGGGTCGATGGCGTGCTGGCGGGCGACCTCACCGAAGTCGCGTCCCTGCTGCAGCAGCTCGATGATCGTGTGCGCTTCGGCGGCGGTGGGAACGAAGATCTCCAGAGCCCGGATCTGCTCTCCCCAGCCAGACTCACGGTACGCCCTGTCAATCTCGTCCTCGCTGACGACGGCCTGCGCCAGCTGGCGGCCAAGCATCGTCGCCGCCAGTTCGCGGTCCTCGGCTTCCTGCAACGCATGCTGGACTTGGGGGTCGTCGTGCAAGCCAAGAGCGCGGGCTTCCAGCACCAGCAGCTCGCGGTCAACGAGGATCTGCAAGCCAACCTTGTGATCGAGTCCCTCGTGGCCGCTGGCGAGCCTCGACTCGTAGGTCTGCAGATCGTCAACCGTGATCTCCACGTCGCCGACACGTGCCAGCAGGGACGGAGCCTCCGAGGGGGCGCCACAGCCCAGCAGACCCGCCAACATCGCAAACCCCAATGCTCCTGGGAAAGGAAAACGAGGCGCCGGATGGAAAAACCAGCCCTTCGTTTTAGCACTCGCCGCCCTGGAGTCGGCCAGGCATTCAGCCGCCGTCGTCAGGCCGGTCATTTCCCCTTTTGTGGAGCGATCTTGACGATCCCCTGCTGGATGTGGAAGCGGAAGTCGGCATCAACCACCTCCAGGGGGCTGTCGCTGGCATCGAAGGCAAGCACGAAATCGTCGATCCTGAGGGTCAACTCGTCGTTGTCCTCTGGCAGCGGGTCGAATACCAGCAAGCCACTGCGCCGGTCGCCGCGGAAGATCGGACGGTGACGGTGATAGACCGTCTTGTAGAGGATCCCCATCCGTTCCAGATTGATCTCGCGATCGTTCCCAGACGTGCCGAGTTCCACCTTGTAGTACTTCGTGAAACTGTTGGCGCCCAGAGCGACGGCCCCTTCACGGCCGGGATCGTAGTAGCGATATGTCTCGTCGCCGGAGATCATCAACGCCCGCGCAGGGTCGAGTTCGACCTTGGCGTAGGTATTGTTGATGATGGTCACGTCGAAGACGGTGAACCGGGGAAGGATATACCCCAGTTCCGGGTCCTTTGCCTCGTAGGTGTATGGATTCACGTGACGACCATCGAACAGAGGCGGATAGCGTTCAT
>Ga0310125_10001937_pt1 | contig 10655 bp, 13 predicted proteins | sample CB11b_Tmax_Bot8__FD_203508 | JGI IMG/M metagenome (GOLD analysis project Ga0310125, IMG submission 203508) | Marine microbial communities from Western Arctic Ocean, Canada - CB11b_Tmax_Bot8 | ecosystem: Environmental > Aquatic > Marine > Oceanic | place: Canada: Western Arctic Ocean | collected... | reverse complement strand
TTTTCTTCACTGTCAACAGCTTCTGCACTTAATGGGTCTATTACACAACCACTATCAACTCTTCCAATTGCATCTGCAGTAATATATGTGACAAGTGGTTTTCCACTATTTCCACCAAACCCACTTCCTACTGTTGTGTCAGGATCATAATCATAATAAAAATCTGTCATACTACCACCTGTCGCCTGAGACTCTGTCAAATCTTTGAACATTTTGTCAAAATGGCTTTTAATGGTTACTGGACTTTGTGGAACATATTCTAACTCTGGGTTTTCAGGAAGTCTGTTAGCCTTTGTGAATATTCTTACTTGTTTATTACCTGATGATTCATCATCCAAACCTTGAAAACGATTAAAGTCAAGAAGCCTAGCGTCAAGAGCTTCTGCTGGTGTCACGAACCTTAACTCTCTTGATGAAAGTGTTTCCTGTGTTCTTCTTTGAATTTCCTGCAATTGAATTGTAATCATTCCACCACTTTGTCGGTCAACCGTAATTTGTGGAGTTCCTATTTGAAACATGAATACCTTACCTTTTACTGACGTGCCACCAATAGTTTGTGCTATGTATGCCTCAATCAGATATTTTTTCTTTGCATTCTCTTCCATAAATAGTGGTCCCGTTTTAATGAAAGTTTTCTTATCGTCTACTCTTAATGTTAAAACTCCTGAGTTGTCAACACCGTCTTCACCAGTATTAACTAACTCCAATCTAACACGCCACGGTTTTAAATCACCGTTTGGCACTCCATCAGTTCCAGTCTTTGGTGTTCTGTATAGCTGTGTTCTATCTAACAGAGTAATGGTGTCTTCATAAAGAACCATTTACCATATCCCACCAAAACTTAAATTCACACTGAAGTCATATGTTTTAACTTTTGAACCTGCATATCCCAAATTCCATGATTCTATTGTGTATCCTTTAGTTGCTGGTGTGCCACTATTTGCTGTTGTAGCGTTAGGGTCTAAACTAAATTCTGGTGCGTTAGGGCTATAGAATCCTATTATTCCGTAAGGATAAGCAGTATTAACTTGTAATTTTTTTGACATTGCAACCAGTTTTGCAATATCGGTATCGACAATTGGGTCTACAGAACCATTGTTTATCTCATGTGGTTTTCTAAACCTGCCTCTTACAATTAATTTAATTGATCTTAATCCATTCTCCTGTTTGTTTATCTTTCTTGTTCCATCTGCTATTGGAACTGGTAAATCTATTACATTGTTAGTGTAATGAAACTCTACAGCTTCCATAAGATTATCATCTGCAATGAACTCTAGTTTTTGACCTGCATCCAAACCTGATATAACCCCAGTGTCTGTATATCCAGTTCCAGTTTCTCCGTCTCTGAAATATAATATTGCGTTAGCCATTATCCATTATACTCCTGTGGTTCGTCTGGAACAACATCAACACCACCATCTATTGGAACTGGGTTCTCATCTCTATCAATTTCTTCTTGAGTTTTATCATGATTGTATAACCCACTATCTGGGTGTTCTTGTTCTCCCTCATTGGGTTTTGTATCTCCGTGGACTACGTGTTGTGCTATGTGTGCATCACGATCTACTTCATTATCCCATTGGTCTTTATGACAGTATGGACAATGAGTCATTGCTCTTCGTCTCCACAGAAGTCATAATCTTTCATTTCTTCTGTTTTTTTCTTTTTCTTACAATTACATCCAGCCATTATCTTTCATACTCCTGTAGATATTGTTTGTATCCGTTAACTCTTCCTTCAGTGTTTGTTGCTTGTGGAACTCCCTGTCTCAATAATTCTCCTGTGTTTGATGTAAAGAACACTCTTCCTTGTTCCATATCAATTATTGAACTTAATGATCCAACCTGTCTTAACGAATCAAGTTGTTCCTTTCTTACATCCATAATTCCACCGGGTTGATACATTTGTCTAATCTGGTCAATTACTTGTTCATAAAGTCCTTGAACCTGTTCAATTACCATTGCTGCTATAGCACCAACTATTGAAGCCTTTCCAAGAAATTTCAATCCCTGCTTCACACCATATCCTACAGGGTTTGCTGCAAAGGCAAAGCCCTCTTGAACTTTTCCAAATCCTTTACCAATATTATTTTGTATATGTTGTAAATGTTGCTCATGTTCACGTAACTTCATTTCATGTTCTTTTATCTTCCTCTGTATTTCTTTTTGATCTTGTAAAGCTGCAGCTTGAAAAGCCTTAATGCTTTGTGGTGACATCTTTTGCAAACCACTTGCTCCAACACCCTGTCCAACTCTTCTTGCACTTGTTATATTTGCTGACTCTGGATCACCTGCACCTTGAGGTGAACCTGTTTCTCCCATTCCCGGTTTCATTCCACCTTTCATTACGTGTGCAATATGACCTGATGGTGTTGCTGCTGCAGTTGATGGATCATATACAGAAGGGTCTTTTGGATTATACCCTTTTTGATAACCCTTACCCTGTGCATGAGTTCCAAGAATATTAGTAAATGTTGTTTGAGCACGTGCAAGTCTCTCAGCATCTCTTTCCATCTGATCTGCTTGTTTATGCATTTTATCCACCATTGAGTCGGTCAACGGTTTTCTTAAATCAGTATTATCTTCTACTGGCATAATTTTTAAAGTGTAAATCTCGTATAAGTGCCTTTTTTAAAAAAAAAAATTTAGGATTTGATGACTTCTGCTAAGTCATCTCGTTCTGGCACTTTGACCGTTTGTATGTGGTCGTAGAAATCTTTCTCAGAGACTTCCTTATCCACACCATTCACAAGTATGAACCACTTATGGATCATGGTTGGGTCAAGTGTTGCACCAGTTTTTTGAAGTTCTTTGCAACTGTGGCATCTACAATGCTTTCCATTTCCTAGCTTAGTCTTCATATCTGACACCTCTTACGACTTGGTTGACTCTTCTGTCAAAGGCTCTTCGTTGTTTCGAACCATTGTGCTGAAGTCGTGTTTTCCACTTCAAGTGAACCATCTCATGTGCTATGGTGTGGTTTAGATGTTTCCTGAACTCTTTTGGGTTATCACCCCACTTCTTGTCGTGGTAGTTGACATCCAACCAGACTGTTCCACTGAACCAACACCTTCCGATACATTCACTATCTCTTGTCATAGCAACTGCAGACTCACCGAATCTTTCAACTATATCTCTACGGTTGATAAAGACTCTTGGGATTGAACAGTTCAATTGCTCTGCATACTTAGCAATTTTCTTGTTAATCCATTTCGCCAACTTGCTGTTGCTTTTGATGTAGTCGGACTTCATCACTTCGTTTGGAACTTCTACGACTTTGTAGTGAACCACTTCCAAGTAGGGAAGTCTTTCGCCAAGGTCTGGAAACAGTTTCTTACCTGCTTCTGTCAATCTAGCACTTCTATCATCACGATAGGTATGTGCAGTTGCAGTCATTCCATCTTCTGAAATGATTGTTTCACTTATGTTGTCTATTACGTCTTGGTGTCGTTTCACATCTGCTTCAGTGTATTTATCACTTGGAGAACGTATCCACGATTCGAGATTTCTTATTATTCCTTTCTCGTATGTTTTATCTGTGGACTTGTCCATTGCTGCTGTGATAGACTTTGCTGCAAACATATGAAACTTCTTTGCTTCCATCTTGCTTGTCATCTTCCAGATGAAGTCAGGGTGTGTTGCTCTGTATGTTGTTGTTTCTGTTGTGAACTTCTTTTGCGTCTTACAAGTTTTTCTCTTTCCCATAACTCTTTCTACGGCACTTGGTAATTTAAATCTTTAGTTTTAAATTTGTTAATAATTTTATTTTTTTTATTTTTTTTGTAAAACGGTAAGACAGGTGGACAGGTGTCTTACCATCTACTTATCAATCCATTTTACATTCATTGAACAGTTTTCACAATAGATTAGAATGTAGCAACCAGTCTCTGCTGTTCTGCAAACATGAACACCGTCATTATGTCTGCACTTCATGTTGTTAGTATCTGCTTTGCCCATTTTTGAAAATCGTTATCAACTGCAAGTTTTACGTCTGACGACTTGTCTTTTATTGTGTTTCTAACAATGTTTAATGATTTTAGTCCACTTACCATGTGACCTTTACTAAACATTCTCACCCCTTGGAATATCCATGATAATGCGTTTGCACTTGTTGGAGCTATCATATGATCTTTAGTTCCTTTTTCTCTGGCTACTGCTACATCAAAACCAGACTCTGAAGTATATTCTGATACTACTTTTGCCCTGATATTTTCTCCTGTTATGTAGACTTCTTTAAGATATGTATTCTGAATGATTTTTGGTGAAAAGTTTTCTACTTCCATTCTTCTCTGTATCTCGTCAATAATTATTTTATTCATATGTTCCTTGGTTATCTGTATTAGATAATCATCCATGTTGTTTGTTATATGTGCAAGTTTAGTTTTATAGTCTCTAACTTCCTCTGAAGTCATAATCCTTGAAGGAGTTAGAAGTGACTTTAGTTGTGGTTTAACATAACTCATTTCGTATTACCTTTAAAGATTACAATCATTGATGGGAATGGAGCTGAGTTATTATATTGTTCAAATTTTAATCTGCCTTTAACAAAACGAATTTGATAAGCATAAGGTAATATTATTTCATGAAATATCTTAGTGTCTGTTCTTGATGGTAATAACATGACACATACTTTTCCCTTTAGTGATTCTTCATACGCTTTTTTAATCCACTCCTTTGCCTCACTATATGGTGGATTGATATAGTTGGACTTACCCCACTGAACAGATAGACCATCAAACTTTGGATTGTTAGGACATGGGTCGAAATCAAAATTAAACTCTTTGTCTAAAACTTCATAGAGTTTCTTTGGCGTTCTCCCACTTTGATTAATAGAAGAAAAAAATAGTGTTGTATTCAATTAAACCACTACGCTGGTGTTTCATTAGCTGTTCTCTTAATGTAATCTATTGATAGTATATCTCCACTGATTCCTATCTCGTTGCTTCCACCCTGTCCATATGTAATGGGACCAAAGCTGTTTGGTTGTAAAACAAATTTCATATGAATCCATTTTGTAGCAGTAGCACCAGAGTTTCCTGCTGGGTCTTCCATTGCTTTTAATGTAGCAACAAATGTTATCTCCATTGGTTCGTTTGCATTTCCTCTTGCAATCCAATATGATAGAGATTGCCAAGCCATATCTGCTGTTCCACCTGATGTTGTTGGAGGAACTGTAGGAGTAGATGTTAATCCAGCAGTTGCTGCGTCAGAATCTAACCAAGCATCATCAAATAAATCTGAAGTCGTCTTTAAATCCATAGCAAATGTGTGGTTATATCCACTTGGGTCTAAAACTTTTTGACCTGCATCTGTATAGTGTGTATCATAATTAAACCTAAAATCTATCCTAACACTCTGTCTTTCTTTAAGTCTGTAATAAGCAGTATTTCCACCATCTGGTGATTGAAATTGCACGAACCCCTTGAATGTCCTAGTCCTAAGATTCTGTAGGTTAAAGTCTACCATAACAATTCAACCTCTCAATATTTAATAAGTATATAATAAGTATTTTTCACTCATTCTACCCATGTTCCTGCAACGTAAAATGTAGTTGTAGCTCTCTCAATATTGTCAAATTGTCCTGATTTAGTTGTTCTACCAACCAAAAATAGGTAGTTTGTGGTCACTCCACCTCTCTGAAGTCTTCCTTTAATTTCCTCTTTCAAATCGGCTGCAGTGTTAATTATTGTGTCTAAAGCAGTTGTGCTCTCATATGTGGCTTGTATTGAATGTCCTTCTGACGAAATCGGGTCCCAGAATGATTGTCCTTGGTCATTTAGGTGTGCGTCTGTTGTAGTTCCTCTTTGATCTTCCATTCTTAATATTTGGATTAACGTTCCACTTGGAGCATTCAACTCAATTTTATCTGTATATCCTCCAATTCCTGAACCAGATTTTGATATAATATCTGTAATTGTGATCATAATTGTTGAAGTAGAACCATAGAGTTTCTGAAGTGGTTGTCTCTGCCATGTTTTGGATTCTGAGAATAATGCTACAGAACCGAAATCTTGAGCTTCTAATGCAGCTAAAATTACGTTTTCTACTGTTGTTTGGTCTGCTTCTTCTTTTGCCTGATCTCTTGTATATCTTATATGGAGTTTAACCTCAAAACCATCTGTTTTGGTTACTGTCACAAAGTCTTCTTGTGTTCCCTGTGGTTTTATTTTTCGAATTACTACATATGGATAAATTGGATATTTTGGAATTGCTGTAAAGAATCTTATTGTGTATGGATAATTATCTTTCTCAGCTTCTAATGTGGTTTTCAATGCAGTTGCTGTTATAGCTACCATATCTATACCTCATGCCATGTTGCGTTATGCCATTTAGTTCCACTAGCAATACTAACAGTTCCTTTTGTTAATAGATACTCTAACCAGTGTTTTAATTGATGTCTTTTAGTTTTCTTACCTGATGGTGTAGTTATAGCTGCCAATAATTGATCTACTGTTTTATCACTTGAAAGTGCTGCTATTATTCTAGTTCCTGTTCCTGAATCAGTGACCATTATTCTTCACCCTCTTCAGCCTCTGCAATATCAGCTTGCATTTCTGCTATGTGCATGAATGCTAATTTTTGATAAAGTGCGATTTCTTCTTTCTTTGGCTTCTTTGCCTTCTTATCACCAAAGATTAAACCAAACCATTTTTCAATAATTTCGTATTCCTCTGGGTTTAATGCAATCTCAACCATTTATGAAGTCACCGTGAAATTACGTTTTGCTGCATTAACCTTGTCAGAAGCTAAAACAACATAACTGCCAATAGCTGTTCCTGACGCAGTAGCAAAAGTGACTCCACTAAACTTTCCATCATCATCAGTTAAAACGACTTCTGGTGTTGTTTCTTGAACTACCTGTGCATCATTCTCGTCAACTATTTTAACAGTTAATTCTCCTCTTGGTTTAAAACTTGAGCCTGATAAAGTAATTGTAGAGGCTGCTGCACCATTTGTAGGTGTTATTGTGATTTCTGGATAACGCCTAAATGCATGACCCTCAGTCCAACCAAACGATTTATCAAGATATTCCCTTAAAGCCATCATTGCTTCTTTTTGTAAATCAGAATCATTGGTTGTTTTCATCCTAAATTTGCCTTCAACCAAATCTGCTGCTATTGACCTTAATTCAAAATCTATATGAGGGTTAGTATCTTCTGTTAATGGTAATGATATTTCATAGCCATATTCTGTGTTTTTACCGAATTTTGCTCTTAATTCCCTGTCTATGAGTGCGTCAACTTCGTCTAAGTAGATATTTAGTTCATCATCTATTGTTGAATCTTCTACTCTCAACTTCTGCTTAACCATATCAAGACTTCCGTAGTGAGCCATATCTATTAGATTACACTCTGCCTTATTAATATAAAAAAAAAGTAAAATAGGGATTTTAAGTTCCTAAGTGTGACTGATTCTACAAGTAGCTTCAACGTTTTTGACAAATGCAGCAATCCTCTGTGTTCCTGTAAGGAATATGGATTGAATTTCGTTACGTCTCTGTGCTTCCATTGTCAGGTCTCTTCCTGTCACTAGACCAAATGCGATATTTGGAACAAATGTGACTGAACGACTACCACCACTTTGTGATGCTGCTGCTGGTGCACTTGAACGAACTACGTTAGTTCCTGCGATTCTCTCTACGGTTGCCTCAGTAATAATTGCTGGGCGACTGAATGATATGAAACTATCAAGGTCTGGATCGAAAATCAGATCTCTGATTGCCTTTCCTGTAGTATATGTAACTAGGTTACTTGGGTCTAAACCTTCGTCTTCGATAACACCTTTTGCTGCTACCAAACCTGCGAATGTTAAGTTTGTCAGACCACTTCCATCAGAAGTAATTTGAACTCCACTTTCGTCTACCCATCTTCCTGTTTTTACACCACCACCTTTTGCCTTGGTTGTTGTTGCACTTCCTGAACCTGCTGTATCGCTGTTGTATGCTCTGCTTAAGACCTCTACGCTTTCGTCATTAACTGACTCTAGTGCATATGATCTGTTTGCTGCTGCTACAATATCGATTGGGCTTTCTTCAAGTTGTGTATAACCAATTGTTAGTTTAGTTCCACGTGGTTCTGCTGCTCCACCTGCACTTCTAATGTTTGTGGTTGAATCTCCTATAGTTGTTCCTTCGGATACTGTTGCGAAGGTTACTGGTCCGAAATCGTAGAAGAATGCTTCACGTGTTCCGGGTGATAGGATTTTTGTCTCACAAAATTGTCTGATTGGTGTTACGACTTTACCATCTGGTAAAACCAAAACTTGTTCGGACATAGTTCTCATAAAGTCTGCAGTATTTGGTCCTGCCAATGCCTCTCCACCCTTCTGTTTAGAAGGTATTGGATTATATTTGGTATTGTCAGCACTGTCAAACTCTTTTAAGAATCGGCTGTTGCTGTTGTCGAAAATGTTTTGCTTATTTACGTGCCATACGTATGAAGGTGTAACATTCTTTTCAGATGCTACGTCTCTCATCCATTTAACTGGTCCGTGGATTTCTGCTTCTTGAGCAGATATTTTGTGAACACCTGACTCTCCTGCTTTTACGGAATGTCTTGGAACGACTGAAGCTCTAGGCTTTGCTCCTTCTTTTGCACTTCGTATAAGTCTGTCTAGTCTTTTCTCTTTCAAGAATTTTTCTTTCGCTGAAATTCTAGCATCTGCTACTTTTAGGTTTCTGAGTGCTTCAAGTCTATCGAGTTTTTTGTAATATTCTGCGACTCTCTTCTTTTCAGATTTGATGTCTGCATTTATTCTTCCACCTCGTCTAGTTGAATATCTCTCTCCACCACCAGTTTTATCAGATACTGATGTTACAACGCTTGGTGCTCCCCTTGCTCCTGCTGAGCCAGTTGAGTTTGGCACACATTTTCTTAATGTAGAATCGAATGTTGAACCCGGTGGACAATTTGGGCTGTTAGTTGGAATATCGGTCTTCTGGTCTTCCTCTGCTTTCGTAGGGTCGACTTTAGGAACTTCTTCCTCTTCAGCTTTAATTTCCTCAGGCTTTAATTCTTCTTCTGCCATGTGTTCTTTAGTATTTAAACTCTCTTTATAAGTATTTAAGTCAGGCGTAGGTTGACCTCTAACTTTTCCAACATCTGATGATAATGCTGAGTCATTCTCTGTTATTTCTGGGTCGTGTTTCTCTATTTTTGCTGGTAAAACATCTTCTTTTGCTCTCTCTTCTTCATTGTTTTGAACCATGTGAGAATCTGCAGAGGGACCTGAAACCTCTTCTTTTGTGTATTTTGTTTTGGTTTTAGCAAAATCACCTATTTCTTTATCTTTCTTTGCTCTATCTTCTTCAACTTTAGTTCCAGACAAGTCCTGCCCTTGGTCTGAATCTACTTCATGTGTATGTGGATGTCCTGTATGATGTTCATTACCATAATGTTTGATTGTTTCTACTGCAGTTTCATTAGAAACTCCACGTTTAACTAAATAATCTAATGCCTCATTCCCTCTTCCTTTAGGATTTGCATCCAAAAAGTCGAATAATACCTCTCTTGCTTTAATTGATTCCCTAAGTGAGTCCTTTACTCTATCAGCTTTTGCCATCATTCATCAGACCAGTTAATTTCTTTTAAATCTTTTTTGTCAACTAAAGGGTCTTCTGATCTTGAAAAATCTAATGCTTTTTTACCGTTGTTCTTGATCATTGCCTCTACAGCCTCAATCGTGGCTATTGGGAATCCTGCGTGATATACGAGTGAAACTTCATGAAACTCTGCTCCTTTAATCATAGTATAGCATTCTTGGTCACATATCTGTGGACTGTCAGAATCATAATACAGCCCTAATGAAACAGCCATTTCTGCGTCATCTATCTCCTTAATGAAAAATTCATCGTCTACAGTTCCTTCATAATACAATGTTAGTTCGTCAGGCTGCCAATTTAGTTTAACTTCTCCTACCTTCATTTCAAGTCCTCTATCCAAACCACTTCTAAATTTCTCTGGTAATCTGTATAATTCTCCCTCTGCACCTGCAGTTGAAGCATGGTTTAATATCAATGGAACTGTCATTCCATCACCTTTCGCCAATTCTTCTGGTAAATACAAGCGATTATTCAGAGATACTCCTGCGTAGGCTAGAGTTCCTTTAATTTTTCTACCTTCTACTGTTGGTTGATCATATAGAAGACTGTAAGATTGACCTTCTTTTGCTTTCAGTTTTAGACAACCCATCTGTATATCTACAAAGTCACCAAAATTCTCACATTTACACTTTGATTCTTTCAGTCTGATTTTTGGCTTCTTAGATTCAAGTGTGTATTCAACCCCTTTTAATGGTGTTTCATCTATTATTTCACCGTCTACAATATCCTCAAAGTCAAAAGTGTTAAGGCTAGTAGCTTCAGTAGCTTTACTCTCAACAGTATCTATAGTCTGCATAGTATCAGTGGGTTCTTTATTAGGCATGGTTTTATCATCAACTTTCTTGTTTTTAAGAATATTTTCCTGATAATCATCAACGTCTTTCCTTATCTCATCTGGAAGTGTGTCATGGTGTAAAAATGATGCTTGTAGACATAGAATGATTTGTGGTATTGTTAATGTCTTATTTGTAATAAATTGTGCAAAATCGTTTGGATACTTCTTGAGTTCTACTTCAGACACCCTACCTTTTTCATCAATAAGTGTAGCCATTCCG
>Ga0310125_10001935_pt1 | contig 10667 bp, 7 predicted proteins | sample CB11b_Tmax_Bot8__FD_203508 | JGI IMG/M metagenome (GOLD analysis project Ga0310125, IMG submission 203508) | Marine microbial communities from Western Arctic Ocean, Canada - CB11b_Tmax_Bot8 | ecosystem: Environmental > Aquatic > Marine > Oceanic | place: Canada: Western Arctic Ocean | collected... | reverse complement strand
GGATCACGCGAACGATCCAACGGCCGTGCGCCAAGCAATCCTCGAACTCAAGAAAAGACTCGACGGCATGGCGGATAAGGATCTGGCGCACTCACTACTCCACAATCTGGCTGTGCTGCATTACCAACTTGCGAGCATACTCGAAGCGGGGCATGCCGTCGACGAGACCTTCGGCGCCTGGAACGAATGTCTGAATTTCTGGGAAGAGAGTGTTTTTATCAATCCACAATTCTGGAATCGCGAGAGCCAGCGCTTCGCGGCGCCGGGCGAGAGTGTAACGCCGTTCAATGACGATGAGATCACGGCCATCAACGTCCAGTTCAAGCTCGAGAATTTTGTCACCCGCTTTGTCGAATACACGATGGAGAAAATCGAAGCAAGTGACGAGTCCGGGCTCGAGTGTTACCTGTCGCTGCTGACCTCGGCCGGTGAAAATCCACGCGAAAACCTGGCCATGCTCGGCCGGCGCTACAACGCTTTTAAGGCCGACATCGACCGCGACGACCCGCGCACTGACCAATGGAGCTTTGTCATCTGCAATCTGCTGGTCCACATCCGCATCGACGTGACCGATGGCCGTGACACGACATCGCTCACAGCCGATCTCGAAAGTCTCCGTAAAGCTCGCAGCGTGTTTCCTGAATACAGCGATTTTCAAAAGGCCAAGCGCGAGTTCACCACGAACATGCTCAACGCCCTGCAGCGTGGCGCCATGGGCGAGTTTGCGTCAGCGGGACAATTGCTTGAAAAGCTGTTACGCGACAAGCCCGCCGGCGTCCAATTGGGCAGCCTCGAGGGGTCGCTGCGAGTTCTGCGCGAAGCCGCCAAAGACCCCAATGCAGCTGCGGAGGGTGGCACGAAAATAGCCGCCGAGTTTGACAAAATGTACAGCGCCATGCGTAATCTCAACATCAAAAAGGCAAACACTGACGATGACAAGTCAAGCAAAAAACTCAAACCCGTCCAGTCCAGAGCCCCCGTCAATATATGACGAGCTCGGCCTCGAGCACACGGCGTCCGATGAAGAAATCGGCGCCCAGTTCGAGACGGCGATGGCTGCAATCTCTTCGCTGCCCGAGGACGAACGGGTCGCGAAGGCAGCGCAACTTCAGGAGCACATCAAGACCCTGAAAACTCGTCGCCAGCGCGTGCAGGTCAATGCACTCATTCTCGACCGCATCGACGTGCGCACCATTCAGAGCCGCTTGAAAAACCTGCCGAATCTGCAGTCCGAAAACGTCACACTGCCGCCACCAAGCCTCGCTCAGGTGTTGACGGAAGGCACCAGCAATGAACTCGCAGACCTCGATTTTTCCGAGTCCGAGCGGGATCCGGAACTGCAAATCGATGTCGCCGAGATAGCTGAACTGCAGCGCCGACGGAAGCCACGGCATATCGTCTTCGACAACTGAACCACTGCCGTTGACTCGATGCCGGACCACAATTGAAATCGGCGCGGTGCGTGGTACTTTGTGGCTGTCTGTGACAGCGACTGCACCACTGAACGTTGATACTCCGCCATGTCGTCGCGACAGCTATGGAGCCAGCCATGAGCGAAGAGGAAATAGGTCCCCTCGCAGGTACAAAAATTGCCGGCAAATACGCCCTCGAAAGGCGTGTCGGTGAAAGTAGCCTGGGCGAAATTTATGACGCCACACAGGAAACCGAGGGAGGCACCGATTGCGTTCGCGTCGAGGTTCTTTCCGGCACAATGGACGACGAGAACGTCGGCCGTTTTCTGCAGGAAGTCGAGCTGCTCACGAGCATCAATCATCCGAACATCCTGCGTGTCATCGACGCCGGCGAAGACGCCGGATGCTATTATCTGGTGACCCAGAGCGAGGCTGGCGGCTGTTCGCTCGACGACTACATGCTGCAACACAGCCCGCTGGCTGAGCGCGAGGTCATGGAGTTGATGATCCCAATCGTCGATGCACTCCACTATGTCTGGGAGACCAAGAAACTGCTGCATCGCGATTTCAAGCCAAACAACGTCTTCATCACCAGTGACCACCAGGCCAGACTTACCGGGTTCGGCATCGCCAAGTCTTCCGAAGAAGGGCAGTCAATGGACCTTACCGGCATCGGCTTCACCATCGGCACCCCCGAATACATGAGCCCGGAACAAATCAGGGGCAGCGACGACCTCGATTTCCGCTGCGACATGTATTCGCTCGGTATCGCTATGTACGAAATGGTGACCGGCTCGCTGCCGTTCGAGGAAATAGCGCCCCTGCTGCTGATGCAGAAACAGATGGACGAACCGCCCGAGCCCGCCAACGAACGCAACGTGAACGTCTCGGGAGAATGCACCGAACTGCTCAATCGGATGCTCGAGAAAGACCGTGAGGACCGCTACGAAAGCTGGCAGGCCCTCTCCGATGCCATGAAATCAGTGGCAGCCCGGGGCGGCAGCGGTGCTGCGGCAGCGACCGACGGTGAAGGCAAGCCCCGGGGCAAGGGGCTTACGCTGAAACTCGCAGTGATCGCGATGATCGCGGTGATCGCGGTGATCATTATCGCCACCGTCGTGACCTTGGTAAAAATCCTCTGACGACGGGCTCCCGTCCAGAATGACGCCAAGATAAGCTCAAAATCCAAAGGTCTTGATCAGCACGTCGGATTTGTGTCGCACCGCATCCCTTGCCTGTGTTTCGAAATCATCCGCAAAGGAATAATGGCTCGGTACTTTTTAGCTTGATTTCACGGTCAGGAATGCGCCGTGTCGCAAAGATGCACCGTAGACAACGTCTTATTCGTCGACGTCCAGATCCGTACCGGTCTCCCAGTCGTCATCCGACGCGGGCCGCGGCGGCAAGTCCCAATCGTCAACCGCCCCGCCGCCTCCCGGTTCCCGCGGCACGGCGGCACCCGGATCGCTGCCGCGGCGTAAGTCCGGCGGCATTCTGCCAGTCATTTCGAAGTGTTTTCGGCCCAGCTTGCTCAGCAATTCCTCGGCCCGGTCCCGGTCTCTTCCCGATCGCTTGTTGAATGTTTGGACCAGCATCAATGCCTGGACAATCTTCTCCGCGTCCTTAGTATTGAACGCCTGCAAAATCAACTCCCTCGCCTGCGCGTGCACCTTCTGCCAGCGCGGCGAACCGCGGTCAACGCGATCACGTTCGTCAATAAGCTTGCCTATCGCCCGTTCGCACAGCAGCTTGTCCACGGGTTCGTCGTAGATATGGTCCTGGAAGAGCTTGATGGATTCCTTGAACTTGCCCACCGCCACCAGCTCCTTCGCCTCGTCCATGAGCGCCCGCAGGGCGGGACTGGGCTCCATGGCCTGGCTGCGGTCATCCGGAGGCGGCGCTGGCTGAACGACAGTGGCTAACGGCAGGTTTTTATTCCTCGGTTCGTCGGGGGTACTGTTGTCGCGATTACCGGGTAGCCTGAAGAATAGCGATAGCGGCGACGAGCGTGGCCGTGGTGATCACCGCATATATCACCATCTGCCGTTTGCGGAAGTGACTGTCAATCACCTGCTTCTCTTCGAGCAGCCTGACGGCATGCTTCTTTTTGCCAGTGGACGACTGCAGCTGCTTTGCAATCTTGGCGTTGACAGCAGACTTCTTTTTCCCCCGCGCGGCGCCGCCGAAAGCGGCACCTTTGCCAGCAGGCTTGGCACCTTTGCCAGCACCCCGTCGTCTCACACCTGCGCTCGAATTTCCAGTTCTCTTCTTTTTACCTATAGCCGTGCCCTTATCGGCAGGTGCACGGTCGCTCTTATCACCGGCCCCAGCATCCGTGTCGGCAGACTCGCCATCGCTTTTATCACCGGACTCAGCGTCCGTGTCGGCAGGTTCACCGTCGTCCTGGTCGCCGGTCTTCAGTTCGTCCTGGTCGACGGGCTTGGCATCACCCTTGTCCGCAGGTTTCGATGCATTTGCGGGCTTGTCGTTGCCATCGGCCTCCTGCTGCAACTGCCGGCGCTTGCTTTCGATTTCGGCTTCGACCTGCTTGCGGATCTCTGCCTCGAGGGCTTGGATGTCGTCATCCGGCGTTTGGTCACCGCTGCTCGTTGATGGCTCGCCGCCCTCGTGCCGACCGGCAAGCTTTTCCTCAACGTCTTTGCGGATCTCCGCCTTGAGTTGCTCGTGAGCGTCAGGTTTCTGGTCCATCATTCTTTCCTTTGTCACCGGACCGTGCTTTCCGTCTGGCTTTTTCTTTCGCAGCGATTATCGCCTTCTGGCGGGCGACCTCGACAGCTTTCTTTTTCGCCTCTTCGATCTTCTTCTGACGCGCGTCGTTGGCCTTTGGCTCGGTCGATTCTGGTGCTTGCTTCTGGGCGGCTTCTGCAGTTGCCGCTATGCTCTGGCGCTGTTTCTCGGCCAATACACGGCGGGCTTTTTCTTCGGCCTCACGTCGGGCGGCAGCGATCGCCTGCTGGCGCTTCAAACTGGCGGCGGTGGCTCGTGCATTCTTTGCTTCCTCCACGGCCTTCTGCTTGGCCAGCTCCGCTTCCCGTTTAGCGCGCTCGGCCTCAGCTTCCACGGCACGCTTCACTTCCTCGGCGGCGTCACGGGCGCGTTGCGCTTCTTCCATTGCCATGCGTTTCGCCTCTTCGGCGGCTTCCTTAGCGCGTTCAGCATCGGCGAACGCCGCCCGCTTGGCCTCCTCGATGGCGCGCATCGCTTCTTCCGCTTCCCGGCGCATCTCTGCAGCTCGACGGAGCGCCTCCTTTTCGACAACATAAAGTGCATCGGTGCCGGCTATCCTTTCATGCTCGGTGATGCTGGTGATGAAATCGGCCTGGACAGGTTTGGCCACCTTGATTTCTTCGTTCTTCGCCGCTGCCGCAATTTTCGAATCTATCAGATTCCCAGTGTCTGTGCTGAGCATGGTCGAACCCGACGTCGGTGCTGCAGTGGACAAGGCCTTGCTGTCGGGGTCGACGATGCGTATCTGGGTCGAGACGTTGTGGTTGGTCCAATCCTCAGCGCTCTCCGGCGGCAGCTTATCCGGCTCGTCATCGAAATTGATCTCGACCTCGAGCGTCAGGCGGCAGTGCGGGCACTCGATTTCGGACACGACCATGTCGAGCGCGAGCTCGGAACCGCAATTTGGACACATTTCGGTGATCTGCATGAGATCATCCCACTCTTGTCAATCTGAATCCACAAGTCAGGTCATTGATATCGACGTTATCCAAGCCCTCGGTGTCAGCACACCGCTGCAATGTGTGGGCCAGAGTTTCACAGGAAATATATGTCCGATGAGCGTCAATAGCGACCTCCAATTCATCCGGGCAGCAATAATGGACATCGATGCGGTCGGAGACATCGAAGTCTTTTCCCTTGCGCAGATTCTGGACGCGATTGATGACTTCGCGAGCCAGGCCTTCATTGAGCAGCGCGGGGTCGAGCTGGAGATCCAGCGCCACGGTTATCTGGCCTTCGTTGGCGACCGCGAGTCCCTCTTTTTCCTGGCGGCGGATGTCTATGTCGTCGAACTCAAGCTCGACATCGTTTCCACCTTCCAGCGTCAGGGTGACAGTCTCGCCGCGGCGCAAACCATCGATCTGTTCGCCTGTCAAAGCGGCGATGCCGGCAGCCGCGAGCTTGACGTCTTTGCCGAGTTTCGGTCCCAGCCGCTTGAAGTTGGCTTTGGCACTCAAATGCACCAGCGCCTGTTCGTCTTCATGGACGACGACCGACTTGACATTTAATTCCTCGGCGATGACATCCTGCATGGCATCGAGATCGGCGCGAGTGTCGGCGTCCAATGAAACGAGCACGACCGATTGCAGAGGTTGCCGGATCTTAACCGTCGCCTGCCGCCGCAGAAACCGCCCCAGCGACACCGCCGTCATGGCATTTGCCATGCGCACATCGAGTTCCGGTTTGCGGAAACGTCCCGCAGCAGTCGGAAAATCGCAGAGATGCACGGACTCGGGCATTTGAGATGTTCGCAGATTTCGGTAGATCGTCTCGGTCATGAAGGGGATAAATGGCGCCGCCACCTGGCATATGGTCACCAGCACATGGTGCAGCGTCGTATAGGCGGCGTCCTTGTCCTGGTCGTTCTGGCTCTTCCAGAACCGTCGGCGATTACGCCGGATGTACCAGTTGGTCAGATCGTCAACGAACGGCGCCAACCGCGTCGCACCGGCGTACAGGTCATAGGCATCCAGAGCCTCGCTAATATCGGCAACAGTGCCTTCAAGGCGCGAGAGGATCCACTGGTCCAGCAGGTTGTCGACCGCACTTAGGTCGAAACTGTTGTCCTCTGGCGACCAGTCGTCAGCGATGGCATAGTTGACCAGGAAACTGTAGGAATTCCACAGTGGCAACATGACTACGCGCATAACTTCCTTGACCGCATCTTCGGAGAATCGCAGATCGGCGCCACGCACGACCGGCGACGTCAGCAGGCACAGGCGCAAAGCATCGGCGCCATAGGCGCCGATGACTTTCTCAGGCGCCGGGTAGTTGCCTTTGCTCTTCGACATTTTCTCGCCGTCTTCCGCCAGGATCATGCCATTGACGATAACGTTTCTGAACGCCGGCTTGTCGAACAGCGCGGCACCCAGCACCACGAGCGTGTAGAACCAGCCGCGCGTCTGGTCGAGGCCCTCCGCGATGAAATCGGCCGGGTAATGATTTTCGAGCCATTCGCGGTTGTTGAATGGATAGTGTTTCTGCGCATACGGCATCGAGCCGCTCTCGAACCAGCAGTCCAGCACCTCGGGCACCCGGTGCAGTTCACTGCCGGACGGCATCTTCACTACGACGTCGTCAACGAAATGCTTGTGGATATCGTCGAACTTGCGGCCGCTTATTTCTTCGAGCTCGGCGACCGAGCCGACGCAGACAGCTTCGCCGGTTTCCTCGTTGCGCCAGATCGGCAGCGGACAGCCCCAATAACGATTGCGCGACACGGCCCAGTCCCGGGCATTCTCCAGCCACTTGCCAAAGCGACCGTTCTTGATGTGATCGGGCACCCAGCGAATCTGGCTGTTGGCACGGAGCATGGCGTCCTTGATTCGATCGATCCTGATGAACCAGGTGGAGATGGCTCGGTAGATCAGCGGTGAGTCGCAGCGCCAGCAGTGCGGGTACGCGTGGCTGTACGAACTGCGATGCACCAGGTTGCCATCGGTTTTCAGCCGATCGATAATTTCGCGATCGCAGTCTTTGACGAAGCGCCCGACCCAGTCACTGACCTCCTCGGTGTAGCAACATTCGGCATCGACGGGACAGACGTCGGCAGGAATGCCGTGGTCCTTGGCGACACGCGCATCATCTTCACCGAAACCCGGGGCGCTGTGGACAATACCGGTACCCGTTTCGATCGTGACGAAGGCGTCATCGACGACGACGAAGGCGCCCTCGTCTGCGAGGTCCGCAAAATACGGCAGGAGTGGTTCGTACCGTCGCCCGACAAGGTCGCGGCCGTGGCAGCGCTCGACGATCTCGGGTGCGTTGTCCTTGTAATATTCTGCAACTCGGTCCGCCGCCAGGATGAGGTGCGCACCATCGTCTGCGACAGTTACGTACTCGATGTCGGGCCCGACGATCAATCCGAGGTTGGCGGGCAATGTCCAGGGTGTCGTGGTCCAGGCCAGCATCCAGGTATCCGCCACGTCGGCCATTTTGAAGCGGACAGTCACGGCCGGATCGGAAACGGTCTGATGAACGCCTTCGCCGGTGGCTTCGAAATTCGACAATGGCGTGGCACAGCGCGGGCAGTATGGCAGGATTTTTTGTCCCTCGTAAACGAGATCCTTGTCCCACAGACTCTTGAAGACCCACCAGATGGATTCCATGTAGGACATGTCCATAGTCCGGTAGCCTTTGTCGAAATCGACCCAGCGGCCCATGCGATGGACAACATTCTCCCACTCGCCGGTGTAGCGCAGGACGATCTTGCGGCAGGACTCGTTGAACTTGTCGATGCCGTAGGCCTCGATTTCATGCTTGCTGCTGATTTCGAGTTCTTTTTCCATCTCGTTTTCGACCGGCAACCCATGGCAGTCCCAACCGAAAACACGTTCGACGTATTTGCCGCACATGGTTTGGTAGCGCGGGATCACGTCCTTGATGGTACCTGCGAGCAGATGGCCGTAGTGGGGCAGGCCGGTCGCGAACGGCGGGCCGTCGTAGAAAACGTACTCGTCGCAGCCGCGGCGCTGTTCGAGTGATTTTTCGAAGACCCCGTTGTCCTGCCAAAAACGCAGGACAGCTTCTTCCTCGCCGGCAAAATTGACTTGCGGAGAAACTTTTTTTAACATTCTCGTCACCGTATTGGGGAAACAGAAATCCGACGCCGTCCGGTGGGAAATCGGACGGGCAAGGCCGTCGTCAGGGTGCGCACCGGATCGTGACGCTAATCATGGACTTCGACACAGCTATCGATCTTGCCGTAGGGTATTCGCAAAGTCTGTCCTTTGCCGCCTGTACTGGCGATTTCAATGACTACCGCGTTCAGCAGAACTTCGACGATGCGTTCAGCCCGCAACTCTTCACCGCCGACGGTGATCACGTACGGTCCCAATGCGCGACCCGTCGAGTCTACGGCTCGGTGCTTGAAATAGGATTCACCGAAAGAGGCGGTGGCGTCCAGCATGTCCGGATCAATCAAGCCGACCGAACTGTCCTCGCCAATCGACGCCACCGGCAGCATCGCAGCCGGTGGCGGACCATCGACGCGCTCGATCCTCTCCTCGTTGGTAGCGGCCGAATCCGTTTCCTTCATGGTACGATAGGGCAGCACGACCAGAATGATCAGGGGGTAGACAATGGGGATGACCAGGCCGGCGATGAAATGCATCAACGGACCGTGCATGCGTGTCTCCGCCACTGATGACGCGAAGCAGCCGGACCAGATCCACACCGTGACGACGGCAACACAAATCGCAACCGCTATCTGGTTGTCGATATCGAGAAAAAAGTCGCCGTAATCTTGAAAAACCTGCTGCAGATCCATGTCTCCCTCGTAACTTTACTGTGGCCGCCACAATCCCTCAGTTGCCGCGGTCGGCGAATGCGAATAAATGATCACTTGCTTTGACCGATATCAAGCTATCACATGCATTTAGCGTTTCAGCGAAATGGTCATTGCAGCCGCTGATTGGGGTAGGCTTCGTTGGGGTTCACGCTTGATTTGTTACGTGTTGTCCAGCCCCAGAACCGCCTGCATGTCATAGAGCCCGGGCTCTGCGGTCATCAGAAATCTTGCGGCCCGCAAGGCGCCGCGGGCAAAGGTGTCGCGGCTGCCCGCCTTGTGGGTGAGCTCAAGGCGCTCACCGCCGGTTGCAAAGATGACGGTGTGATCACCGACGACATCGCCGCCGCGCAGGGCGTGCATGCCGATTTCGCGTTTTGTGCGGGCCCCTGCCATGCCCTCGCGACCGTGTCGCGTGTCGCTGCGGTAGTCAAGATCGCGGGTCTCGGCCAGAATCTCACCAAGCCGCTCGGCAGTACCGCTCGGCGCATCTTTTTTCTGGTTGTGGTGCATCTCGACGATTTCAATGTCGTAGTCCTCATCCAGAATGCTGGCGGCTTCGGCGCACAACTTGAACAGGAGGTTGACGCCGACGCTCATGTTCGGTGCAAACACGATCCGTCCCGTCTCGGCCAGCTGGCGCAGGCTCTCGCGGTCCGCCGCCGGCATGGCAGTCGTGCCGATGACAACACCGCAATCCGCAGCAACAGCGGTGCGGGCGTTGGCCAGCACGGTCGCCGCGGTCGAGAAGTCGATCGTGACGTCGGTATCGGCCACGGCCGCGGCGATGTCGTCAGTCAGCGCCACGCCCAAGCTGGCGCCGCCGGCCACTGTGCCGGCATCTTCACCAAGCAGCGGGCAACCGCTGTATTCAATCGCGCCGGTAAGTGTCAGGTCCGGTGCTTCGGCGGTCAGGCTCACGAGTCGCCGCCCCATGCGGCCGGCTGCGCCTATGATAAGGATTCGGATCATATTCCTGTCCGGTTGAGCAGAAACAGTTCAGGCAAGATTGCGTGTGTCAGACGGCGAGGCCGGTGTTGCGCATCGCCTGCAGGAGAATCTCACGATTCGCCGTAGCCAGTTCGCACATCGGCAGGCGATATTCTTCGCAGATCAGACCAAGCGCCGCGACAGCGGCTTTCACCGGGATCGGATTGGTCTCGATAAAGAGTGCCTCAAACAACTCATATAGTCGGCAGTGAACTTCCAGCGCACCGACGAAATCCCCGGCCAGTGCGCGGGTAGTCAGTTCGGTGACTTCGGCCGGAACAACGTTGGAGGCGACACTGATCACGCCGGTGGCGCCAAGCACCATCATCGGCAGCGTCAGCGCGTCATCGCCGCTCACCACAGTGATGTCACAGGCGCGCAGCGTCTTGCTGACGCGATCCGCGTCGCCGCCGGCTTCCTTGACTGCGACGATGTTCGGGTGCGCGGCCAGGCGCTTGACGGTATCGATGGAAATTTCGATATTGCAGCGACCGGGGATGTTGTAGAGAACCACTGGCAGACCAATGTCGGCGACGGTCGAAAAATGGCGGTACAGCCCTTCCTGCGTCGGCTTGTTGTAATAAGGCGACACCTGCAGCGTGGCGTCGGCGCCATCGCCACGGGCGTGCTCGGTGAGCTCGACAGCCTCGGCGGTGCTGTTACCGCCGGTACCGGCGATGACTTTGCAGCGGCCGTCGACACTGTTGATAACCTGTGCGATCACCTTGTTA
>Ga0310125_10001929_pt1 | contig 10688 bp, 9 predicted proteins | sample CB11b_Tmax_Bot8__FD_203508 | JGI IMG/M metagenome (GOLD analysis project Ga0310125, IMG submission 203508) | Marine microbial communities from Western Arctic Ocean, Canada - CB11b_Tmax_Bot8 | ecosystem: Environmental > Aquatic > Marine > Oceanic | place: Canada: Western Arctic Ocean | collected... | reverse complement strand
GGCCGCTCTCGCTGCCGGCGCAGGCGCGGAACGTTTCAACCGCAATCGCGAGCCCCGCCTGCATGTCAGCTGCGCCGAGGCCGACAAGGTTGCCGCCCTCGCGGTGGGGTGCGTGCGGCGCCTCCCATCCAGGGGCGGGCGGCACCGTGTCGAGGTGCGCGCAGAGCAGGACCGGGGCGCCGTCACCGGGGGCGTGGCACCAGAGATTCACCGTGCCGTCGACAACCGGCTGTAGCTCCGGTTCCCAGTCGGAAAGGTAGTCGGCAAGGAACTTCGCTTTGGTAATTTCGTCACCCATCATCGACGGAATCGCGATGAGCTGTTCGAGCAGCCGTTCCAGTTCAGGCAAGGCTCACCTCGCCCGCGTGGAGCCGCTCGGTCCCGTCGGCGGTGCGCACCTCCAGCGCGCCGTCGGTGCCGACCGCGAGCACGGTGCCGCGGCCGCCCTCCCACGCAACCGGCTGCCCCAGCAGCTGCTCGTGGACGCGATAGCGCGCCAGGAACTCCGGCGCCGGCAGCCGCACCAGCTCGCGCAGCCGCGCGATAATGGTGGTCGCGAGCGGCTCCAGCCGCGCCTGCCAGTCGGCGGCGGGTGGCAGGCTGCCGCCCGCCGCCTCGAGCGTCGTTGCGCCCTCTATCGGCGGCTCACCCGCAAGGTTGAGGCCAATGCCCGCCACCGCCAATTCGTCATCGGCTTCGCACAGAATGCCGCCCAGCTTGCTGCCCGCGCAGAGCAGGTCGTTGGGCCATTTCAGCCCGATACGTTCGGGGCAGTGTGGCTGCAATACATCGCGTGCCGCGAGGCCAGCGCGAAGCGGCAGGAGCGAGTCGTTTTCCACGACGACCGCCATATAAAGTCCCCCGACAGGCGATTCCCAGCTGCGGCCGCGGCGACCGCGGCCCGCCGTCTGCTCGCGCGCAACCAGCGCGTCCCAGCGCGGCAGCCGCCGTGCGAGTAGACTGCGGTTGGTCGAATCGACGCTCTCCAGCCAGTAAATCACATGAACGCCCCGAGGCTGGTCTGCTGGATTTCCTCGTTCTCCAGCGTGTCCTCGATAGACTGGAATATCAACTCCAACCGCTGCTTAATGAACGGCCGCGCCTCGTAGCGCTGCGCCATTTCATGCGCCATAATGCGGTACTTCGAGACCGAGGCGCGCGAGATGTTGAGCAGCAGTCCGCCGCCGCATTTCGGGCAGCTTTCGCGCAGCGGCGGCCGTCGGTACTTGGCGGTGCATTTCTTGCAGCGCACCCCCTGTGTCGCGAAGGCGCGCAGGTTACCGATGAGGTCACGCATCAGGTGCTTCTCGATAGTCTGCTCGGCAACATACGTAGCGTCGGAAGCGCGGAGCCGCTGCGCCAGCTCGAGGGTCGCCTGCGACTTCTCCAGCATCGTCCCCAGCACGACGTAGCGCGATTCGTGCGGCCCGTCGTTCAGGTCACTGGTGGAATGGGTGAAGCCGAAATCATGGTACTGGGCCGGAGTTTCCAGCCGGTCGGAGACCATATCGAGATGCTCACTCAGCGTAGAGGGATGGTCACCACGGGCTGCAGCCTGGTAGAATTCGAGCGGCAGCTGCGTCTCGAGGTCGATATTGTGCGCCTCATTATCAATCTCGGTCGGGTCAATGCGGGTGCTCAGCACGCGCGGAATATCCATCGTTCCCCCACGCGTTGTCGGGAGGAAAAAATCAGAGTAGTTGAGCAGTGCGTCGAGCAGCAGCATCACCGAATCCTCGTCGCCGTCGCAGTTGCGCCGCTTGGCAGCGTGCATAAACGGGTGCGCATACTGCACCTTGGCGTGGGTGAAGCCGATAAGCCGCGCCAGCACTCCGGCCGAGGTGTGCGGGCTAAGGCAGATTAGCAGCTGGCCTATGAGCTCCTCCGGCTGCGCCGCGTCCGGCAGTTTGTAAAAATGGTCGCAGCCGTAGAGCTGCTTCAGCTCGTCATCGACGAATCGGGCGACCCCCAGCAGCCAGTCACTGGCGCGGCGCGAGATGATGAGGTCCTGCACCCTCATTTCGAGCAGCTGGGTGGTGTCGCGTAACTCCACGCCGTCGATATCCTGCGTGTACCCCAGTTCGCGCGCCTTCTCGACGCTGAGGCCGATTTCGGCCGGACGGAAGTGGGTCAGCGGCAGGTTCATCATGTCGTAGCGCAGCGTCCCGTCCTTGAACACCCGCAGGTCGTAGCGCGCGCGCAGTAGCCCCTTCTCCAGCGCCTCGGGAGTGCGGGTGGCAGACATCATCGAGCGGACGCCCTTCACCGGCGGCAGCACGCCGATTCCGGTGTTGCGCTGCGCCGCCGCGACCTCGGCGCGCAGGTCCACCTCGCGCCGCTTCGCCTGCTCTTTCACCACCGTCCGCTGGCCGCAATGGTGGACCGCAACCGTCTCGGTGCTGCACTTGCGGCAGTAGCGCAGCTCCGTCTCCAGTTCGACCCCCTTGCTAGGGCGGCCCAGTTGGCTCTGCGACGGCTGCGATTCCAGCGCCTTGTTTAGCATCCGTTGCGGGCCGCCCGCCGGCCCGACGGGGAAGAGCACGTGCGGCGGCGGCTTCATGCGTCGCACGTCCGCCTTCTCGGGGCGACCCATGCTGGCGCCGAGCCGCGTCGGGGCGCGGGCGCGGATTTCGACGCCGGCAGCGGCGGAGACCTGCGCCAGTACGTCGTCGCCAGCGGAGGGCGGTGCGTCGCCGAGGCAGTGGAGCAGCGCGTCGGCCTCGGCGCCGACGCGCAACGCATCGCCAGCGGGCGCGAACGGGATGCCCAGCGTCAGCAACAGTGGCTGAGCCGCCGCCGGGAAGAGGAAGTCGTCTCCGTCCCGGCTGCCGTCGGCTGCGAGCTGGCGCAGCTGCGCCAGCTCGTCGAGGCTGAGGTCGTGCCACAAGAAGGTGTGCGCGGGGTGGAGCGGGACGCTGTGCTGCTGCGAAAGCGCGAGCGCCGCGGCGAAGTCAAGTTCCCCATCCGGCGATTCACCACCGGCTGCGCCCAAATCGGCTTCCCACCACTCAACGCACCAGCCGCCCGGCACCAGCGCGTGGTTGTTCTCGAGGAACTCCCCCGGTGGAATCAGTACCTCGCCCACGTCAATGATTTCGCGGATGCGGGGTGCGACCGTCTCCGCCGCGTCGCGGCTGGAAAGGCGGACGCAGCTGCCGTCGTCGAGCAGCACCAGTGGCCCCTCGATGGAGTCACACGGCGTGACCGCCGCCGCCTTGCCAGGAAGCTGGATTTTGAGCTGGGTACCGATGGCCGTGAAGCTGTCAAGCGCGACCATCGTCGCCGGATTCAGCGCGACCGCCGCGAGGCCCGTAAGCCGCGTGCGGCCGTAGCGCAGGCGGAAGCCACCCGGGCGGTCCGGGAACGCGAAAATCGGGCGGCCGACGAGCACATCCTTGAGATACTTGTATTCGCCCGCGCCCGCTTGCTCCCGCTTCCGCTCGGCATACAAGCGTAGGAAATCCCAGCCGCCAATCTCGAGCCGCTCGACGTGCTTGAGCACCTTGGCCGCCTTGAGGCAGAGCCCCTCGGCAATGACCAGCGCCGCGCCGCCACGCAACCGGTTGGTCTCGACGCGCGGCAGGTCGCGGTTGCCCGCCACCTCAATGCGCTCGGTCGGCTCGCCGGTGATGCAGACCGGGCAGGCGCGCACAATTGCGTCAATCTCGTCGCCTGACGGGAGGTATTGCAGGTTGACCGCGCGCTTGTAGAGCGGAATTTCCTCCTTGTAGCGCTCAACCTCGGCCGACGTGGGGATGTAGGCGTCAAGCCCCAGCTCGCGCCGCACGACATCGGCAATCAGCACCGAAAGCGCCTGCGCGGTCCCCCCCGCGGCCCGAATCGGGCCGGCGTAATAAATGGCGGCACAGCGGGTCGAGTTGTGGTTCTCCATCGTCGCAACGCGCACCACCCCCTCGGTCGGCGCGACCAGCACGCCTTCGGTGAGGATTGAAAGCGAGGTGCGCACCGCCTGCTCGAGCGCCTTCTCGACCCCCAACTCGTCGCGCAGTTCGCTGGCGAGCTCGCGCGCGACCAGCAGCGCCGCGGTCTGCCGGTCGTGCTTCGCAATCACCTCGCGGATGCGCGGTGCGATACCCTCCGGGCCGACCTGCGCCTCGACCCGCTCGGCGAGGTCGCGCGCCCGCGGGATTTCGGCCTCGTCCTCGAGGTCGTAGCCCGCCTTGCGGGCGCGCCCCACCAGCTCGTAGCACTCGCTGGCGCGCGCCTCTAGGGCTTCGAAGTAGGCCTCCATTTCGGGAGACGCGACGGCTGCCACACAGCCCCATCCCGCCGCGGCTTAAGCGCTATGCGCCGCCCGAGAAAACCCTAAATCCACCCGGCACTACAACCCCGATGTCGGAATCGTGATTCTGTTGAACGGAACCGACCGAGGGTTGGACCCTCTCAACTCCAGCAGGAGCCCTTGAGCATGAGTGCGGCCACACAACTCGTCGAGCTTCTCGAACTCGAACGCCACCCGGTGGCAGTGGCCTTCCTCGACACGCCGCCCGAGGATCTGCCGCGGACCGAGCAGATGGCCGCGGCCGGCTGCGGATACTGGAAACGCGCCGCCGACGGAGAGGCATTCTACACCGAGGCGACAGACCACTACGGCTGCCCGATCGGCGCGCACACCCATGGCATCGACCTGCCCGAGGAGCAGGGAGCCGAGCTCGAGGACGTGATCGGCACGATGGTCGAGTTGGAGTACCTCGAGATGCAGGAGGTCGCGGAGATCCCGCGACGCGAGGAGCCCTTCGGTGTCGTCAGCTACGCACCCCTGGCCGAGACTACGTTCGAACCCGACGTGGTGCTCGTCCGCGGCAGTGCCCGGCAGATGATGGTACTGGCCGAGGCGGCTCATGCCGCGGGCGTGGCCTGCCAGAGCTCGATGGTCGGACGGCCGACCTGTGCGGCGATCCCCGAAGTGATGCAATCGGGGCTGAGTGCCACCAACCTCGGCTGCATCGGCAACCGCGTCTACACCGAACTGGGTGACGACGAACTCTATTTCGCGTTTGCCGGGCTGCAACTCGAGAAGATCGTCGAACGGCTCTCGGCCATCATCAACGCGAACAAACAGTTGGAAACTTACCATCGCGAACGGGTATCATGAACAACTGCAGGAGTCGCTGGCGCTATCTCATCCATCGCAGCGCCTGCAAGAATTCCAAGGGGAAGGGGTGTTTTCGTGCGGTTCTGGCAAAATACTGTGCCATAGTCGGTAAGGTCCCCAAATAATATTAAAAAAATATTATCCTATGCGCCATAGGAGTCAATCCAGATAGTGCGGTAGGCGTCCGCGGCGCTGCGCACGCCGAGGCGGTAGATGCCGTAGCCACAGGCGGCAAAGAGCGCGCCGGCGACCAGCCCGAGCCCGTAGCGCGTCCCGTCGGGCAGTGAGTACATCAGCATCACCGACGCCGGGAGCAGCGCCAGCAGCGCCGACATGAACGCCGAGGCGCCGATGAGCATGAACTGCGTCAGCACGTCGGGGTTCCCCCGGTCGTGCTCGTCGAAGCTGGCGAAGGCTGTGCCAGCCCACAAGCCGAGGCCGGCGTTGGCGAGCGTCAGCGCAATGGCGATTTCGCCGAAGAAGAGCGTCACCTGCCACGGGAAGCCGGCCGCCAGCGGCAGCGGCAGCCAGACCAACACGATGCCGGGCAGCGCCAGCAGCAGCAGCCCCAGCCCCTTGCCCTGCATCACAGTGCGCGAATCGACCGGCAGCCCCTTCAGCACCCACAACCGGTGGCCCTCGATGCCGAGCAGCGCCGCGCCGACCAGCGTGCATTGCAGCAGCGCCGCCATGTAGAGCGCCAGCGCGAGGAGGCCCGGGTAGTAGTGGTGCGGCGCGAGGTCGCCCACCTCCTCGCCGGGGATGCCGGTCTGGTAATACCAGAAGAGCAGGATGGCCGAGATCGAGAGCGTCGAGAGCGTCGCGGTGAGGAAGTCGCGCTCGCGGATGGCCGAAGTGATTTCCTTGCGCGCCACTGCGGCGACGCGCCGGCCCACCAGCCGCCGCAGCCAGCGCAGCTCCATCACGCGCCACTTGAGCGTCGTGCCGGTCGCCAGCCGCTGCGCCGCAACCGCGTCGAGGTATAGTCCGTCAGCAAGCCAGAGGTAGCCCAGCAGCAGCAGCAGCGCCACGGCGGAGACTTGCTGCACCAGCGCCGGCGCCGCGTGCGCGTAGCTGGCGAGATACATCAACAGCATCAGCAGCGGCGCCAGCGTCGCGAGGTAGCGCAGCTTGCGCGACATCGGCTGGAGGTTGCCGAGCACCGAGAAGAGAAAACCGCAGAGCGGCGCCAGCAGCGCGAACAGCGCCAGCAGCGTCCAGAACGGCGCCGGAATCGCGAGCGAAATGCCGGCGCCCCAGCGCACCAGCAGCGAGAGCGCAACCCCTAGCGCGACCAGCGCCGTCGCGCCGAGCGCGACGGCGCCAAACTGCCCCAGCATCACGCTGCGCGTCGCCAGCGGCTGCATCAGGTGCAAGTCCACCTCGCGGGCGCGCAGCGCGTGCCGCTGCGTCATCCCGGCCGACCGCAGCAGCAGCAGCACGAACAGCAGCAGGAGAATCGTGCCATACCCCTCGTCGGGGAACTGCTCGGGCCGCATCGCGACGAAGGCGATGATACGCACGCCCACTAGCACCATCAGCAGCGCCAGCGCGCCCATCACGACAGTCGCCAGCGGACGCCGCCCCACCGAGCGCGCGAAGCGGCGCCAGCCGCTTCGCAGCTCCGCACGGCAGATTGCGGCGGCGCTCACCCACCCATCCGGTCCAGCCGCCGCGTCTCGCGCGACGCACGCTGGTAAGCGCGGTAATGGTCGCGGCACAACTTCACGCGCCGCCCGCCCTCCAGCGCCAGCTCTGGCAGCGCCTCCGCCACGCGCGACCGCGGCTGCGACCGCTGTGGCGCTTTATCGCACCCCTCAACCGCGCAGCCGCCGCCGCTCGCGGCGGCGTCTGCGGGAGCGGAGGCAGATTCGGAGATTTCACGGCGGCGCATGGCACGGCAGCGAACAGGATAACTTAAAGCAGACTCACCCCGAATCGAGGCCGCCCGCGTGCGCATCGAGGTGGCCGCAGCCGGGGCAGAGGCCGTCCTCGAGCAGCAGGGTATCGCACTCGGGGCACCAGCCGGGCGACCCCTCGGGCGCGGTCTCGACGACCCATTGCGCCGCGAGCAGGCAGCCAATAGCGCCGACAACCATCACCGCCTTGAGCGCCAGCTGCAGCCAGCCGCCCGCCGGGAGCAGCAGCGCGTCGACGAACAGCAGCAGCCCGCAGGCGATGACCGAGAAGGTCCACTTGGCGTGCGGGCCAGGGCGGTAATGGTAGAGATACGCGACCGCAATCACCAGCAGAATCAGCAGCTGGCTGTAGCAGACGAGCGCCTCGAACTCCATGGGGGGTCAGGGGCTGTTAATTTAATTCAGGTGGTCGTCGGTCGGCTGCGGGTGAACTCACCCGAATTCGACGAGGTCTCCAACATCCTCGTAGAGGCTCGGCCCGCTGCCGAGGTAGTAGACTGAACCGAGCCGGCTGCGCGAATCCTCGGGCTGCGGATCCTCCATGGTGGCGCATTCGCCCGTGCAGCCGTCGGCGAAGGCGATGTAGACGCGCCCCTCCCGGTCGATATGCAGGTCGTTGAAGTCTAGCAGATTCCGGTTGGAGCCGCCGATGTCGCGGCAATCACCGCTGTTCAGGCAGATGCTGCCGACCTGGACAGGGTCCGCGGATAAGCGTACCGTGTGGAACACGGGGTTCGGATCCAGCGCATTCAGGCTGTAGGTGACGTAGATGTAGTAACTGACGTTGGAGTTGGCGTAGTGGGCATTGCCATCCCATGGATTCCCGTCGATGTCGGATTGGTTCAATTCACTCGCGTTCTCACTCCCTAGGTAAGTAATCGCAATCCTTCCGGGATCTCCTGCATCAACCTGAGGGAATACTGACGAGATGACTGCGCTCGGGCTGATACGAATACTGGTCTGTTCCCATGACTCCCCTGAATCATTACTCCTCGACATGTAGACGCCTTCGTCGGCCCCGGTCCAGATGTGGTATGCATTGGATTCTGTGTCGGTGGCAACCTCCGAATTCTTGCGTGGATAGGGCGTACCTACATCCTCACCCATGGATCGAACAAACCAAGTCAAACCATTGTCATCGGAAACGATGACTGTGGGTGTTTCGACTCTGGGGGTCACGTAGACCGTTCCATCCGGTGCAGAAGTGATCGCTCCATGGAGTCCACCATTGGTGGTGGCCAATCCGAAGATTTGTCCACCTGCGTCAAATGTAGCACCTCCATCAAAACTGGTGTAACAGAAGATTCCAGCGAGTTTGTTGTAACAATAGTATACGGCTTGATCATAGTAAGATTGGGACACTTGGCCGCCGAGACCGTATCCACTGCTCGTCCAAGGGCCTGATGCCAGTTTGATGTGATCATTAATCGGAGTCGTACCAGAGTCGTGCATATTGCCCTCCCAAGTTTCTCCATCATCATCGCTCCAGCATATCCAAGACGTCTCCAGACCCTGCATCTGCACGTTGAATATCCGATCAGTCACAGGATCAACCCACCCCCACGGGTCATTGGTTTGGAACGCGCATAAAAGACCCGTCACATCCTCCCATGATTGGCCATGGTCGCAAGAACGCATGACCTTCTCAAACGCGATGAAAAAGATGCAGCCGCTCGAGGTGATGCCGATGCTGGGTTCGGCCCCGTTCTCGCCCACGTCGCTGAAGACGAAGCTGAGCGGCAAGGGCAGTTCATCGACCGCCAGGCCATCGGGCCCAGTGACGAAGACCCCGTCCGGCAGAGGCGGCTCCTCGGGCGGAGGCGGCGGTGGCGTGGGGCTCTGGAGGCAACCCGAGAGGCCACTTGCCGAAACGATGAGGAAGGCCATCGCCAACTGCATAAACCTTGACTGAAATCGCATCGATGAGCCCAGCAAAGGGGTCGTCATAACAGTTTCCAGTGGTGTCGTTTCGTGCCCTCGCACCTAATCCAGCGTAATCGACGGCATCAGCGGGCGCGTCGCAAAGCCTTTCAACGCGAAGTTGGACCCTTCGCCGACGCGGCAGACGAAGAGATCGCGGTGGTGCCTAGAGAGGCCGAACTCGTCGAAGCAGGCAACGCCGCCGCACACTTCCATCGCCAGCGTCAGCAGGTCGCTGGCGCGGCGAGAGCACTCGACCTTGACCTTGGCGGCCGACTCGCGGTCGAGCGTGCCGGCATCGTAGCGCCGGCAGAGGTCGACCAGCCAAGTCAGTCCCTGTTCGAGCGCGATGTCCATGTCCAGCACGACGTCCTGCACGCGCTGGTAGCGGCCGAGCGGTCCGCCCATGATTTCGCGCTCCTGCGCGTATCCGCGGACGCGGTCGAGCGCGCACGCCAGCGACGCCAGCGAGAGCGCGGCGATGAAGAGGCGGCCGCCGTTGAGCGTCTGCGCCATCACCCGGAAGCCTTCGTCCATCTCGCCGAGCAGGTCGCCTTCAGAAACGCGCACGCCGTCGAGCATGATTGAGCCGGTCGATGACTGCGTCCAGAGGTCCTTGCCTGCCATCTCCTGGTAGTGGACGCCGTCAGCGTCCATCGGGACGATGAAACAGCTCGAGCGGTGACCCGGCCCCCCATCGGGGGCGGTCAGTGCGTGGACGATGACGTGCGACGCCCACTTTGCATTGGTCGACCAGCACTTCTCGCCGCGAATGACCCAGCCGTCGCCGTCGCGCGTCGCGCTGACTTGCGGATTGGCGGCGTCGGTCCCGCGCCCCGGTTCGGAGAGGCCGAAGACGAACATGCGCTTGCCCGCCGCCAGGTCGGATAGGTGGGCCGCCTTTTGCGCTTCCGTACCGCAGAGCTGCAGCGGCTTCGCGCCTAGCGAGAGCGCCGCGCCCGGCGTAATCGCGAGCGACTGCGAAAGATAGCCCAGTGCAAGCCCCATCAGCAGCAGGTCCAGCTGCGAGCCACCCTGCCCGCCGTAATCCTCAGAGACGGTGACGCCGAACAGCCCCATTTCCGCCATCTGCGCGATGGCGTCATCCGGAATCAGCTGGTGGCCTCGCTCCCACTCCAGCCAGTGCGGCGCGATAGCATCGTCGACGAAGTCGTGAATCCCCCGGTGGAATGTCTGCTGCTCCTCGCCCACCAGCCTCTCGAGATAGTAATCTAGGCGCCTCTCCATAATTGAGTACTAGGCTGTATGTTAAAGTGGTTATTGCCCGTCGATGCAACCTTTAATTTACTACTTTTACACCCCTAGACTGCCAATTACGGTATAGCCTACCACAATATTAACGTAATTGGGCAACCTAAAATTTATCGGAATTAATTAGCAGAGTAAGTCGTCCCAATCCAATTCAAGTGGCAACTTCCAAGAATTGTTAAATGGAATAGAAGCAGAAAATCAAATTAATTAAAGACATTAATTGTATAAGTTGTCTATCATTAGCAGACTGAGTATAACAACTATGGAAATCGGAATACATACATTTGCATCAGCCAATTTCAAAGATGAAAAGGGAGATCTTATTCCCACTAATCAAGCTTTAAACAAATTATTAGATAGAATAGAATATGCTGACAAAATTGGAATAGATGAAGTTGGTATCGGTGAACATCATCGAAAAGAATTCTTGGATTCGGCAGCTCATATTATTCTATCTGCAG
>Ga0310125_10001926_pt1 | contig 10692 bp, 9 predicted proteins | sample CB11b_Tmax_Bot8__FD_203508 | JGI IMG/M metagenome (GOLD analysis project Ga0310125, IMG submission 203508) | Marine microbial communities from Western Arctic Ocean, Canada - CB11b_Tmax_Bot8 | ecosystem: Environmental > Aquatic > Marine > Oceanic | place: Canada: Western Arctic Ocean | collected... | reverse complement strand
GCACTGACCCTGAAAAGCTTGAAGCGGGTGTGTGGACTGCAAGCATGGGCAACATGGCCCAAGGTGTCGCCTGGGCCGCGCGTGAGATGGGCATCAAAGCAACTGTGGTCGTACCCGAAGATGCGACCAGATCAAAACTTGCCGCCATGGAAGAACTGGGCGCATCCATCCGGACAATTCCCCGGGACGCGTGGTTCGACCTGATCTTACACAGTCACGACTACCCTGGCATGGTAGGGCTTTTTATTCACCCGGCAAGCAACCGTTATGTCATGGCGGGTCAGGGCACCATCGGTCTTGAAATACTGGAAGATCTTCCGGACGTTAATGCTGTGGTTACTCCGTTTGGGGGCGGCGGGCTCACCGCCGGTGTCGCCTCAGCGATCCAACTGCTTAAACCGTCCACCCGGCGCTATGCGTGTGAACTGAACACCGGGGCACCCCTCGCGCCGTCACTCGCGGCCGGCGAACCCGTAACCATCAGCGCCGAACCCGCCCCGCGGTACGCCTCGGGCTTCAGCGGCGCACCTTCTGTTGCGGAAGAAATGTGGCCCATCCTGAGTAGCGTCGTCGACAACTCGCTACTGATGTCGATTAACGAGCTAGCCACTACCATCAAACTGCTGGTTGAACGCAATCACATCGTCGCCGAGGGCGCGGGTGCAGCAGCGGTTGCCACCGCCCTAGCTGGCCGTGCTGGCATCGGCAAAATCGTCTGCGTGGTCTCGGGTGGGCACATCGATCTTGATGAACTCAACCAAATTCTGAGCTCCCCTGATAGGACATCACCTCACAAGAATTGCTAAAACAATAGATATTAAAGAGATGATCCTCGTGATTGAGCGAAAATCTAGTTCGAGTCTATAGTCCTAGCCAGTACACCACACATTGTTTGCAATTGCACACCCCCGTGCTCAACACGCCAGAGTGACACCGTCTGCGTCGATAATCTTCTCGCCCGCCAGTACATAGTCAACTATCAGATGGATACGATCCTCGCTGCCACCATTGACAACACCGTGTTCCCGCCGATTGTTGATCTCCCAGAGCTCACCGGGTTGCATATGCACCTCGGTATCGCCCACCGAAAACAGATTCTGTTCATTGGTAATGATCGAAAGATGCATCCGATGGGATTTTGCCAGCGTCTCGCCCTGGTCCACATGACGCGGGATACTGCCATTGGCAAGAAGCTTGACCAGGATCATGCGAATGAAATAACCCCGACCATGCTTCTTCCGCAGGCGCTTGGCTTTTAGGGTCTGCTCGAACTGTCGCCGGATGAAGGTTTCAACTGGCTCCAGCAGCTCTTTGTAGGTCTGATACGACGGATGGTAGGTGGGATCACGATGACGGCCGTCTTCGTCCATGATCAGCCGAATGGTTTGCGTCTGCTTGTGCACCTCATAAGTTTTCTGGCGAAAAGCATCAGCGGTCCAATCCGCGTCGGTAATTTTCGCCGCGCGCTGTGCAAACCGAGTGACGTCTATGTCTCCGATTTTCCTCAGATCGCCGTCAAAGTTCATCGCTTCCCCTCACAAAAACCAATTACTTCATTCTACGAAAGCTAACGATCAGCCTACCGACAGATATCTTAAAACTCCGCAATTGTTTCAAGTACCAGTATACCTGGTTCGTCCATTTTGATTGCCCACTGTGCGCTGATTACAACGCGTAACTTGATGACGGGGGATATTTCCGATTAGAAGAACCTAAAGCGCACTCTCCCATTTCCCTTCCGTATAAGTACCCGCCACGGTCCCCCACTGGCTGTAAACCGTGCCAGTCCACTTTCGGTTTTTCTGCCAAGCACCCTCAAAGCGAAGTCCGCCAGCCCACGTATAGACACCCTGCCCGTGGAACTTGCCATCCCTGAACTCGCCCTCGTAGCGCTCTCCACTGGCAAACTTAAATACCCCCTGGCCATGGTATTTTCCCTCGTGAAACTCCCCTTCGTATTCATTGCCGTTTGAAAAGAAGTACGCACCCTGTCCATGGAACTGGCCGTTCTGAATCTCTCCCACATAGCGATCCGCATTGGCAAAAGTCTGTTTAACCGTCTCAGCAGCGGCTATCGGTTTAAGGACACTCAATAACACACATCCTACGCACAGGCTAAGGAAAACAATCGATTGAATGCTCCGGATGGCCATACTGCTATTGTTTATTGGTTGTCGCAATTGTCAATTCTGTTGGCCTGTCATCACTAAGGCGAAACGACATTATCGCCGTACTCGACAAACATCTCCGCCGGGCCTGTTGGATCGATCAACATCGACTTGCATGTTCCTCATAAAACCATTTTGTGCTTACAACAAAAATTCATCCCAACACAGACGCGACAACCGGGCTGTCAGATCATAGGCCACGGTATGGCCCGGCTCGCCGGTCGGTAGTTCAGCGGGTACGTTGTCGGTATAGGCGCTGATCAGAAACAGCGGCTCATCCCCGGCATAGACAATACCGGCATCGTTATAATTCTTAGCTGTAGTTCCGGTCTTATGCGCCACCTTGGTTCCTAAAGGCAAGCGGGCGGGTATCCGGTTACGCAGTCGCTGCCAGCTCAGAATATCGATTGCCAACTGGCATAAGTCCGGTGTACATGCCAGTCGACCAGCGCTGGCCTCGTCAACTACACCCTGCAATATGATTTCGAGCAGGAGAGCGACATCTGCCGGTGTGGTCGAATTGGTCTTGTCGGCCGGTAGATAGCCGGCCATACCGGCAGGCGGTATACCGTATCGATGTACCGTATCCACCATGCCGATAGACTGGCACAACGCATTGATCGCTTCGAGACCTACCAGATCCGCAACTGCGCCGGTGCATGTGTTGTCACTCACAATGATCATCATCACCAGAGCGTCTTGAAGCTGAATCACAAAATCACTCTGTAAATGTTGAAAACACCCGGAATCGTTGTTCTTAAAACGAGATGCCATGGTCACCGGCTGGGACAGCGAGAGCTCGCCCTCATTCACCGCCTTGAGCGCTGCCATCATGATCGCAATCTTGCGGGTACTGGCCGATGGCACCACAGCGTTACCGTAACGTTCCAGTACAGCACCTGTTCGCAGATTTTTGACATACCAACCCGTGTGAAACGGCTGTTCATCACATAACTGGTTAAGTTCAATTTCCAGAGCGACTGACATGAATTTCAAGTCTCTTGTTCTTTATCTGATCTGTGACCTCAGTTATCCTAACCCAAACCATAAACAAATTGACGTAGGTAGTCACGAATGACTGCATCACAACAATCAGCGCAAATGCCCCTGCGCCGCCTGACCGAAGCCCAGGACAAGCAGTATCAACGGCGTGGCTATATAAAGAACCTGTCGGTTATGGATGCTTCTGAGATTTCGACGCTCCAGGCGTCATTTGAGGAACTTGCCGCACGACTACCCGATAGCACCGATATCAATCAGGTCAATATGTGGCACAAGTGCAGCCGTACGTTCTACGATCTTTCCCGCCACCCAGCCATCCTGGATTATGTTGAAGACCTGATCGGGCCAGATTTCTTCCAGTGGGCCGGTCAGTTTTTCGTGAAGTACCCGGGAGATGGACCCGAAGTGCCCTGGCATCAGGATGCGCAGTACTGGCCGCTTGCCCCGCAGCAGACAGTTTCGGTCTGGCTCGCGGTTTACAACACGAATGCCAACAATGCAGCCATGCAGGTGGTATCCGGCAGTCACCGCCGAGGACCGTTTGCCCACCATAGCAACGATAACCCCTATCTTGTGCTGGATCAGGAAGCCGATATCTCAAATTGCCAACCCGAAGACATTGTTACTATCGATCTCAAAGCCGGGGAAATTTCGCTCCATGATTCTGGCCTTTTGCATGGTTCAGGTCCAAACCAGTCGCAGCGTATGCGCTGTGGTATGACGATGCGATTCGCCCCGACCCGCGTGCCGGCTGATCTTTCTGAATGGCCGACGTTCGAGGCCTATATGGCACACGGCGTCGACCGCCTGCACTTGAATCCGCACGGGCCCGTCCCGACGGGCGAAGATTATCCAGTGCGAAAGTTTCAACACTCATCAGAGTTTGGGTAAGACTCACCTGGCCACTGCCAACAACATGGTAAGTCATAAATCCACGATGGGCAGTTCAGTTAACCGTTATGACCCTAGAAATATTGAGACCATGGAACTGGTCTATGGCAAGGGATACATGTCAGCCGGCGGTGACGCTGAGGTCGCACGAATTGTCACGGGCATCAAAATTCGTAACCGCCAACTGCTGGACATCGGCTGCGGACTGGGCGGAGCGGCCATCTCGCTGATCAAAGACCATCATGCGCGTCATGTGGATGCTCTGGATATCGACAACAATGTCATCAGCCGCGCAGGTGAACTGATTGAAGCAGCAGACATAGACGATCGTATCACCCTGACGCGGTTTGACGGCGGTGCGCTGCCTTATCATTCTGACCAGTTCGACGTGGTCTATCTCACAGCGACCAGCTGCCACTTAGAGGATTTATACGGATTGTTTTCCGAGGTCCATAGGGTATTGCGCTGCGGCGGCTGGGTGGTCGGTGGCGAATGGTTCAAGGCAGCAGATAATTCTGCTTACAGAGATTGGGACTCCCTGCTAAGAAAAAGAGGCCTTAACTTCTATTTTGTCTGCCAGTCGCGTTTCGAAACGGCCCTGTCGAACAGTGGCTTTGGGTCAGTGTCTGTCGTCGACCGAACCCAGGCAACTACAGACCTGGCCCGGGGCTACCTGAACCGTGTGAAAACAGAACTCAAAGACACGCTACGGGCAAAACTTGGGAACAAGGACCTTGCGGCTTTTCTCAACTGGACCCGCGGGCGCTACGAATGCTTTGCCAATGGTGGTATGACTTACGGACATTTTCGAGCGTTCAAAGCTGAAACCTGACCTGGGGTTCGGGTATACCGGTGCACTTCAGCACCAGCCACTAGAAAAACGTTCCCTTAAGCGTGGTGGCAAAAGCGGTTACGAATAGGCTGCATCCTGTCGGTCATACCAACGCATCACGAGTGGTAGAAACCACGGATTCCCCGCATACAAAGGATGGCTGCGGAAAGCGCGATCTGCAAAGACTGTCTTGGCGTCTGGCAAACCCAGTACCTGTTTCGCTGCTTTGTCACCGAGGTAAGTACCCATTGGGAGCCCGGCAAAACAGTACCCCAGCGCATAGTGCACCCCATTGTGCATGCCCACATGCGGCCACAAATCGAATGTGCCCGCACATTGGCCGCTCCAGATGCGCGAGAGTTTTACCTCACTCAATTCAGGGAAGATAACATCCAGATGGCTCTTCAGTTTTTCGGCTTTCGCGGATAATCGGTCAACTGGGCCACCGGTATAAGCACCCATGAGCAGACGAGGTTGATCCGGTGCCTGGCGGATATACACCAGGTTGTTGTTGTAATCATGAAAAGTTCGGTTGTTGGGCAGAATCTGGGTAATCACCTCTTCGGACAGGACATCGGTCGCGATCATATAACCGTGAAAAGGGATGACCCGTCGCCGCAACCAGGGTACGGCACCGTCGGTATACCCATTGGTGGCAACAATCACATCTCCAGTCGTCAAAACGCCCCGTGGCGTATCAACTTGGAAACCGGTCCCATCAGGACGAACAGCTGTCACCGGTGTATGACCGATTATCCGTGCATTGGCCGCCCGTGCAGTCTTCAGTAACCCCAGATGGTAAAGCCCTGGGTGAATACTGCCCAGATCCGGTATCAGCGCGCCCCCGACATAACGACCGGCGCCAATCTCGTCGCTCTGCTCAGATTCAGAGATCATCTGAAACGGGTGACCCAGATGTTTATGTCGCAACTCGAGTTCATTCGACATCAACATCCGCTGCGCGCCATTCAGGGCACCCATGAAGCGGCCACAACGCGTCAGGTAACAGTGTATGTTCTCCCGCGCCACCAGTTCGAACACAAGATCAAACGCTGTGTCGAGTTCCCGGTACACCTGCACTGCATAGCCAAGGCCATAGGACTGTATCAATGCGCCGAAACTGTGTTTGAGTGTTCGCCCAACAAAACCCGCATTGCGTGAACTCGCACCATAGCCAGGGGCCTTTGCTTCCAATACCACAACATCGCGCCCAGCCCGGGCGAGTGTCAGAGCCGCAGATAAACCGGTAAACCCGGAACCCACCACGACGACATCGGCCCTGTCCGGAAAACTGTCTACTGTGGACTGCGCCGACTGAGGCGCAGCATGCCACCACCATGGTTCCTCTAAAAAGTCGTTCGCTAGGAGATGATCATCCATCGCAACTCATTCTTCAGTATCTGCGCAAGAACACAAACAAACACTAAAATCGTCCACACTAATCGGTATCCACGTCGTAGTAGTTCGGAAGCCTCTTTTCACTGTGGCTGATATGAAACCGCGACAAAGCTTCAACTTGCCTTTCCAACTCTGGGGAGCTAAGACTACTTTGCGCTGGATCACGCACCCCATGCAGATAGTCTTTAGGATCCATGTGGTCCACAACGCCCAGGCTGCTCGAGCCCAGTGAATATCCGATCAGTTCCTGAATCTGATCGGGCAACTGCCGAGCCAACTCCGGCGGCACAGCCATATACTGGTTCTCTTCCTGGCGCAACCAGCCCAGGTTGTAGTGCAAGGCAACACCACTGCGTGAACTATCGGCACGGTTCGCACCACCGCCATGGATAGTATTTCCGGTATAAATCAACACTGAACCTGCAGGCATTTCAGTGGCCACAACTTCCTCAGGCTTTGGCACCCGATCGCTGGACCAAAGATGCGACCCGGGTACCAGGCGGGTACCGCCATTCTCCCGGGTAAAATCACTGAGCGCCCACATCGTCGCCACGGTCAACGGGGGACATGGGCTCGCAATCGGATAGAGGCCAATATCCCGGTGCAGAACCTGCCGGGTTTCGCCCGGTTCAAGATGCATCACACCGGTATAGTGCACACGATAGCGGACGCAATGAGGCAACAAGGCGTTGTCCGCCACCACCAGCACTGTGGGGTGAACCAACAGCGCCTGAACAGAAGTCGACTTCGCAAGCAGCGCCCCGAACCGCTTGGTGAGCTTGCCATAAAACTCTTCGTGCCCGTCATGCGCTTTCTCAAAATAAGGTGCCAGATCGGCTTTTACGGCAGCAACCGTATCGGCATCGATCGCATCACGCACGACAGCATACCCATCCTCCGCAACCGCCGCAGCAACGGCTGCCGGCGGTGCATCACCTGCAAAAATGTTTTTCAGTTCCATCGCCATTATTCCTTCTAGATTTCTAGATGAGTGGTTTCAAACAGCTTCTAGTCCACCGATCCGATCGGGGGCAATTTTTTACCGGTATCTAGTATATCGAGTATCCAACGTGTCGCTGGCGAGTACACATCGACAAATACAGCCGTTTCATCACCGATGATTTGACCGCCATGCGGTACATTGCCGGCTGCATACCAGCCATCGCCAGGGCCGATTTCCCGGGTCTCATCGCCCACCGTCAAAAGAATCCGCCCGGTCAGTAACAGGCTGAACTGCTCGTGTGGATGGAAATGCATGGGGTAGGTCGACCCTGATTCATAAACCGCCCGGATCAGATGCATATGCTCGCCACTGATGATCTGAGTTTCACTGCCATCTTCATCAAACCCGTAGCGATCAATTTCGTCCCAGCTGAAAATCTGTCTGGTAAATATTTCAGCACCGTACGGATTTTTCCGACTGATCTCGTTGTTCATTCCCAAATGCCCCCGGCTAACCCGTTTCGCTGACCAGGCCCACTGCAGCAATACCGTGGACAGCGGCTGCTTCGTCGTTGTCCGACGTATCACCCGAGATTCCGACAGCGCCCAGAAGTACCCCCGCCTCATCACGGATCAGCACGCCACCGGGTACCGGTACAAAATTGCCTTCAGCCAATCCGTTGATCGCCTGAATAAAGTAGGCCTGCTGTTCGGCGCGTGCCATCAGCGCCCGCGTGCCCATACCCATCGCAATGGCCGCATTGGCTTTTCCCTGGGCAATACGGGCCCGCAACGTACTGACCCCATCTTCAGACAACACCACAACCAGGGTGGCTCTTAGATCCAACACCACCACACTGACGGGTTTTAGAGCCAGCTCCCTAGCTTTGGCCAGACTGGCTATCGCAATAATCTGGGCCTGTTCAAGCGATACGGACATCCTCAACTCCTCATTTTTGGTTCGGTTCGGCACGATGATAACCGAATCTATCGTGACCCAAGTACCGGGGCTTCCGCACCCGACACGGCAGTGTGAATACTCATCCAATGAGCCTCTAAGGCACTACAATGTCTTGATGCCTCTTTCGTGTTTTCACCCGGCCGTTGCACGCTGGTTCAACAACCAGTTTGATCAGCCCACCGAAGTACAGGCACAGGCCTGGCCTGCCATCCAGGGGGGTTCACACACTTTGATGGCCGCACCCACTGGGTCCGGCAAGACCTTAGCCGCCTTTCTTGCGGTCATTGACGAACTGGTGCGCGACGGTGAGTTGTTCGGCCTGCCCGATGAAACCCGCATTTTGTACGTTTCTCCACTGAAGGCCCTGTCTAACGATATCAACCGAAACCTTGAAGCGCCACTGGTAGGTATCACACAGGAATTGCCCTTACCCAGTCCGCTGTCGATCCGATCGGCCGTACGCACCGGCGACACACCGCAGGCTGAACGCGCCAAGATGCGCCGGCGACCACCGCACATCCTGGTCACGACCCCGGAATCGCTTTTTATTTTTCTAACTTCCGAGTCCGGTCGTCGGATGCTACAGACAGTACGCACTGTCATTATTGATGAACTGCACGCGGTAGCCGGTAACAAACGCGGCGCGCACCTGTCTTTATCTCTGGAACGTCTGGACGCGCTGTGTATCAAACCTCCCGCCCGTATCGGGATCTCCGCGACCCAGAAGCCGATCGACCACATGGCAGCTTTCCTGGTCGGCAACCGTCCCGGCAACGATGAGTGCCGAATCATCGACACTGGTTTCGTGCGTGACCGAGACCTTGCCATTGAACTGCCTCCGTCACCCCTTCAGCCTGTCATGCCCGCTGAAGTCTGGGGCGAGATCTACGACCGCCTGGCTGATCTCATTGCCGAACACCACTCTACCTTGATTTTCGTCAACACCCGTCGCCTGGCGGAACGGGTCTCCCGGCACCTTGCGGAACGCATGCAGGAACGCGGACTTCCTGCCAGTGGCGTCACAGCACACCATGGCAGTCTTGCCCGGGAGCACCGCCTTGATGCCGAGCAACGCCTTAAGAATGGTGAACTCAATGCACTGGTAGCCACAGCTTCACTCGAACTTGGCATCGACATCGGCGATATTGACCTGACCTGTCTGCTCGGCTCACCCCGCGGCATTGCCACTTTCCTTCAGCGGGTCGGCCGATCCGGTCATGGCGTTAAGGCCCTCCCCAAAGGTCGCCTGTTTCCACTATCGCGCGATGACCTGATGGAATGCACTGCCCTGCTGGATGCTGTGGAACGCCAGGAACTGGATGCTATTCACTTGGTTCGACCCGCCTGGGACGTACTCGCCCAGCAAGTTGTCGCCGAGGTCGCAGCCGAGGAATGGCGTGTCGATGATCTATATACCGTACTGTGCCGTGCCTGGCCCTATCGGAACACAACACGCGAGCGATTTAACGAAATTATCCAGATGCTCGCCGATGGCTACACCACCCGCCGGGGTCGCCGTGGGGCTCATCTGCATCTGGACGCGGTCAACGGCCGCATACGCGGAAGGCGCGGTGCCCGCCTTACTGCAATGACAAACGGCGGTGCCATTCCTGACCAGTTTGATTATGACGTTGTACTGCTGCCCGAGGAGTTTCCCGTTGGATCGCTGAATGAGGATTTTGCTTTCGAGAGCCTGCCCGGCGATATCTTTCAACTGGGCAACACAAGCTATCGCATCATCCGGATCGAATTGGGCAAGGTCTATGTCGAAGATGCGAAAGGACAGTCCCCCAGTATTCCATTCTGGTTCGGCGAAGCCCCGGGCCGCAGTGACGAATTGTCGCTTGCGGTGTCGAGGCTTCGAGCACAGTTGGACCACCAACTCAGCGCATCGAATGATGGCATCGCCCGAACCATAGATTGGCTACAGCGCACGATCGGCCTGACTGCGAGCGCTGCGGGACAACTCGCGGAATATGCGGCCCTCGCCAAAGCCGCTCTGGGCTCCCTGCCGACTCAGCAGCACATCATACTCGAACGGTTCTTTGATGAGGTCGGTGACACGCATCTTGTCATTCATTCGCCGTTTGGTTCACGGCTGAATCGCGCCTGGGGTCTTGCGATCCGCAAAAAATTCTGCCGGCGATTCAACTTTGAACTGCAGGCCGCAGCACTGGAGGACAGCATCATTCTTTCACTGGGCCCGACCCACAGTTTTCCGCTGATTGAAGTGGTCGACTACCTGCGACCACACAGCGTACGGGAGGTGCTGATCCAGGCATTGCTCAATGCACCCATGTTCCCAACCCGCTGGCGCTGGGTCGCGACCACAGCACTTGCAGTCCGTCGGAATCGAAACGGCAAGAAAGTGCCTCCACAATTCCAGCGCAGCGATGCTGAAGATTTACTGGCTGTGGTCTTTCCAGACCAACTCGCCTGTGCCGAAAACATCACCGGACAACGCGAGATTCCGGATCATCCGCTGGTAACTCAGGTGC
>Ga0310125_10001921_pt1 | contig 10695 bp, 9 predicted proteins | sample CB11b_Tmax_Bot8__FD_203508 | JGI IMG/M metagenome (GOLD analysis project Ga0310125, IMG submission 203508) | Marine microbial communities from Western Arctic Ocean, Canada - CB11b_Tmax_Bot8 | ecosystem: Environmental > Aquatic > Marine > Oceanic | place: Canada: Western Arctic Ocean | collected... | reverse complement strand
CAGGCGAATTTTCTCAACAATTTATTAGGGCAAAATATTGTTTTTATAGCGAAAGAGCTTGGTGTGGGTCTGGAAGATGAAGTTTTCACTAAAGTGAATTTAAATTCCTTATTTCCTAAACGTGTGGATGAAAATAACTGGGGCTCATTTTCTGGTGAGTTTAGTACAAATTTTAATCTCCCCAATTATATTGGTTTAGGAAATGGTATTACGCGCGGGTATGGCGCAATTTATAATTTAGTTAATTCACAAGATTTTCATTTTGAAAAAAGTGCTTCTACGGGCAATCCTAATAATAAAGATGCAGAAAGTCATAAAATGAGTGTGGAATCAACACTGAATGGAATCAACGTAAATAATACTCCCAAATCACGAAGGAAAAGCCTGAAACAAAATAGACATAGGGGAAAAAAGTTGCTATCTGAAGATTTTGACATCGAGGAAAATGTACCGGAGGCTAAACGTAGGCGGAAATTTGGTGGAAAAGGAGATAATACAAAATTGGAAGATCGACCGGAGAATGAAGAACCAAATTTCAATACAGCAGCACATCACAAAAAACAACATGAAATATAAAGGAGTCTTCCATTGAAATTTTCTGATCGGGTCAAGCGTGTAAAACCATCTTTTACATTAGAAATGACGAGCCGAGCGGCTGAATTACGTGCAAAAGGTGTTGATGTAATCAATTTTAGCGTTGGGGAGCCAGATTTTAATACGCCAGATCATATCATCAGGGCTGGTAAGGAAGCGATGGACAATGGTTTTACTAAATATACTGCTGGATCCGGCATGATTGAATTGCGTGAAGCAATATGTGAAAAACTCGAGCGCGATAACGAATTATACTATGATCCAAATCAAGTATTAGTATCCAATGGAGAAAAACAAAGTTTATTTACTGCATGTCAGGTTCTGTTTCAACAAGGCGATGAGGTTATTATTTTTTCACCTTATTGGGTATCATTTCCAGAATTCGTCCGCTTAGCGGATGCCGAACCCATAATTGTAAAAACAGATCCAAATAATCAGTTTGAGCCAGATTTTGATGATTTACAGTTAAAAATTACAAATAAAACTAAGGGAGTAATCATTAATTCACCATCCAACCCAACAGGCGGCGTATGGTCGGAAGAGGCAATAATTAAAATTCTGGAAATGTCTGCGCAGAATAATTGGACGGTTATTTCTGATGAATGCTATGAACAATTAGTGTTTGATGGCAAATTTGTTAGTGCCCAGAAGTTAAATTTGTATGAAACAAATGTATTGACCTGCATGAGCTTATCAAAAACATATGCTATGACAGGCTGGCGCATTGGTTATGCAGTTGGAGATTTGGATATCATAAAAGCGATGAGCAAGTTACAAGGCCAAGCCACCTCATGTGCGAACTCAATTGGTCAAAAAGCAGCGATAGCTGCTTTAACAGGTGATCAAGAACCGGTCGAGTTTATGAGAAATAAATTTAAAGGACGACGTGATTTAATGGTGGAATTACTACGGAAAATTCCAGATATAAGTTGTTCAGTGCCGGGTGGAGCATTTTATGTATTTCCTGATTTTTCACACTACTTGAACAAATCTGCAAATGGTCATATTTTACACGATTCTTTCGCACTCTGTGATTATATCTTGGATTCAGCCGAAGTAGCGACTGTGCCAGGAGATGGTTTTGGTGCCCCCGGACATATTCGATTTTCTTGTGCTACGAAAAAAGATACAATTAGAGAAGGTATAGATCGTGTTGCAAAAGTATTAAACGAATTAAATTAAAGGAGAGAATATAATGAAAAAAGGAATCCACCCAGATTACCACCCGGTTGTCTTTGTTGATTCTGCGACAGGCGATGAGATTTTAACCCGGTCCACTATAATAAGTGATGAAAAGCGAGAGATTGAGGGTGTAACTCATTACGTTGTTTACTGTGATATCACATCTTTTACACATCCGTTTTATACTGGTAAACAAAAATTAGTAGATACTGCAGGTCGCATTGAAAAATTTCAAAAGAAGTACAAAAAAACAGCACAATAACTAAACAAATAATACGATGGCTTCCAAAACAGTTTTCTCTGGGTAGGAAGCCATTTTTCATTTATGCGTAACTGGATAATATTAATTATGAAACCTGCTATTTTGGTTGGAGGCCAAGCAGTGATCGAAGGCGTAATGATGCGCGTGCCGGGAGCCTATGCTACTGCCGTGAGAGACCCTAAGGGTAACGTTCATATTGACCGCCATAAGTTCACTTCAGTAACTGAACATTCAGCATTTTGGAAAAAACCTGTATTTCGTGGTATGGCTGCCTTATTTGAAGCCATGAAAATGGGGATGGCCACGCTACAATGGTCAGCTGACATTGCAATACCTGATAAATCTGAGAAAAATAAAAACAACAGAGTCTCTGATTTCTTTTCTACCATTTTAGCGGTTGGCCTGGCAATTATGTTATTCGTGATTCTACCTTATTGGATTACTGCAGAATTATTGCACCTAGAAAAGAATGCATTGCCATTCAATGCTGCTGCTGGGGTTATACGTATAATATTTTTTGTTCTTTATCTCCTTTTAATTTCTTTGATGAAAGATGTTAAACGGCTTTTTAGTTATCATGGCGCCGAACACAGGGTAGTATATAATTTTGAATCTGGAAGGGATATTTCAATCAGTGATGCCCAAACTTTTCCTACGCAGCACCCACGTTGCGGAACAAGTTTTATGTTTATTGTATTGCTATCTGCTATTATTGTTTTTGCCCTTGTCGATACGCTGATATTGTCTGTTTTTGAAACGATCAATTTGCCGATGCGATTATTATTTCATCTGCCATTAATACCTTTGGTTGCCGGTGTGTCCTATGAGTTGATAAAATTGTCAGTTCGACACGGTGATAAAATGTTTGTACGATTACTTCAAACTCCTGGTTTATGGTTACAATTAATCACAACACGCCCGCCAGACGATGCAATGGTGGAAATAGCCATAACAGCGTTGGAATCTGCATTTGGGGACCAGCTAAATGATTTAAAGGGTAAAGAATTTATCGCTGAAGCCATAGGATGAAGGACAAGCTTGCCCAAATAATCGCAAGGCATGATGAACTAGAAGCCCTATTGGCGGACCCAGCTATAATATCTGATCCGGAACGATTGAAAGACATAGCCCGGAAACACAGACAAACGCATGTTATCGTACCTAAAGCTAATCAGTTTCTGAGTTTGCTCGAGCAGCTTGATGGACATAAGATCATTATCGATGGGGATGATGATGAATTGAAAGAGCTAGCTAAGGAAGAATTACCTAAACTGGAGCAGGAATTAGCCGACTTGGGAAATGAATTAAAAGTTTTACTTATACCCCGGGATCCTAATGATGATAAAAATACGATTGTGGAGATACGCGCAGGTACTGGTGGGGAAGAAGCTGCCTTGTTCGCTGCCGATCTTTTCCGTATGTATAGTAGGTATGCTGAGAGAAACAATTGGTCGCGTGATATTATTGCCAGTAATGGTACAGGCATAGGCGGATTTAAGGAAATAATATTTGCTATGAAGGGTACTGCCGTATATGGTGTGATGAAATTTGAAAGTGGTGTCCATCGGGTCCAGCGCGTTCCTAAGACAGAAACCGGTGGACGTCTGCATACCTCAGCAGCTACTGTGGCCGTATTGCCGGAAGCAGAGGATGCAGAAATCAATATCAAGGAAATGGATTTAAAAATAGATACTTTTAGAGCAAGTGGTGCCGGAGGTCAGCATGTCAACAAGACAGAATCAGCCATAAGAATTACCCATATCCCAACAGGTCTAGTTGTAACATGTCAGGATGAAAAATCTCAGCATAAAAATCGCACTGCCGCATTGAAGGTTCTTAAATCTCGACTTTTAGCACAGGAAAAAGAACGGCTGGCTCAAGAAAGAGCGGATGTAAGAAAATCAATGGTTTCCACCGGTGATAGATCAGCAAAAATTAGAACATATAATTTTCCACAAGGACGAATAACGGATCATCGTATTAATTTTACTTCTTACCAATTGGAAAACATTATGGATGGCGATTTAAATGATATTATTGAACAGTTAAAAATTGCTGATCAACAAGTGGCCTTACAAGCAGACTAAAGCTGCGGATATGCCCGTAATTAAAAAAAGAATCTGGCGGGTGATCGATTTAATCAATTGGGCCGATGAATATTTTTCATTAAAGGGGTTTGATGAACCCCGTCAAGAAATTGAATGGATGCTAACAGATATACTAGATTGTGAAAGATTTGATTTATATCTTCGATTTGAAGAACCCTTGACTAGTGATCAGCTGGAACTACTGCACCAATGGGTTAAACGACGGGTCAAGAAAGAACCACTACAGTATATTACAGGACACTGTGAATTCTATGGCCGTACATTTATCGTTAACAAAGATGTATTCATACCCCGGCCGGAGACAGAACGACTGTTGGATGTTGCGATTGCTATACTTAAGGCAGCTAATAAACCTACTGTTTTGGATATGGGCACTGGCACCGGCTGTATCGCTGTATCTCTAGCGAAAGAAATCCCCAACTCTAAGATCACGGGCATAGATATATCTACTGTAGCAATAGAAGTAGCTAAAATTAATGCAGATGTTCACCATGCAACAGTTCAGTTTGAAGAAATGGATTTTTTAATGAATCCATATAATAAAAAATTTGATATGATTATTTCTAATCCACCATATATACCACTTATCGAAATGAATACTTTAATGGATGATGTGCGTTTATTTGAGCCCCATTTTGCATTAAGTGATGGAGCGGATGGTTTATTGTTTTATCAACGGTTTGCAATGGTAGCGCCAGCTATGATCAATTCTGGTGGCCACCTGATTCTTGAAGTAGGTTTAAATACACACCCCAACTATGTGTTGGAGGTATTCGATAAGGCATCATTCTATGACCAAACACTTATTCCGGACCGAAACGGTGATCCTAGAGTAATAAAGGTTACAGTAAATTGATTTTAGGTTTTATCAAGTTACTTCGTCCTTTAAACATTGTAGTAGCTGCCTCTGCTGTATTAGTAAGCGCATATATTTTGGGTGTTTATGAACAATACTATATACTAACCTGTGTTGTTATAGTTGTCATTGCCTATAATGGTGCTGCAAATGCGTTTAATGATTATTGTGATTATGAAATTGATTTAATCAATCAACCAAACAGACCATTGAGCCGTGGAATGATCACTAGTTTTCAGGCGCTGAGTTTTGCGGTAATATTATTTGCAATAGGTTCTGTTACTGCATTTCAGCTGCCGTTTTATGCAATGCTAACGGCTGTTGGTATCGCTATGCCATTGATTATAATCTATAGCCTACGGTTAAAAGGAACACCGCTATTAGGTAACATCGCTGTTGCAGTGATCCTGGGGTTGACATTTGTTTTTTGCGGTTTAGCATTTAATAAGCTTGGCCCCATGGTTATACCGGCAATACTTTCTTTTGGATTAACACTTGTTCGTGAATTGATAAAGGATATTGCTGATGTGGAAGGAGATAATTCCGCTGGTTTAAAAACATTACCCCTTGTTATAGGTAAAAATAAGGCAATTACTATTGCAGTGATTAACACTGTTTTAATTGGATTGGGAGCATTACTCCCCTATTTTTTCCATATTTATGGGAAATATTATCTTATTCTCTTGGTAATTGGAGTCGAGATTCCTTTAGCTATGATCGTAGTTTTATTTATGAAATCACCATCTATATCTACAGCCAGGCAGAGCGCAAAATTGTTAAAGTTCAGCACTATAATTGGATTAACTGCCATTTTAGTTGATTATTATGCCAGTTGAATTCGTCCACCTTCACAATCATTCTGACTATAGCTTACTTGATGGTGCGCAAACGGTCCAGACTTTAGTTAATACTATTGATGACTTGCAAATGGATGCAGTGGCCCTGACAGAGCATGGCAATATGTTTAGTGCGATAAGTTTCTACAATAATGCCAATAAAACCGGCATTAAACCTATTGTTGGAAGCGAGGTCTATGTTGCTGTTAATAACCGTTTTGATAAAAAACCTCGTGCTGAAGGCGGCTGGGGCAACAATCATTTAATATTACTGGCACAGAATTACACGGGTTATAAAAATCTAATGAAATTAATCACAGTGGGCTATTTGGAAGGTTTCTATTATCGTCCCCGTATTGATAAGGATCTCCTCCGCGAATTCAGCGATGGTCTGATATGTATGTCAGCGTGTTTGAAGGGTGAAGTACCAGAAAAATTGGTTAATAATGATTGGGACGGAGCCAAGGAAACGGCACTAGAATATGCTGAAATTTTTCCTGACAGATATTTTTTAGAAGTGCAGAACCACGGTATTGACCAAGAGCAGGTCAATATTAAAAAAACGAAAAAACTTGCCAGCGAATTGGGCCTTCCATTAGTCGCTACGAATGATGCCCATTATGCGAAACATGATCATTGGGAGGCACATGATATCCACATTTGTCTCGGCACTGGCAAGGAAAGAGATGATCCGAACAGATTACGTTATGCGACACCGGAATTCTATTTCAAATCCCAAGATGACATGTACAAACTTTTCAAAGATGTTCCTAATGCAATTGAAAATACACGGTCTATTGCAGATAGCATAGATCTGTCAATCCCAACTGGGTCATACCATTTGCCTAAGTTCCCTTTGCCTGCTAATGGGAACATGACAGATCCGGATGAATATCTACGCTCAATTTGTAAAAAAGGAGTTATTGAAAGATATAATGATATTACACCAGATATAAAACAGCGGATTGATCATGAGCTAGATGTGATCAAGGCAATGGGCTTTTCCGGATATTTTTTAATTACCCACGATTTCGTTAAATATGCGCGGGATAACAGTATTCCTGTCGGCCCTGGTCGGGGTTCCGCAGCAGGTAGTGTTGTTTCTTATGCGTTGGGGATCACGGATATAGACCCTATGAAACACAACTTACTGTTTGAAAGGTTTTTAAACCCCGATCGCGTCAGCATGCCGGATATTGATATTGATTTTTGTATAGAACGGCGTGGGGAAGTAATTGATTATATCAAAAAACGGTATGGTGAGAATTCGGTAACGCAAATTATCACCTTTGGTAAAATGAAAGCACGACAGGTTGTGCGAGATGTAGGACGTGTCATGGGTTATTCATATGGTGATGTGGACCGCGTAGCAAAGGCAATTCCTAACGAACTGAATATTACACTAGATGCTGCTCTAAATAAAAGTCCTGACTTGCAAACAATGGCAAATGGAGAGTTCAAGGAATTGGTAGATTATTCTAAGGTGCTGGAAGGGATGAATCGTCATGCTTCCACCCATGCTGCCGGTGTAGTCATAACACCTAGTGATTTAACAGATTACATGCCACTCTATAAATCGTCCCAAGGTGATATCACCAGCCAGTATGATATGAAAAGTCTAGAGAATCTTGGAGTACTGAAAATGGATTTTCTTGGATTACGCAACCTTACAGTTATTGATCATACGATCAAATTGCTGCAGCAGAAGGATGTAATCATTGAAATTGAGAAAATTCCCATGGATGATGCCAAAGTATATAAATTATTTGCTAAGGGGCTAACAATTGGTGTGTTCCAGTTTGAATCATCGGGCATGCGCGAATTCTTAAAAAAGCTCAAGCCCACACATTTTGAAGATTTAATAGCTATGAATGCTCTGTATCGTCCAGGACCAATGAAAAATATAGATAACTTTATCAACCGCAGATCGGGCAAGAAAAAGATAGAATATGTTTCCCCAGCCCTAAAACCGATCCTTGATGAAACTTATGGGATCATTGTTTATCAGGAACAGGTCATGCAAATTGCTAATGAAATCGCAAATTTCACTCTGGCCCAAGCGGATATTTTGCGGCGGGCAATCGGAAAGAAAAACACTGAACTCATGGAAGCACTTAAGGTCAAGTTTATCAATGGTGCGTCAAGAAAAAACATGACCAAAAATCAAGCTACTAACATTTATGATTTGATCGAAAAATTTGCGCAGTACGGATTCAATAAGAGCCATTCTACTGCTTATACATATATAGCCTATCAAACAGCATGGCTTAAAACCTACTACCCCGCTGAATTTATGGCCGCAAACCTGACTAGTGAGATGACCAATATTGATCGAGTTGTTATTTTAATTAATGAATGTCGAAAACTAAAAATAGATGTATTACCTCCAGATATTAATGTATCTAATATTCATTTTCAGCCTATTGATGATACATCTATTTCTTTTGGCATGAATGCGATAAAAAATATAGGTGCGAAAGCATTGGAGTTTATAATTGCTGCTCGAGAAAAAGATGGACCGTTTAACTCACTATTTGATTTTACCGGGAGGGTAGACCTGCAAGCGGTGAATAAAAAAGTCCTGGAAAGCCTAATTGTGTCCGGTTCCATGGATCATCTAGAAGGATCCAGGGCCGAAAAAGTTTCCACCATTGAAATTGCCATACGCTATGGTCAAAATATTCAGTCTGAACGCAATAAAAACCAGGTTGATTTATTTGATGATTCTGCAAGCGGTTCAGGAGTGTCTATAATACCTAATTTACAAGAAGTACGCCCTTGGCCCGACGGGGAAGCGCTGGCAAATGAAAAAGAGGTTTTGGGTCTATATCTGACAGGCCATCCTTTATTGGAATATGCCGATGATTTAGAGGATTTCAGCAACCATGATTTTACAGAATCAATCCAGGATAGAAATCTTGATGCTGTACGCATCGGCGGTGCGATCCAAAATTATAAGATACATTTTGATCGTAAGAATAAACAAATGGCATTTTTTACGCTGGAATGTTTAGGGGGCCATGCTGAAATATTGGTATTTAGCAACACATTCGCTAAGTACAAGGAGTTATTATTTGAGGATAATATAGTTTTTGTCAGCGGCAAGCCAACGGATAATGCAGACTTTAGTGATTTGAAGTTGGTAGCTGATGAAATTGTTCCCCTGGAAAAGGTAAGAGATTATTATGCCAAAAGTGTCAATCTACAACTAGAGTTAGAAAAGATGTTCCCGAAAAATATTGAAGATCTGCATTCTTTATCAAAACAATACCCGGGTTCATCTAATCTCATATTTCATTACAATGATGAGAATCAACGTAAAAAACGGATCTTGTCACATAGCATGCGTGTTTCATCCAGTCGAGAATTCCTGACTAAACTGCGCGATGTCTATGGAAAAAGTAATGTATGGGTTGAATAATTAATGCAAGATGATTGCTGTTTTACAACGTGTAACTACTGGTAAAGTTAAAATTGGCAATCGAATTATTGGTGATATTGGTAAGGGATTAGTGATTTTACTGGGTGTGTATCATGATGATAAAGAAGAGGACATTAATTTTCTGACCGATAAGATTATTGGCTTACGGATATTTAATGATAGTAATGGTAAAATGAATATTTCACTTCAGGATGTGAAGGGGTCTGTTCTGGTAATTAGTCAATTTACGCTCTGTGGCGATTGGCGTAAGGGTCGTCGTCCGAGTTTCACGAAAGCTGCTGATCCGGACAAAGGAAAACTGCTGTATAACGGGTTTATTGATGCGGTTAGAAGCAGGGGTATAAATGTAAAAACAGGTGAATTCGGAGCGGAGATGGATGTCAGCCTTGTCAATAATGGCCCCGTGACATTTGTGTTGGATAGTCATGCCAGATAATCTGCTGTAATCAATACGCATGTGGTTGTAATTTCTCGAAGTTATCAAAAATTATGGAAAGAAATATTCGTATTGTAATGGCAAAACCTGGGCTGGATGGCCATGATCGCGGTATTAAAGTGTTGGCAGCTTCTTACAGGGACGCAGGGATGGAAGTCATCTATCTGGGGTTGCGCCAGACACCTGGAATGATAGTATCAGCTGCTTTACAGGAGGATGCTGATGTGATTGCATTATCAATACTATCGGGAGCACATATGACCGTTTTCCCAAAGGTGATAGAATTGATGGATAAAAATGGCCTCGATGATGTATTACTAACCGGTGGCGGCATTATAGCAGATAAAGATAAGGAAGCCTTAACTAAGCTTGGTGTAGGGGAATTATTTGGCCCTGGAACACCAGTGCAGAAAACAGTAGACTACATTACAAATTGGGTGCAAACTAACCGGCGATAGATAACATGAATTTGAATAATCAAGCTGAACTAGAAACATATTTCGCGGATAATTTTGATACTGTTTTATTTCCAATATTAGCGGATATGTATCTTCAAAATAGAGATTTGATCAGAGCCCGTAAAGTCTGCGAGATCGGTCTCGGTTACCACCCCGACCATGTTGATGGACGGTTTATACTTGCTATGATAGAATTAGAAATAGGCAATGAACGCGAGTCAGAAAAATTGTTGAAAGAGGTAGTGCAATCTGGCACCGATCATTTGCAGGCAGCTTTTCAGTTAGCCATAGTACAGCAGTCACTGGGTCGGGCGGAATCAACACTGCAAAAAAGCTGGAACAAAGTTCTCGATCTTGACCCGGAAAACAGAGAAGCAAAATCTATATTATCTATACTTGGCAAGCAGGAAATACCTAAGAAGGTAATCCAGCGGAAAAAGACCTCAAAGAAGAGAACAGGCAAAAAAACTAAAACACGCCGTGCAAAAATCACAGAAGGTCCTCAACTAGCTATCAGTCCT